>Ga0206129_10006263_pt1 | contig 12167 bp, 11 predicted proteins | sample Helgoland_Spring_8_FD_148616 | JGI IMG/M metagenome (GOLD analysis project Ga0206129, IMG submission 148616) | Pelagic subsurface seawater microbial communities from Kabeltonne, Helgoland, North Sea - Helgoland_Spring_Bloom_20160502_2 | ecosystem: Environmental > Aquatic > Marine > Epipelagic ...
TGTTATTAAAACAGATGTTACCTTAAGTTTTAGGTCATTCACTAATCCTGTAGAAATATTTTTATCAGGTATTCCTATGGGTTTGACTGTTGATGATCAAGACAAGGTGTTAGAGTCTGCTGGTATGGTAGAAATTCAAGCAAAAGCGTCTGGTAAAAAAGCTTTTACAAACCCAAACAGTTTAATTGAAGTAGATTTTATAAGCTTAGATTCTAGCAGTGAGTTTAATGTTTATAATTTAGATACTATCTCTGGTGAGTGGCAACTAGATGGTAAGGATGCAATTACGATTGACCGTTTTGAAGAAGAGCTAAAGCAAATTCCTAAGATACCAACCGCACCAAAAGTAGCAGGTTTAAATACATTTAGTTTAGAGGATACTAAAAACGAGATTTCTGTGATTTCAATGTATGAAGATGTCTTATTTGAGCCTGTTAATGGAGAGCCATGTGGGACTTCAGCAACTAACATTGAGATAGAGGATTTGAAAAACGGAACTTTTAAGATAAATTTCATTTTGGATTTAGGCAACAGAACTCTTGAAAAATCTTGTATATGTTATATTGTTTTCAAGGAAGGCGTAGAATACGATAATGCAATGAAGGTCTATCAAAAAAAATATGCCAAAACTATTAAAGCAATTATGCAAAGGCGAGCTTTAATACAAAGTAAATGGGACACTTATAAAAGTCAAATAAAAAAATACAATGAGTACTTTTTACGTCAAGAGTTTGACAATCTAAATATGTCCGAAAAAATCACAAGAACATTAACTGTAAATGATTTTGGTTTTATCAATATAGATAAACCTACTGATTACCCTGTTGGAGCATCTTTTTTAGCGAGTTATGTAGACCAAGAAAATAAATCTTTAAGTTTATCCAATGTTGTGTTAATCGAAAAAGAAAGAAATGTACTTTTCAGATATGATAATCAGATTAAATTTAATCCTGAAAAGGAAAATTTATTATGGGGTGTAACTAGTAATGGAGAGCTTGCATATTTCAACCAGTTTAATAGTTTAGAAAAAGAATCCTCAAAGCAAACCTTGAAAATGAATATCCTTTCCGAAAGCTCACTCAACTATGATACAATAACGTCAATATTTTCAATAACTGACTAAAATGTGATTCGTTTAAATAAAAAACCATAGACGAAATTAATATCCGAGAAGGAGAGGTAATTGAAGATATAATAATCGAAAGAGATTATATACAGATTAGAACCTATGCCAAAAATAATTTAATTGGATACCATAAGAGTGAAGTCACAATATTTTGGAGAGGATTTGCATAGGTTTTTTACATCTAAAAACAAGGACTTAACAAAAACGTTAATCCCTTGTTTATATGCTTACAAAGCCTTTAGAGGTATTAGAACATAAGACAAGGGAATATCCTTCTATTTTATATCTTTATTTTTCGAAACAAATACGACGGGTTTTATTTAATAAATTTAGCTTAACAAAGAAATATCAATTTTCTAATAAGTTAGATGAAAATTTATTGTGGTATTAAAAATTAAAAAAAGTGAATAAGTATTTATTTATATTCATGCTCATAATTGTGATCTGCTTATTTATAATTAGGTACAAAAATGGTAAGGCAAGAAAAAAGAAAAAAAGGAAAGAATTAGAAATATATGAGGCAAATAAAAAAATAAAAGATGCAGAAATACAGACCAGGTTAGCACCCTTGATATTGAAAAAGAAAGAAGAAGATAAAAGATTGTCTAAAGAGAAAAAAATTAAATGTGATGATGGTGTCACAAGAATTTACAATGGTTTCATGTGGGGACTAATTAGGGAAATAGATAAAGAAAAAACAATTAATACTTCTTCTATAATTTCACATGACGAATCTGATAATATATCACTTACTTCATTTCGTTCAGCTTTTAGATTAGAAATCCCAAATGAAAAGTGGTTTTCAATAAAAGGGAAATCTTTAAATTCTCATGAAATTTTGAATTATCTTCCTTCAAATAAGATACATTATGAATCTGAATTTAAAGATATATTACCAACAGTAAAATACAATCCTACCTACAGCAAAAAAATCATTTCTATTAATGGTTATTTGTTTCATGATACAATTTTTGGTCACAGTGAACCAAACAAACTTTTTTCAGGAACAATTGATAAAAAAGAATATTTTAATGGGATTCCTTTAGAAGAAAGTGTACTGCATACTAAGAAATTTAATAGTGAATCACTAAAACACGCTGTCATAGAATGGCTCGATAATAAAGAACTTGCAGAAGCTAGATATGGTCACATATCTAAATGGAATACTTCAGAAGTAACTGATATGAACAGATTATTTCGTAACGCGAATACTTTCAACGAATCCATTGAAACTTGGGATGTATCAAATGTTACAGATATGACGGCGTTATTTTATAAAGCATACTGTTTCAATCAACCCATTGGTAATTGGGATGTGAGTAATGTGATGGATATGTCAGGTATATTTTGTAATGCTAAATCTTTTAATCAACCATTAGATAAATGGGATATATCTAATGTAACTTCCATAAAAAGAATGTTTGATGGTGCAGAATCGTTCAACCAACCATTAGATAATTGGGATGTGAGTAATGTGACTGATATGCGTTTGATATTTGGTAATGGACATGAAAAAATGATAGAAAAATATGGAGTAGATGGAGAAAAATTAAGGTCTTTTAATAACAAGAAGAATAACGAAACAGGTGATATTAAGGATTATGGGATAACAAGAAGAGTAGATATTTATGAAGACAACGAGGGGGATGAATATTATTTAATTGTTTATCTTTTAATTCGTTTATATGATGACCAAGACGAATTAGAAGGATATGAATTAGAAGGAGATATTATCGAGGATATATTTGAATTTACAGTTGCGATTAAAAATAATTCAATAGTTCAGGAAGGATTAGATCTTGAATTCATAGAACCGTATGGTGAGAACACATGTACTTTTGAACATATGGAAGACTTCTTTGAAAAAGATGTTAAAGAATATGGTAATGACCTTAAAATTTTAATCAATATTGGAGAAATTAAAAGTGGAATTCTAGAAAAATATACTAAAGAAAATTAATAACGGTATACGATATCAAAAAAACTAAAAAAACATATTACGATAACGGTAATATCAAAGAAGAATTTGATATTTAAACAAAATGTAATCCTCATTTTTTCCAGGCATCTATAATTTTTGCCGCAAATCTTTTCCAGAACCCAGCATATTCAATTTGTTTTTTCATTTTTTCTTAATTGAGCATAACGTTTAGTATAAGAAACGTAGGGCAGATGGTGAGCGATACGTTTCTGTTTGATACTAAGCCAAATATAAATATTTTGATTTTATCATTTTTTGTAAATGCCAAATTTTATAATTGGCGATTTTATACATAAACACAGACCTTTCGGAAAGCCTAAATCGCCCTATGTTTTTTATACCATGTTAGCAATTGTTTTTATTTGTTTTAAATCAAATCCTAGCATAAAAAATGCTCTCTCAAATGATCTTATACTTTCATTAATTCCAATTCTTTCCTGAGTACATTGAGTAATCCACGAAGAAATTAAGTTAGCATTAAATCCATTGATACCATTTGGATGCTGATTTTTAAATTTATAATAATTAGCTACTTTTCTTTCTCTCCCCATTGCACCACTAAAATTGAATAAACAATTTGAAAGTTTATGGAATTCTACTTTTTGTTTTTCAGAAAAGCTATTATACTTTGTAATCAAAGTATAATTAAGAAATGCTGAAACTCTAGAATCATATATTAGGATGTTTGGGTTAATAAATGAATATACTTTTGTCCAACCACTTGACCATAAAATAGTTTTATTTTCAAAATCTGATTTTTCAAGGGTTTTTTCAACTTTCAAAAGTTCAGTTATTTTTTTTATATATTTTCTTAACTTTTTTTGTTCGTAAAGGGTTACTACTGATTTTACGTTACCAGTTAAAACGTTTCCCCAATCGAATATTTTTAAACAAACAATAAGTAGTTCTTCATCAGTTACTTCTTTTGAGTTTAAAATGATATTCCACTCTTGAAATTGTTCAATATCAACCTCTCCATTGAACTTATACTTTTTATCCGCATCAAATAAAGAGTCGAATGAAATAACACCTAGTCGTTTACCGTAATCAATATCTATATACGGTTCATCCATAATTTTTTTAAATGAATCATAATATCCTATTGAACTTAATATTGTGTCTACTTCGTTTTTCGTCATATTAATAATTGCTAACGGTCTAGTATAAGAATAGTAGCGGATTTTTACGCACTAACTTTTCGGTTAAACACAGACCTTTTATATTATTATTATTTCATTTAGTTTTAGCGATTAAACCGCTATTATTTTTATACATTGTTGTAAGCTGGCTTTTTCCATTCAATTTGGTTTTCAGCATAGGCAAGACATACTCTTTTGCAATTTTTGGCTTTCGCGTTGGCTGGAGCGAATTGTAAATGTGTATGGCTTTTAGCATTGGCTGTTTAGAATGCTTCATTTTTTGAGCTTGGTTTAGTGCTGAAATTACCTTGTTGTTGAAGTATAAGTTCGTAAGTCATTATCTGGCTATAAAGACTAATGTAGTTGTCCTTTGTTACATTCTCATTTGATACGAAGCCACCTTTCAAATAGCTACACGAAGAAGATTTCATTTGTTTATTAGGGTTCCAACCAGTACCAGAGTAAAAGAAAACTTGATATCTGCCGTTAGGTAAGTTAAAAGCGAATGAGTTACCTCCTTTGATATAGCCGTGTCTTACAACTTTTCCCGAAGAATTCTTTATCGAAACCAATACATCACCACTACCACCTGTTACTACTTTAATTTTTGAGCAGCTCCATTCATTGCAGTAATTATGAGAACCATAACAAGATGAATAAGGCGTGTTTCCTGTTCTTAATGAATTATATTTCCACTGTTCCTCAAATACATCATCAGCAACATTTTGAAAAGCCTGTTTATTAAATTTTGTTTTTGTGATGTTATAGGTAATCATCCCAAGTGTAGCAGAATTAAAAGTTTTACTTTCTGTTTCCGTTGTAAGAATTTGTGATTTATTATATGTAAGCTTGTCATTAAAGTAATTTATAACACTACTTTTCAGTCTATTTTTTGTTGATGAAACATTTTTAGAAAACTGTTCTTCTTCTTGTTTATTATGACTTTGAGCTAATTTTTTCTCATTATCGTAGGTAGTCATAAATTTATCAAATTCTTTCCAAGCCTCTTCATCAAAAGAAATTTCGTTTAAGCCAGAGAAAAATTTAGAGCAATAATCTATTTTGTCCGTTTGTTGCAATAGTTTTTCATCTTTCAATTTGGGATACCAAACTGAAAATGTATTTCCAAATTTCTTTTCAAGCTCCTTTTCTTTTTTGTCAATTTGAATTTGTGTCACTTCATTTTGCTTATCGATAACACATTTTTTTTGCAGACAGTCAAGGTATTCTATTCGTCCTGTTTTATATTTAACATTTCCATTTAAATACATAAATGAAAATATTGTGTCCTTTTCAACTATAGATTTGGTTTCGTCAAAATACTGGTTGAAAAGTTTTGATAAGTCTTCATTTGAAAGTTGGGATATCTTCTTTTTCTTTTCTTGTTTAAAATTTTCCAACTGCTTATTTTCATAATTCTGTACCGATACTTTAAACTCATCAAATTGATTTTTAAATACAAACCTTACAGATATTGCAAATATTATCAATGCGGCTGCAAGCCCAATTAGTATTTTATTTTTCATATATAGAATTATTTTTGAATAGTATTGACACCAATAAAATAGCTCCAACAATCACATCTACTATATTCCACATTTCTCTTCCAAGTGCGATTTTAAAAAACGGTTGAAAGAGTAGTGCAAGTCCTCCGTAAATCATCATTTCCGTATTCTTATTTTGTTCGTTTGCTTTATACGCCAAAATTCCAAATCCGATTAATGCCACAAATCGTACAAATTGATAAAATCCGTATGGCATATCCAACAAGCACAGGAACAGCAATATTGCTAAGGGGATTTTTATAACTTTATCCATTAGTTTTTTACTAAAATAATTTGTGCTGGTCTGATAAGTTCTTTACCTTTGATATATCCGTTTCTTATAATTGATATGATATCATCATTTTTCCGATTTTTGTCTGCTTCTGTTTCAACTACTTCACAAAGACCAACAATTAATCGATTATCAGGAAACTCAATTTTACTTACACCTTGTGTCTGTAACAAAGCCAGTAGTTTCTTTTGAATGGTTTTGTAACGGCTGTTTGTTTTTCTTGCTTCGTCAACTTCATTATATTCATTATCGATTACCCATTCATCAATATTCTCGCAAGAGTCAATTATGTCAATAATATTCAATGAAATATTTTTGAGTAAGTCGTGTTTCTCGTTTTCTTTACTCTCAACCTCATTCTTTAAAATATTGTTGGATTTCAGATTTTGAATAATTAACTTTTTAAGTTCGGATACAGATTGGTTCATTGCTTCTTATTTTAAGGAATTAAATGCGTTTTCATTCAAAGAATCTGTATTGATTTCCTTGTGTTTTAAATCACATTGAACTGGCTTTATTCGCTTTACCTTTATTTTTGCTGGAAACATAAAATCAGCAGCCAATCTTTTTGAAGGGTTAAGAAGTTGTTTTGCAGCTACGGCAATTACTTGCAACGGAAATTCTTTCTTCTTCATTGCAAACATTTGGGCTTTCATTATTTCTGATTTGTTTGCATCTTGGCAAACGCCTAATATTGTGTAAGGATTCGTCATTATTATGTTTTTTTATAACGGTAAATCGTCATCATTTAAATTTAACTGCTTACGTAAGCTCTTCTTACAACCCTAGTACTTGATGAAGCGACTTAATGGGTCCAGTGGATCGGAAGAAGTATCTTCATTACCTAAATCTCGAAAGTAGCCTAATACTTTTTTCATCTTTAAACCTTGTAAATTGAGTGAATTACCTGACATTAGAGAAGAAAGAGAATTGTCATCAAACAAGGAAGTATCAACTCCTGACTGTTTTAATTGCTGTAAAATTTCTCGTCTTGCTTTACTTAGTTCATCACTATTTTGTTTGTATGTCTGTGACATATTGTTTTTCACCCAATCAAGAATTTTATAAATGCCTTTAGAATTTCTCGTTTGGCCCAAAAGAAAATCGAAACTGTTATTGTTATCCTCATTCAACATATCCATAAGGTTAAATCTAATAAGGGTTATAAAGTTTTTAACTATTCTGGGGTTGTTAGGTGAACGCAAATAAGCACCTTTCATCAAAGACAAACCTTTAAAATTATCAATATTAGTTTCATTTATTTGGGAAATACAATAATTAGCTACATAATTGGAATATTGATGCTTAAGTTTTTCGTTTTGATTTGAAAACGAAATACATTCTTCCATTATAGGAATTAACTTTTCATTTTCATCATCTTCTGATATTTTATTCGTTACTGAATTAAAAAGACTGTCCTCTACAGAACTGCTAATGCTGTCAAATTTCTCTATACATTTTTTATTATCTTTTGTATTCAATTTCTTTATCGCACTCGAATTTTCATTACCTATTGCAGATTTCACTTTCTCAATTAAGTCATTGGCAAAGAAGTATTGATAAACCACTGTTGACTTAGAGTTCTTAATATAGGGCAAACCTGCTTCTAAGGCATCTTCGATAGAATAAGTGTGATAGTCGTTGTCCAATTCACTTATTATTTCATTATGCATACCGTTTGAAATAGCAAAATAGGGTGTGGCGAAAAAGATATCATTTTCTATTTGTGCAATAATCTTTTCTATTGCTTCTTTCTCCGAGTCGTAAAAGTCATTTATTAACGTAGATAGACTTGTGTCTTGAATTTCTCTATGTATGATAGTCTCAAATTGTTGCAATAACTCTTTTTGAGTATCACCTATTGAAATATTCAATTCAGAAACTTCGTCATAATTGACATTATCTGGTATTTCTTCGTGATTCGAATAATTTGAGCCAATTGCTTCCACAAGAGAAAAAGTATAGTTGTCATCCCAAGTAGTGTCGTCTAAAGATTTCAAAATAACATTGTCTGAATATATAGAAGTAAGCCACCCTGAAACAACAACTTTATAATTACGCTCTGTCATTAATCCTTTAGATGTAGCTCCGTAACAACAAATCCCCAAGTTCTTAAGCAACTCAGAACTTTCCCAAAATTTTGGATATTTATAAATGATATTTATTGCTTTATCATATTGTTCTGTTTCTATATACTGTGTAAGTAAACGGTTGAATAAAGTGGGTTATCTGCTCCGAAAGTTCGCTTTCTATATCGCTCAATTCATTACTTACCTCATCAAGACTATCATAAAACAATTTAAGTTCTTCTGTTGCTAAAGAATTATTGTAGAGTTTGTCTATTGAAGTATTGATTTCAGAAACGGTTTTTACTGCATTGTTGTTTTTCTCTGTCTTTAAGATTTCTTTTAGTTTATCGATATCAGAAGATTGAAAATTCAGATGCTGCGATATTATATTTTCTGCTTCTGAAAATTCCTTGTTCTTTAAAAGGTGAATGGCATATAGGTAATACAGTTCTTTTTGATAATTTTTGTCTGATTTTTTAATTTTAGAAGAGTTTACTAAGCTAACACTTTGACTTATTTTTAATTGGCATATCAGAATTCTTGAAGTTGAATTATTGATAACCAAACTATTATTAGATTTTTCAGCATAGTCGTTGGCTGTTTTATATGACTGAATAGCATTAATAACATCTGAACTTTTACCTGCCTTTTCCTTTTCGGTAGCCTTTTTAAAATGAATACCAGCTAAATCACTGAAATGTTTTGTTTTTAGTGAGCTAAAATTAGATTCAGAAGCTTTTTGATTGGCTGTGTCAATAAAACGGATATTTTTATTGAGCTTTTCAATATTGCCTTTAGCTTCTTCATATTGAATTTTTGAAATTTCAAAAATTGCTTTAGCTTCTATGCTGTCAAACTTGGAAAAAGATGCGGAATTGCTTATTTTTTTTCTTAATCCTGTAACTTCATTGAAATATTTAATTTTTTCTACCTTGCCTGATGCTTGTTGCCCCAAGTTTAATTTACATTCTGCAAGTTTTGCAGGTGCATCTGGATGCTTTTCAAAAATCTCATTTAGAACAGTTATAGCTCCTGAGTAATCTTTGGTATTAAAAAGATTCTTTGCTTTTTCATATTTCGTATTGGGCAAGGACTGATATATTAAATACCCTACAATACCTATTATTATTAAAACGATTATTTCTTCCATTATTCCTGTGGTATTTTGATATTCAGAATTTGTCCAACTTTTAATGTATATGGCTGTTCTAAGTCATTGTCTGCTTCAATTTGTTTGTATTTATTACCATCGTTGTAAAAGAACTTTGAAATTTTATAAGGATAATCTCCTTTCTTCACAACATACTTTATAATTGCAACTTTACTTTTAATTATTTTAGGTTCCGATATAGGGTTTTCTATAGCTACTTTTACAGTTTTCAATTTTGAGATGCTATCGTTCAGTGCAATGTTGGTAACAATTACTTCGTTTTTTTTATTGTTTGATTTAACGAACAATCCTAAAAACAAAATTGCCAAAAGAGATAAACCTATAATGGTATACGTTCCTAATTTCCCTTTTTTTGATATTGAAATAGAATCTATAAGTAGAAAAGCCTTTAAATCTGAATTACACTGTGGACAAACTACAATGCTTTTTGTGTAATCGGTTAATCCAGACTTCTCGCATACAGGACAGTTATGGTTCATAATTTTTATTTACCTAAGTGAATACTTCCTCCTAAATCTATTCCTCCTGAGCCATATTTATCTCTTAATTCTATTGCTTCTTCAAGTAATGCAAAGGCTTCATCTTTTCTTCCGTTTCTGAAATGATTAACAATTTGATCGTGCATTTGTAATAGGCGGTGACCGTCACTCGGATTTTCTTTAGCAGCATTGTCAGAAGCCATTTTTACAGTAAATAATGTAATCAAAACTGGATATTCATCTGTTATTGTTTTCAGCTTCTGTAGTGCTTGTATTTTCTCTAATGGGTCGTCATCAATTTTTGCTTGAGATAATAATTTCTTCATACTGTTACTATCATCACTTCCAATCAAGTCTGGGTATTCATTGATAAGAATAGTCGCAAACATCATTGCTAAATCATCTTCATCAACAGAATCGGTAACGTTCTCAGCTTGTTCAAACGATGTGAAAATTGATGTTCCGATTTTAACCCATTTTTCTGAATCGTGGCTGTCAGTACCTATGTTGTTGATTTCTTCAATTTCCTTTTTAGCCGATTTGAAGAAGTAATCTCTTTGTGCTTCGGTAAAACTGCTGTCAAGTATTTTTTCTAATGATTCTGATAAAATACGAAGGGTTTTTGAATCTTTATCTCCTCTCGCAAGAACGATTTTCTTGCTCTTTGCCTTATTGCTTTTCGGATAGGCTTTTACTTCAAAAATTTCGTTAATATCCAAAGTGAAATCTAGTACTATATCACTACCTGTTGGTAGATCTTCTTCAATTGTAAAAAATCCTATTGTTTGATTTTCCTTTTCTCCGCCCTCAACATCAGCGTAAACACCAACCTTAACAACTTTTTGATTATTTACAGTAGTTTTGTAATTCCTTGTAACATTGCAGGGAAGAGGCATTTGTTCTTCAATGATTTTATCATAATCGTCTTTTAACTCAATAAAATAATTGTGATTTGTGCTATATGATATTTCCTCAATTGCAATTTCTCCATCAATAGGTGGTTCATATTCATCACCTAATCTGTGAGACAATATTCCTGCACCTTCTGCAACAGCGAGCATTGGCTTTTCAGAAATTTTGATTTTCTCATTACCGTATTTTTCTGAAAGCATTTGTTTGACCAAAGGAATACAAGAAGTACCACCAACCAACAAAATATTATCAATCATTGTAATATCATAACCAACCTTTTTAAGTAAGCTTTCAATTAGCTCAATACTTTTTGCAATGAAAGGTTTAGCTAACTTTTCAAATTCTTCTCTTGTGAATGAAAGGTCTAAATCAATCCATTCTCCGTTTTCATCTTCAAAGCCGTCCATTATCAATTGTGCTGTCTTGGACGAACTAAGTTGCATTTTTATATTTTCAACTTCTTCTCTGAATTTAGCTTCAAACTTGAACTTATCTCTTTGTTTTAAATTTTCTATAAGTCCATCAATATTTGAAATCTTATAATCATTGGAAATTCGTTTAAGAATATGTGCTTGTAAGGCTTTATCTAAATCATCTCCTCCAAGCCAACGGTCGCCTACAGTTCCTGCTTCCATATATTGCCCGTCTACAATATTCAATATTGAAAGGTCAAAAGTTCCACCGCCAAAATCATAAATCAAAACAGTTTTAGCATCTCCCACTTTTAGATTATCTACTCCGTATGCAATAGCGGCAGCTGTTGGTTCTGCTAATAATTTTTGGACTTTCAATCCTGCAAGTTGTGCCGCAATTCTTGTAGCATTTTTCTGTTTTTCGGTAAAGTACGCAGGAACTGTTATTACTGCGTGAGTGACTTCATCTCCTAATTTTTCTTCAGCATCTCTTTTGAGTTTCTTTAAAATTTCCGAACTCAATTGTTCAGGTGTGTATTGTTTTCCACCAAGAATTACAGCAACTGCATCATCTGTTCCACCTTTCAAAGGTGCTATACCGAATTTGTAATATGGACTTTCAATCATATCCTGTACCATTTCATCTCTAATAGCACCACCCATTAATCGTTTCACTGAAAGGATAGTGTTTATAGGGTCAGTTTTCAGCAATTGGTAGGCAGTTCTGCCGACTAAAATCTCTTCCTTTCTAAGTCCAATACAAGAACGTGTCAGTTCTTCATTTTCTTTATTTCGGATAATTTTCACACTTGTGTCTTTGAATGCAATTACCGAATTACTTGTTCCAAGGTCTATACCGATTGCTTTTTTCATATTTTTTTAATTTATTTCTTATTAGTCAATATTCATTTTGTCGAGCGTTGGCAAAAAACAGCTCTTTTGGTTTTTTCTGCGTTGGCTTTCGTTTCGGCAAAAACCAAATGTGCTGTTTGTGCGGTTGGCTTTTCAGCTTGCTTACAACGGTTTTGTGTAATATTAGTT
>Ga0206129_10006268_pt1 | contig 12160 bp, 7 predicted proteins | sample Helgoland_Spring_8_FD_148616 | JGI IMG/M metagenome (GOLD analysis project Ga0206129, IMG submission 148616) | Pelagic subsurface seawater microbial communities from Kabeltonne, Helgoland, North Sea - Helgoland_Spring_Bloom_20160502_2 | ecosystem: Environmental > Aquatic > Marine > Epipelagic ...
GCGTACCGGCGAAAATAACCCGCATGCGCTAAACGCCCTTTACCGCGCGTCGCGCTGTTGTTTTTGTAATTTGGTCTTGATGCGGTTGCGCTTCAAGGGCGATAAATACGCAACGAATACCTTACCCATTAAATGATCCATTTCATGCTGGATACACACCGCCAGCAAGTCATCGGCCTCAATCTCGCGGCTAACGCCGTTGTCGTCCAGTGCACGCACGGTCACGCGCTCAGCACGGGGCACACCATCGTAAATACCCGGCACCGAGAGGCAGCCCTCTTCCGCCAACTTACTCTCTGCACTTTGCCAGAGCACTTCGGGGTTAATCAGCACCAGCGGCGTATCGCGCGCCTCACTCACGTCGATCACGATGACGCGCTCATGCACATCAACTTGTGTGGCCGCCAGACCGATGCCATTGGCGTCATACATCGTCGCCAGCATGTCTTTCACCAACTGCTTGACGCGCGCGTCCACGACCGCAACCGGTTTCGCAACAGTGTGGAGCTTGGGATCTGGATAACAAAGAATGGGCAGGAGATGTGGCTGAGACATGGCAACAAAGAGTCTTAAGAGTTAACCCCAATATTGTCGCGTTTTTTTTGCCGCTTCGCTAACTACCGCCCCGGCATACCCCTATGCCTATTTCTGGGGTGCACGCGCACACTCGACAGCTATGGCCCCTACACCGTCAGACAACACCCCTGCGTGGCCGCTCTGGCTTCGGCTACTACGCGTGCCGGGCCTAGGGCCTGCCCGCATCAAACGCGTGTACCTCGCGATGCAAATGGACGGCGCGGTGGAGGCGGGTGCGCTCGCCCAAGGACCTGACGCGTTGCAAAACAACCCCTTGCTCGGGTTGCGTTACGGACTAAGCGCTGCGCAATGTCATGCCTTTGGCGACCACAGCTCGGAATGGCAGCACACCCTAGACCAGACGCAGCGCTGGTTAGCGCAGGGAGAGACACGGTTCATCGTCACGTTGGGCGAGCCCGACTATCCACCGCAGCTCATGGACATCAGTGATCCGCCGACGCTGCTGTTCGGAGAGGGCTGCCGCGGTCTGCTGACGGCCCCCCCAGCGCTCGCGATCGTCGGCAGCCGAAACCCCAGCGCACAGGGCCTGCGCAATGCCAACCGCTTCGCCGCCACCGCCGCCGAAAGCGGCTTGACCGTTGTCTCTGGCATGGCCTTAGGTATTGACGGCGCGGCGCACGCTGGCGCCCTGAGCGTCGCCGCACAGACGGGCCCCAACACCATAGCCGTTCTGGGAACCGGTATCGATGTGGTCTACCCTCGCCAGCATCAGCAACTGGCGGGCGATATCGCCCAGCAAGGCTTGTTACTGTCCGAGTTCGTCTTGGGTGCGGGGCCGCAACGCATGCACTTTCCCCGGCGTAACCGTCTTATTGCTGGCCTAGCGCTTGGGACACTTATCGTTGAAGCGGCGCCCGCATCCGGCTCACTCATAACGGCGCAAATGGCCGTCGATATGGGGCGCGAGGTGTTCGCGATTCCGGGGTCCATACATGTGACACAGTCCAAGGGCTGTCACTTGCTGATTAAGCAGGGAGCCAAACTCGTGGAGTCGGTCGCCGACATACTCGATGACCTGCCCCCATTGCCACCCCGCCCCAACCGAACCAGCCGACCCAACGGTACTGCGGAAGCGGCCGACGACGTCTTACATCCCGGGCTGTGTCAGCACATGGGGTTTGATCCGCTCAGCTTGGACGACTTACTGAGCCGCACACAATGGGATGTGGCAAGTCTGCAAGTCGCGTTATTTGAGCTAGAGCTCGCCGGGCGGGTGGCGCGTATGCCGGGCGGGCTCTTCCAGCAGCTCGCGTAAGCGCGCTGGCAGGTGCGCGACGTTAGACCATTGCCCCGGCATTCGGGTCATCCGGGTCGGTGTCATTGCCAGCGCCCGGTGCTTTGGCCTTGATAAGGTCTTCGCGGCGAATACCTAACCACATGCCCACCGCAGCGGCGACGAACACCGACGAGTAGATGCCGAACAGAATACCAATCGTGAGCGCCAGCGCAAAGTAGTGCAACGTTGGCCCACCAAAAAACAGCATGCTGAGCACCATGATCTGGGTCGACCCGTGGGTAATGATGGTGCGACTAATGGTCGACGTGATGGCGTGGTTGATGGTTTCAACCGTGGTGAACTTGCGATAGCGGCGGAAGGTTTCACGAATACGGTCAAAAATCACCACGGACTCGTTCACCGAGTAGCCAAGCACGGCCAACACAGCGGCCAACACCGCCAACGAAAACTCCCATTGGAAGAAGGCGAAAAACCCCAGAATGATAATGACGTCATGCAGGTTCGCAATGATGGCGGACACCGCGTACTTCCACTCGAAACGCACCGCCAAATAGATCATGATGCCGATGATCACGGCGGCCAGCGCCATCAAACCATTGACGGCCAGCTCATCACCCACTTGTGGCCCGACGTACTCCGTGCGACGCAACGTCACGGTGGGGTCAGCGGCCCTTAGCGCTGTCAGCACCACCTCACTCTGTTGGCCAGAGGTTTGTCCGGTGACGGTGGGTAGTCGCATCAACACGTCACGCGCTGAGCCAAAGTTTTGCACCGGCACATCAATGTAGTTCAGCGTGGTCAACACCTCTCTAACGGCCTGCACGTCCGCAGGCTGTTCATAGGCGACTTCGATCACCGTGCCACCCGTAAACTCCACAGACAAGTTGAGGCCATTGGTGATTAAGAAAAACACCGATGCAATAAAAGTCGCAAACGACACCGCATTCAGCGCCAACGCATGGCGCATGAAAGGGATGTCTTTTTTAATTCGGAAAAATTCCATGACGTGGTTTCCGTGTTTCTATATTTTTAACAAGCCGTCGGGGTGCTTACGCATCCGCATCTTTGGTGACCTTGGCATTCCAAACGGTACCAATCGATAGTTTTTTCAATTTCTTCTGACGTCCGTACCAGAAATTCACGATGCCGCGCGAGAACATGACAGCGGAGAACATGCTGGTCAAAATACCCACACAATGCACCACCGCAAAACCGCGCACGGGGCCAGAGCCAAACGCGAGCAAGGCGATGCCCGCAATCAGCGTCGTGATGTTGGAGTCAAAGATGGTGCCCCAGGCACGGTCGTAACCGGCATTGATCGCCGCCTGCGGCGCCGCGCCTGCGCGTAACTCCTCGCGAATACGTTCATTGATCAACACGTTGGCATCAATCGCCATACCAAGCGCCAGCGCCATCGCGGCCATACCAGGAAGGGTGAGCGTCGCCTGTAGTAGCGACAAAATAGCCACTAACAACAGTAAATTAACCGCCAAAGCCACGCTGGAAAACATACCAAACACAGCATAGTAGGCACACATAAACAGAATGATGACCAAGAAGCCCCAGGTCACGCTGTCAAAACCTTTGGCAATGTTTTCTGCACCCAAGGACGGGCCAATGGTCCGCTCCTCAATGATTTCCATGGGCGCCGCCAGTGAGCCAGCGCGCAACAGCAAGGCAACATCCGCCGCTTCTTGCGTGGTCATGCGCCCTGAAATTTGCACGCGACCCCCGCCAATCTCGCTACGAATGACGGGCGCAGTAACCACCTCGCCTTTGCCTTTTTCGAATAGCACGATGGCCATGCGCTTACCGATGTTTTCGCGCGTCACGTCCTTAAAAATGCGCGAGCCCTTGGCGTCCAAGTTCAGGTGCACGGCCGGCTCCTGTGACTGGCTGTCAAATCCTGGTTGCGCATCGTCTAAGTTGTCACCCGTCAGCACCACTTGGCGCTTCACGATAACGGTGCGGCCATCCCGCTCTAGAAACCGCTCTGAACCAAACGGCACATTACCTTGACCACGCTCCGCGGCTCGGCCCTCGGCGCTTTCGTCAACCAGTCGAACCTCTAGGGTCGCCGTGCGACCCAATATGTCTTTGGCTTTGGCCGTGTCCTGCACGCCAGGGAGCTGCACGACAATGCGGTCGAGTCCCTGTTGCTGTATGACCGGCTCGGCCACACCCAGCTCGTTGATGCGGTTGTGCAGCGTCGTGATGTTTTGTTTGAGGGCAGCGGCTTGCACCGCTGTCGCCGCGGCGGGCAACAAACTCAAATCTAAGCGCAAATCCGTCGGCACACCTGCGGGTATCACCGCAAGTTCGGGAAAGGCCGTACGAATCGCTAATTGCGCGGCGTCTTGGGTGGCCTGATCACGCACACGCAAGATCAACGACTGGTTCTGACGATCGATGCCACTGTGGCGGATAGATTGGTCACGCAAGGTCGTGCGGATGTCCCCCGCAATCGAATCGATTTTCTGAGTGAGGGCGGCAGCCATGTCAACCTGCAACATGAAGTGCACACCACCACGCAAGTCCAGCCCCAGATACATGGGGGCGCCACCTAGGCTGTTGAGCCAAGCGGGGGTACGTGGCACCAAGTTGAGTGCCACCACATAACTGGGATTGTTGGCATCTGGGTTCAACGCCTCCTCGACCGCATCACGGGCCCGCAGTTGGTCATCGGTATTGGTGAAGCGAGTCTTGATGGAGTTGGTGTCGAATTGGACGCGATCAGCCTGCAAGCCCGCTTCTTGCAAGGCCAACTCCACACGCGTTACCGTCTCACTGCTCAGTCGCACGGTGGCCTTGCCCGGCGACACCTGTACCGCAGGGGCTTCGCCGTAAAAATTGGGCAAGGTGTACAACGCGCCAATTAACAGCGCGAACACGATGACCATATACTTCCACAAAGGGTAACGATTCATGGTTTCACTCACAACCCAGAACGCATAACGCGCGCTCATGGGCGACAACAGGGCCTGCAACAGCAGGCGTAATAAAAGCGAAAAAAGCGGCACCGTTGGCCGCTTTAGTCATGGCATGACCCGAACACGCGGACCATGCCACTGCACTAACCGATTACTTAACCGAGCCCTTTGGCAAGACCTGCGCCACAGAGACGCGCTGCATCTGTACTTCAACGCCGGGGGCAATTTCAACGGTAATGACCGTATCACCTAGCTTCGTGACCTTGCCGAAAATACCACTGCCCGTTGAGACCTCGTCCCCTTTTGACAGGGCTTCGATCATGGCTTTGTGCTCTTTTTGACGCTTCATTTGGGGACGAATCATCACGAAGTACAAGACCACAAACATCAACAGCAAAGGCAAGAGGCCCATGAGAGAGGCGGTGGTGTCACCACCGGCAGCTTGCGCGTAAGCGTTAGAAATAAACACAGGAATCTCCAAATTCAAGTTCACGTGGGCACAGTTGAATACCGTACCTGCCACTGCGCATTGTACGGTGAGGGCGGGGGCAACTGGACAATAGCGGTGATGCCCCGTTTAGGCGTCAGTCCACTGCGACAGCAAACTGTCCCAGCGGGCCCGTGCTGCGGCCATATTGCGAGCCTTCACATGGCCAAAGCCCTTCACGTTGGCAACCACCGTGGCCAACTCGACGGCCAGCGCGTGTCGCTCAGGCGTTAAGCCCTTGCTTATGCGCGCCACTAGCGCCATATAGTCGGCGCGAAGTGCGCGCTCACTTTTTCTTTCCTCAGTCAAGCCAAAGATATCCAAAGCCGTTCCACGCAGGAAGCGCAAGCGCGCCAAGACACCAAAAACCGGCATCATCCAACCACCAAACTGTGACTTAACCGGGCGACCAGAGGCGTCCTTTTTGCCAATTATTGGCGGCGCCAAATGGTATTCCCGCTTAAATTGATCTCCAAATGTGGCTTTTAGTCGCGCATTAAAAGCGGGGTCTCGGTGCAAGCGTGCCACCTCATACTCGTCTTTGATCGCCATCACGCGATACAACTGCTCAGCGACGGCACGCGTTAGCGCCAAGGTTTTTCCGGGTGCCAGCACCGCCGACTCAGCCGCCTGAACCGCGCTAACACGCGCCGCATAGTCCGCAGCGTAAGCCGCATCTTGATAGGCCGTCAGCAAGTTGACCCTCAGGCCAATCACCCCTTCCAAGCTACTTTGTTGCACCCAAGTGACGGGTTGGGCGGGCGTACGCGCCGCCTTGAGCGCGGCCAATTCAGCCTGTACGTCGGCCCAGTCGTGGGCGCAACGACGCCCCCATGCAAACGCCGTTTGGTTGGCCTTCACCTGCACGCCATTCAACTCAAAGGCACGCAACAAGGAGGCTTCACTCAACGGGATCCAGCCCTTTTGCCACGCGAAGCCCAAGACCACTGGATTGACGAACAAGCTGTTACCTAGCAACTGGGTCGCCACCTGCTCGGCATCAAACGTCTGCAAATCACCGGGCGCCACCGCCGCAGCAATTTGCGCGGCACAGGCCTGCGCTGGGTTTTGCCAATCGGTATTTTGCACAAACGCCGCCGTGGGCGCACTGTGGCCATTCAGCGCCACATGGGTGCGTGACGCGTGCATACGCAACATGGTTTCTTTGCTTGCCGTTACCACGGGGTCACAGCCCAACACGAGGTCGGCCGCGGCCGCGTCTACCCGCGTGGCATGCAAGGTGTCTTGGTCGCGTGCGATGGTGATATGGCTCCAGGTTGCCCCACCTTTTTGCGCCAGCCCCGCAGAGTCCAGCGTGACCACGCCCTTTGACTCCATGTGGGCTGCCATGCCAATTAACTGGCCGATGGTAATTACCCCGGTACCGCCCACACCCGCAACGAGAATACGCCACGGGGCATCGGTGCCTAGGGAATTAGGAACGGGTAACTGCTCTGAGCGCGGCTCTGGCGCCACCAGCGCCGCCGCCTGCGGCCGGGCTTCCTGCACGCGGCGCGAGCTATCCGCGCCCTTCAGCGTCACAAAGCTAGGGCAAAACCCTTTCACGCAACTCTGATCCTTGTTACAAGAGTTTTGGTTAATCGTGCGCTTGCGACCCAACGGCGTCTCTAACGGCTCGATAGACAAGCAATTACTCTGCACGCCACAATCGCCGCAGCCTTCGCAGACAGCTTCGTTGATAACGACACGCACGTCAGGATCCGTCAGGGTGCCGCGCTTGCGACGACGGCGCTTTTCGGTGGCACAGGTTTGGTCGTAAATAATGACCGTGGTTCCGGACTTCTCTCGAAACGCGATTTGCACCCGTTCAAGTTCGTCGCGGTGTTTCACATCAACCCCTTTGGGAAGCGCAGCGCCCGCATACTTCTCGGGTTCGTCAGTTACCACCACCACCTCGGTGGCGCCCTCTGCCGTCACACTGCCAGCTATTTGCAACACGGTGTGGCCCTCTTGGCGCTCACCGATACGCTGTCCGCCAGTCATGGCCACCGCGTCGTTGTACAACACCTTGTAGGTGATGTTTACACCCGCGGCAATGCTCTGGCGAATCGCCAGCAAGCCGCTGTGGAAATAGGTCCCGTCGCCAATATTGGCAAACACGTGCTGCTCCCGCGTAAACGCGGATTGACCGACCCACGGCACACCCTCACCGCCCATTTGGGTAAAGCCCACAGTTGCCCTATCCATCCAAACCGACATGAAGTGGCAACCAATACCAGCCATCGCACGAGAGCCTTCTGGCACCTTGGTCGACGTGTTGTGCGGGCAACCCGAGCAAAACCAAGGGATGCGATCTGCCACACCACCGCCCGCTAGCGTCGCCATCGCGCCGTCTTTGCCGTCCAACACCGACAGGTATTGGCTAATCCGCGCCTGCACATCTAGGGGTAAATCCAGCGCCTCAAGGCGGGTCGCCAACGCACGGGCGACCAAGGAAGCGCTCAGGTCCGCGTTACCACGGACCAACGTTACCGCCTCACCGCCAGCGTTAGGCGCCGTCTTACCCACTACACGGGGACGCTGGGCGTCGGACAAGTCAAACAAAATGTCTTTCACTTGCGGCTCAATGAGTGCCCGCTTTTCCTCGACCACGACGATTTCCTGCAAGCCGTGCGCGAAGGCCTTCACCGTCTCGGGTACCAGCGGCCACACCGCCAACACCTTGTGCACCCGCACGCCAATGCGTTGGCAGGTTGCGTCATCCAAGCCTAGGTCTTGTAGCGCTTGGCGTGTGTCGTTGTAGGCCTTGCCGCTGGCAATGATGCCCAAGCGGTCTTTTGGTCCCTCTACAACGTTGTGATTGAGGGCGTTGGCTTCAATGTAGGCGCGCACTGCAGCCCACTTGACATCAAACAAACGCTTCTCTTGGTCTAGCGCGGGGTCTGGCCAGCGGATGTGCACGCCCCCCTCGGGCATCTTGAATTCAGGCAAACGAACCTGAACGCGATGGGCGTCTACCAACACGGTTGCACTAGACTCCACGATTTCTTGGATGGTCTTCATGCCCACCCAGACACCGGCGAATCGGCTCATGGCGAAGGCGTGTAGACCCGCATCCAAAATATCTTGCACCGAGGCAGGGAAGAGCACGGGGAAGCCGCAAGCCTGAAAGATTTGGTCGCTTTGGTGCGCAACCGTTGAGCTCTTGGACACATGGTCATCACCCGCTACAGCCAACACCCCACCCAACGGTGCCGTACCCGCCATGTTGCCGTGCTTGAAGACGTCCGATGAGCGATCAACGCCCGGACCCTTGCCATACCAAATGCCAAAAACGCCGTCGTGCGTTTGCGCCTCTTTGGGTGCGAAGTGCAGTTGCTGCGTCCCCCAAACAGCCGTTGCGGCCAACTCCTCGTTGACGCCAGGCTGGAAAACAATATCGTTTTCTTTGAGGTATTTCTGCGCCTTCTGCAACGCCTGGTCGTAGCCGCCAAGCGGCGAGCCGCGGTAACCACTGATAAACCCCGCTGTGTGATGGCCTGCCTGCAGGTCACGCTCGCGTTGCAGCATCGGTAAACGCACCAAGGCGTGGACACCGCTCATGAAGACACGCCCTGAAGCCAGGGTGTATTTATCCTCTAAGCTAGCCGCACGGATCGCTTGCAAAATATGATCGGGCAAAGGTGCATTCATGTCAGTGAACTCCTGCTATTTTCAAAAGTCGTAGCTTCCTACGAAAAAGCTACCGCGACAGTCCCCAGCTTTACGCTAAGAGACACGTCCGGCCATTTAACGGATTTATGAGCGCGGCCACAACACCCATAGGTGCAGGGGCTGCTTCAAACCACCCGCCAGCCGCGCCGCCTCATCCCCCCAGCCTGCAAAAAAGTCTGCCCGCACGGCGCCAACAATCGCACCGCCCGTATCTTGTGCCATCACCAGCCGCGCCCCACGCATCGTTGGGCCCGCCGTGGTCATCCAAACGGGTGTGCCGTAGGGGATACTCCGCCGGTCCACCGCGATGGAGCGCATCGGTGTTAGGGGGACGCCTTGGGCGCCACGCGGGCCCGCCGCGGCATCGATCTCGCTCAAGTCCTCCTCTTGGAAAAAGACCGTTCGGGGGTTACGCCACAGCACGCCCTGCACCGCGTCTGGCTTCTGCGCGGCCCAGGCCTTGATGGCTGGCCACGACGGCTCCGTAATGTCTCCCGAGTCCAACAAGCCGCGGGCCACGCTCTGATAGGTGTGGCCGTTGTGCGCGGCAAAGGCCAAGCGCGCGACCTGAACACGCCCATCAGGCTCGGTAATTTCTAAACGGCCAGAGCCCTGTATTTGAATAATCAACGCATCGATGGGATTCGCCATCCAAACCAACTCGCGCCCTTGCAAGGCGGCCAGGGCACGGGGATCGGTCTCCATTTCTTCTCGTGTAAACCAAGGGCTGCCCGAGGTCAACCCCGGCGGCGGCGCATACATCGGCGTCTGATGGGTCGCTGTTTTAATGCGGCTAGCCCGCATCATCGGCTCAAAGTAGCCGGTGAGTAGGCCGCGCCGCTGACCGTCAAGCGCCGTCACGCGATAGGGTTGCCATGTGCGCATGATCCACTCGTAGCGTTGCGCATTGTCGCCAATACTTAAACGTCGGATGGCGTCGCATTGCGACGCCAGTGCGCGCGCTGGCCGCTCACAGCTGCGTACCCATGCCGCCCAAAAAGACTCTAAGTCATCACTTCCCCAACCCGGCACTTGACGCCAGTAAACCGGTTGCCAAAGCGCCTCCTTGCGGCGAACCACAACCGGCAAAGCTTGCGCCTCGTCCCATGCCAGCCCGTCACGCAACGCCGTATCAGCAGGCGGCGACGGCAGGGCATCGATGACGGCATCACTGGGCTCCGCTGTGACCGCCTCGGTCACTGCAGCCGTCGCCCCTTCTTTCGGGGCATCGCTTGGCGTCGACATGGGGGGGGCGGGCGGTGATGGGGTCGCGACGGCCGCTGGCGATGTCCCCGGAGGCAGGGCGGCCAATACGCCACGCACCGGTGCGCACCCGCTTACGTTTCCTACAATGGCAGCAACCAACGCCCATCGGACTAAGGCTCGCTGCCTGTGTTTAACGTCAAAAATTGCTGTTCGCAAAAAATTCTCCATGACTCTGCTTTTGCTTGAAGCGCTAGGCGCCTTGCTCATTTTCGTTTTCATTATCTGGTGGACCATGTTCTCTGGGAGAAAAAATGGCGAGCCTATCGATCCCCCCGCCGATGAGCGCAAGGAATCCGAGAACAAACCGAAGTAAGGCGCGACGCCAAGGCCATAGCGCCAGTGCCTACTTCGGCGTTGAAGCCGGTATCTTCTGCTTCATAGCGTCATCCACTTTCACGTCCGCAACGTCTGGGTCTGCCCACGAGCCCGTGACATGAAAGCCCTTCACCGTCACCCGGTTAATCAAGCCATCGAGAAACTCGTTGGCAAAGTAGGTCACCACGCCCACCACAGGGTTGGCCGCTGCGGCCAATAAAGCCAGCGTTCCGTTATCAACTTTGGGAACGACCACCACGTTTAGGTCTTGTGTCTCGGCCTTCATGTCCGCCGACCCCTCCATTAAAACCAATGCGCCCAGCCCCTGCATCGTAAGGTTATTGGTCGTCAACACCCCGTCGCGTATGGTGGCACTTCCGCGTACGCCATCAAAAGAGAAGCCTTGAAAAAACACGTCACTGAAATCAAGGGTCAGGCGCCTTGGTAACGACTGCAGGCTGAGGACGCCAAGCAACTTAGACAAGCCCGGATCGGCTTTAAGGAACTGACCCTTTTGCATGTCGACGTTAAGCGCCCCACTCAGGCTAGGCGTATGAAAGCGCGTGGGGGCACCCAACCATGCCAACTGGCCCGACAGGCTGCCGCTACCCGCTCGCAACACGCCCGGCATACCGAACCGCGTCAGCAAGGCACCCCCATCGCGCACGGTCAAATCCACATCCAAATACGTCCGACGTGCGGCGGTCTCTGCCGGCAGCTTGGCCTTACGAGCCACCGGGGCCCACTGACCCGTCGCCTGAAAGCTGGCTTCGGCCATATCCAAACGTAAGACCTCAATTTGCCACTCATTCGCCACCTTGCCCCCCTCTTGACGCGCAAGGCGGTTGCTGGCTTGCAATTGGAAGCGGCCGAGATCCCGCCCGCTAAGGGTGAGCTGGTCAACGGCTACATCCAGTGCAGGCATGGCTTTTGGCTGGTTGCTGAGCAGATCGACCACGTCGTTGGTTTGGGCTTCGGCCAAATTAAGCATCGCCAGACGTGCGTAGAGCTTGTCTTGCGCTCCCTGCTGGCCGAAGTTGTACTGGACGTAGCCATTTAGCTCCTCAGCCAGTACGTTGGCACGCCACAGCGGCCCGGCGCGACTGCCGCCCAGAACGACTTGGTGAAAGCGCCGTCCCGATACCGTCACGAGATCAGCGGCACCCACAATCGTCGTCGGCAAGTAGGCCTCAAACGCCGCCAACATCGACGCCGCGTTGACGCCACCGCTGGTGGTCACCGGGCGCGCGGGTAGCGCAACACCGACACGAACCGGCGGTGTTGTTGGCTCAAATACAGCCATCCATGCGTCGGCGTTAAACGCGGGCATACGAATGTCCGCGGCCACGCCACTCTCCGGGAGAGTCAGGGGCAAGGCGTCGGCGCTACCGAATACATAGGCACCCCTCACCACATCAGGCTCACGCAGCGCCAAGCTGATGGGCCGCACGTCCGGTGTAGCGGCGGCATAAGCGCGTTGCACGCGCGCGCGCAACAAGGGCGCACCCACCGGTCCGATGTGTAACCCAAATTCTTGACCACGCACCATGTCTGTGGGCAACGCACTGGGTGGTGCTGTTTGTAACACCGCCTGCAAATCCCAAGGCGTTCCGCTAGGCTTATTGAGCGGGGCTGGCAAATCAATCGCCATCT
>Ga0206129_10006271_pt1 | contig 12160 bp, 10 predicted proteins | sample Helgoland_Spring_8_FD_148616 | JGI IMG/M metagenome (GOLD analysis project Ga0206129, IMG submission 148616) | Pelagic subsurface seawater microbial communities from Kabeltonne, Helgoland, North Sea - Helgoland_Spring_Bloom_20160502_2 | ecosystem: Environmental > Aquatic > Marine > Epipelagic ...
TGTTTCTTGTCGCGGCTATCAATCCCGTTACTTATAACAGATCGCGTTTCATCGGCGACTTTACCCGCCAAAGATTTAACCGCCTCTAGTGCTTTTCTCTTAACAGCCACATAGTCGTCTTGCCGCGCTTCGCCTATCTCTTTAATTACACTTCGCGGAACATTGCCCTTCCTAGCCGCGCTCTCCGCCTCGGCTAGCGCGTCATCCATGCGCATAACTTCCGCCTCACCAGTCTGGTCTTTAAATACCACACCCTCAACGTTGGTCATAGGGTCTACCGTATACATGACAACTTCGTTGCCTGTTACTTCACCCGACTTAATTAGTGTCGCAACCTCATTAAGACTAAGAAGCACGCCCTCTGGGGCTAAAAGTTTTTCCACGGCTACACGCCTGTCGCCCTCTAAATAAGGCACATCCTCTCTGCGCATAACATCTTCGGTGAATGCACTTAGCGCCTCGCCCTCTGATGTCGTATCCTGTTCCTGAATTACTTCTCCGTCGCCGTTACCCCTGTCCCGCATGTTTTGCAACGTGCTAGATTCATCCCTACCCCGTACAAAGTCATTTGCCCCAGAACCCATGTCCCCTGCCGCTTTAATAATGTCGTTAAGCGCGGCTTTCCCCCTAGAAACTGCCGACGTGTCCCCCTCCTCCTCTGTTTTATCAGAAGGGTCGTCCAGCATTTCTTCAAAATTAAGGGGCGCTTCTTCCCCCGTAGCCTCCTCGCCCTCGGGTATATTTTCATATGAACTAGGATCGTCAGCCGCAGCTTCCGATCTAGCTTGGTTGTACTCGTTAACAATTGACACCGTGTTAGCCGCAATACTTGCCGTACCACCCATTGCAGCGCCACCGAATACCGCACGCAATGCGCCATCAATTGCGTCAGTGGTTTCAAGCTGCCATTTGCCATCTGTGTTACTTGATGCAATAAGCTCATCAATGTACATCTGAGGTACTTCTGTAAACAGTTCGCCCGCTCCAGCCTTGCCCGCAGTTTTAGTAATGTCTTTAAGTCTGCCGCCAGCCTTTGATAAGAACCCACTTTTTTCTGCTTGTTCTACGCCCTCGACAACCTTTTTAACAACGTCGTCAGCCAGCCCCGATTGCTTCAGTATGTCGCCAGCCACAAGTGCGTATGGGATAACGTTGACCGCACCCCCGACAACGCCGGAAAGCGCCGCAGCTCCAGTATTGACCTCGCTGCCACGTTCTTCTAGTGTGTTTTCCATGCCGCCTAGTGACTGCAAAAATCCAGTAGCTACTGGCCCTGAGATCATCCCAACCTTAACGGCCTTTTTCATGCTCTTTTCAGCTGCAAGTTTAGCAGCCCCAACAAGTGCTGCCGAACCCACACGCCTCGTGGCCACTGCGCCAAGAGCAAGACCACCCGTGCCGATAGTAGCCACAGTGTCCAATATTAGTCCTGGAGCAAGTTCACCCGTAGTTTCCAGTAGGTAGTCAAAAGCGTCGTCAAGGTTTTTGACATCTTTGTAGCTTTCTACTTCGCGGGGGTTTAGATCGATATCGAGATTAGCACTTCGCGTCATCGCCTTACCTTCGGACACCCATTCATCGTTGCCAATCAGGTCACCGATGTAGTTCATAACGCCACCGAGCGCCGCTTTAGTCTGGTCGTTGCCTCTGTCCCATGCTTTATGGAATGTGCCGCGCCTATCATGGGCTACATCATCGGCCTCACCCTCGTTCCATGGGGTGAAATTCCTCCCACCTTGTCGTTTCTCAGCCTGTTCACGGATTGTTTTGTTAAAAGTGGTAGGTTTACCCAAGAATTCTCGTTCATTACGGTCGGACGCAGCTTCTGCTGCTTCACGGCTCCTATCAGGAAAGGCCAACCCAGAGCGAACCATGTCTTGTGTTAAGTCGCTACCTTCAGCATCGACAAACTCGGACAAGCCCCTACCATATGCGCCTTTGCTGTCCCCACGGATAACTTGGGCACCTTCAGATTGAAGAATTTTAATGGTTTCTGCGGCTAACTTACCATCTGGGTGCTTATCCACACGGTCAAAATTGTTTTCTGACTCCGGGGTGTTCATCCCCTTTATACGGAAACCGTCCTTCTTATCCGACCCAAAGTAGCCGCTGTCTCCATCGGTAAAAGTAGCCGCATCATCTTTGGGTTCGGCGGGGGATAGAAGTGAAAGAGTTTTTGGGTCTAGCATGAAAAAATCCGATATAGTAGTTACTTATATCGGATTATAACAGGTGAATACTTTCTGGCAGTATTTTTGTGCTATTTGGCCTGAATGGAACCTTCCAGCTCCTCAAAGATTTCGTCAATCTCCGCCTCGGTCAGTTCACTTCCTTTTTCCTCCGAACGGATATCAATCTCATTACTGACCGCTCGCGTCAGCGGTGCCGCCCCTATTTGCCTAGACGCAGACAGTTGAGTAATACGAGAAGCCGTGTGGCTCTTGAGGTTGCCCGCCGCCGTGTTGACCCAAGCCGCAGCGCTCGCTCCAGAGTAATCCCCATCCTTAGTATCCCAGTAGAATTTCTCTAAACCGTCGGTAACCATTTTCATAAATTTTGGGTTGGTGAGTTCATTAGGATCGAAACCGTTAGACGTTATGACGTCATTATATCCCAGTAAAAACCTACCTTTTAGTGGCTTGGAGAACTCACTCTTACCCCCAGCCAACTTGTCTGCAAGCCCTTCCAGTAGGGGGGTGATAACCTTTCGCCCCTCAGTATGAGCGTCGTACAAATCCTCGGGATTATTACTCTTGTTAGCCCGAGCAATGGCAGCGTTTGCACTTGATATGTTGCGAACTATGGTAGATTCTTTAACCTTGGAGTCTAGCGCCATGTCCGACATATCTTTAGCACTGTATCGAGGGTCGCCCGTTTCCATGATATTTTTGACACCCTTAACCTCATAGCCCGGAGCGAGAGCAATCACAGCCTCCATATATAACTGGGCCTGTTTCTTGCGCCCTTTTACATCGACCGCCATGTTATTAACCTGTCCGTCATACGTTGTAGCCATAGATAGCATTTTAGTGGTTTCGGTAGATGTAGTTGGGGGTTCGCCCCCCTCATCAATTATTTTCTGGTTTTTATCTGCTAGCTGCTGGCCAATCTGCAAGCTTTCAGTTTTGCCGACTGTACTGGCTTTCACAGTGGTAGGTTTGCCCCCATCCCCGTAGGCAAAACCTTTGCCGAATAACTTCTTGCCTATAGGTTCTGTAATAGCCTTATCGACACTTTTTAGCCATTTATACACATCACTGCCAACACCCTTTATATACTCAGCGTCATCACTAAGGTTCTGTTTGGTTAGCCCGACAATACCTTTTTCGTCGACTATCTTGTCAGCTCGGATACCTCGTTCTTTAGCATTGGCATTGGATGCAGCGTGCGCATCTTTTATTTTATCTACCCCAGCGCCATAAACTTCACCAACTCGCTCGTCAAACTTGGCCGCAGTTCCACGAATATTTGGCTCATGAATGCGTTTATCTTTTAGACCAATACCATTCTCTTTAAGTCGGCGCTGGAATGTCTCAGCATCAGGAGTAGGCACCGTAAGTCCAGACATTGGATCTGTGTACATAGAAGCCCTAACATACGCATTAGCCTCCTCTGGTTTACCCCCATTATCCATGTAAAACCTGTACGTCTTTTCCACCGCTGCTTGAGTTTCCTCAATGGTATTAGGGTCGAACTTGAGGGGCTTGCTCTTATTGTCACTAGCATTTTCAGTGATAGCCCTTTTTTCACCATCTTTGGTAGTTATGTTGAGGCCCACAGATCCATCTTCGTTAGGGGCGACCTCTGGCTGAGTGCCAACACCCTCACCCGATGCGCCCCTTGCTACAACTTCGGAGGCAGAACCGTAACCGTCAATAGTAGATTGCATGTACGCGCCACTAGTGTCAGAGACATTCTTTCGCTCGGCAGAAACCCTATCACGCTCTTTCTGGTCAACATCCCAATTACGCTGGTCTATGCCGCGCCGGTAGTTTTTCTCTTCCAGCCGAATGGCGTTGTCTTCAATTCGATTCTTCTCGCGCTCTTTGTAGTTCGCGTAGCCCTGAACGGCATTTATAATAGCCGAACCATCTCTCATTCCGTAACCTGCCATACTATCCTCCTAAAGCTCCGCCAACGCCGCTGCCAATACCCGCACCCGCCGCAGCTCCTGCTGGACCGCCAGCCATAAAACCGATAGCTCCGCCTGCGATGGCACCGATTTGAGACATAAAACCGCCCTTGGCCGCTTTGTGCGCCGCATCGCGTTGGTTCTTTTGTGATACCGCTTGAGACATAGAAGCCGATCCAGTAGTTTGTAGTTGTTCTGAAATTTGCATCAACTGCACACGCGCTGCTTGTCTATCTGACTGCTGCTGCATATGCCCTTGTGTAATAGCTGCTGTCTGGCCTCGTGCCGCACCTAATCCAATAGAAGCCTTCTGCGCAGCTCTTTGGCTAGGCAAAAGAGTACTCATGGTGTAGCTCTGCTGACGATTTGTCATTTCTGTGGCCTTAGCACCAAGCTTGCCCGCATTCTCTCTAGCGCGGTCAATCACTTCTGTACTAGTCGAATCCTTTGATAAATCATCTACCAGCGGTTTAGTGAACTTATCGTAGTTTTCGAGCTGCTGGGCGTACATTTTTGTAAGATCATCCTCATAACTACCACCCCCCCGATTATCGGACCCAGAGCCTTCAAAAGAAGCAGTAAACCCCGTTCCTCTGCTCATTCGGCCCTGACCCATGCCGCTACTTTGGCTGTCCGTTTTAGTAAATTTATTGCCAGTAGTAATATTTTCGCGGCTGGTACGACGATGCTCACGCATGTCCTGTAGTTCGGTTGTTCTATTCATGAGTACATTTCCCCCATACTGTCAGTGTAAGGATCATATGGCTTTAGGTTGTCAAAAGGGTTCTTAGAGTTTCGCTTGTTAGGGTCTTGGTTAATCTTGGAATCCACGTAATCACTAGTGTCCGCTGACTTGTCGCTATACATATATGCCTGACCCGCCGCTACCGCAATATCCATGCCCGCTTGTTTTTTCTCATTGCTTCGCTGAAAATCGGTCATGCTGTTGTTATGTCCGAGCTGGGACATAATACCGCCTGTTCGATAAGAAGACCGGACTCCATTAGTAATGGTGTTTCGAGCAGAGCTGTAGTTTTTGCCCCCTCCCGTTGCTTGGCCGATAGAGTTTGCCGACTGCTGCATATTACCGTCGGTAGACACGTTGTGACTTCTGCCCGCACGTCGCCTAGCAACTAAATTCTGCTTTGACCCGTAAGCGTTCTGCGCACTTCCACGAGATTCTTTCAAACCTGTGCTGTTTTTACGCATATCAGCCATGTAGCTGTCGCCCATATTAGCGCGGACTTTTGTTCCCTCACTAAACATCTTGCTGGCGTGTGCCGCCTGTAGCTTCTCGTGTTTAGGTGTTTTTGGCTTGCTTGGGCTGCTCATAGAAGTACCTTACTGTAATTAACTGATTCAACTTTGAACCCACATTCAGCAGATAGCTTCGACCAAGCAGGTCTAGGACTGGTGAATGTGATTTTTTGTGTACCTGTTTTGCGCACGTACTCAGAGAAAAGGTCAACGCTCTTAGCAAGGCTATCCACTTTCAGGTTATACGAGGCCGCGATAAGTACGTGGCATACGCCCGGTGCCCACTGGCACACCATAAAACCTACACCTGTTATCAAATGTAGAGTCGCACTGCCGTTCTCAAGTATCCTGTATACCTCTAGCGGCTCCAGAGTGCCCTCCCACGACGTTAAACGAGCTAAATAAGGTTCTATTAGCTCAAAAGCGTGGTCGATGTCTGAAGACGATACAGGATCAGTTACCATGCGAAGCCCGAGTTAAAACGAACCGAGCGTTTTGGCCGAGACCTATCTTTACGAGATTCACGCTTTACCGAAATTATAGACTCGCGAAACATAGCCTCATACATCGCCGATGATTCTTTGTTAGTCCAATCCTTTCCGGGCATACGAAGGAGCAGCGCCATAGCGCCATTCTGTATATCCGTAAACCACATGTCAGAGTATTCGTCTGGAACCTCATAAACAGCGTGCGTAGGCTGCAACTTAACGCCCACAAACAATGTTCCGCCGCCAGCACTACCATCAAGCAAAATACTCTCTCTTGTATGCGAAATATACTGGGGGTTACCCTCCTGTATCTCTATACGCTGCGGTAATGTGGTTGTGATTTTCGTACGAGTTTTGTCTTGGGCCGTGTGGTACGCGTAATCGTTCATAAGGACATAAGTATTATTAGGTAAATCCAAATAATACTCAGTAGTGCCCTTCGCCACAGGAATGCTTTCCTGCAACTTCCACGATTCCGTTTCTTTAAAGAAACGCTGTATAGCCTGCACAACTTGGCGGGCTATAGTCGAGTCTAGTGGCTCCGGGCAATCAAGTCGTATCAGATCAACCCATTCGCTTACGGTAGCCAATTATTTTGCTCCTGCTGGCGTATCCCTAGTGCCCGCGTTGTTCTGCTCCATACTAGCCAAGGAGTCCGATATCTGACTCTTGTACATACCGTAAAAGTCATCAGACTTTTGTCTAAAATAGGGTTCTTCGCTAAGCTTAGAAAATGCACGAAACAGGATGTAATTAGTCACAACCGCTGTGTACATGTCAGGTAGCGGGTATGCGTCAGTTAGCTGAGTTACTTTTTGAGGTGGGCCACTGCTGACTATTCGTATTTCCGCGCCAATTGCGGCTGGCGGATACACATAGAAAGTGCGAGGGTCAGTAAGGCTTGGCATGTAGCGCAAAACAGTAGTGCTGCCTGCACCAGACATCCAGTTTGGATCTTCACTGTCCATAGTGGCACGACTTACTCTTCGAATAATACGGCCTTCCTCGCCTATATCGATATTACAGATGCCCTCTAGTAATCTTGAGTTACCCGTGGGTATACTCTGCTTCGCACCAGCTACCAAAGCGACATCAGCTGTATTACTGGTTGCTTCTGGTCTGACGCGCGAAACCTCAGCACACGCTTCATTAAACCAGGTAATTAACTCAGCGTCTTTCCACTGGATACCTCCGCCGTCCATATCCCGCAGGATTAGCCGAACCTTGTCCGTTATGATTTCACCCACGGTATATGACATGTTTTATTTCCTAATGTTTATTTTGCTTTAGCTATGTCGTAATCTTGCTTGATTGCATCTTTTTCAGCCTGCTCCGAAGCTTTCTTCAACGCAGCGGCTTTGCGCTTTACGGCATCAGCTGCACGGCGTTTAGCCAGCTTAGCTTCTTTCTCATCAGAGGCCACATCTTCAGCCTCCCGATTTTCTTTAGCCTCAATAAAATCTTCTTGCGGTACTAAACCGTTAGCTAGTGCAAGTTCTTCCATATGTGGCGCAACTTCGCGAGTCTGGCCTGTTGCAAAAGTCATACAATGACCGCCAAGCTTCGAAGTAAATCGAACTGTGTTTTTTTGATAATTTTTAAATTTCATTTTTTGGGGGTTCCATTAAGTTTAAAATGCGGGGTCACTGCTATCCCTAGCAGCTTCCCCCCAAACTTTATCTAGATCGCTGTGTCAATTCGAATGACACCGTAATCTTGTAGCGCTGTGCGGTCAGCAGACGCTTTATTGTCTTTAAACTGCATTTTCTTCATAGAGAAGATTTTGCCGTAAGCAATACCGTAGTTGTTGCCGTAATCGAAGTGATCGCGCTCGTCCCACTCTGGAGTATCCAAATCAATGAATCCCATAGCTTGTGCGCCACACATAATGCCCGTACAGCCTTCAACGTCAGTGTTAGCTCCCCATTTAGTAGCCGTACCTAATGTGGTAGGTACATGGCGGAACTCGTGTATGTAAAGACCATCTACAATGTAGCTGTCGCCGCCAGCAAACAAAGTGTTGCTTTCGCCGCGAACCCCAGCATGACGAGCGTTAGCAATGAAATCACCATCTAATTTCAATGTAGCGAGTGCCATAGGGTGTAAAAACAAGTGAAAGACCTCAGAACCACCGTTACCGCGTATACCACGTAAGTAACGAGTCTTGGCCGTAGCACATAAACGAACGATGTGCTTATATCCAATCTTATCCGCAGCGACCACTTCAGCAGTGTCACCCGCTTCTAGTGTACCGCCAGCAACAACACGTAAGTGACGTTCCGAAGTAGCAGCACTAGCATAGTTAAATTCTAGGTCAGAAAGGTTCGACTCACTAGCCGCCGCGCCTTGACTACCACGAGTACTACCGTCGTTGTTCTGTCCAAAATCTAAACCAGCTAAGGTCAAGAATGCCATTTGATCCATACGGTCTGATAACCAATATGAAAGATTGTCTTTAACTTCTGTACGAAAGTTAACAACAGTCATCTGGTCGTTTAACTTACCAGTGTTTTTGATAGCGTTACGAAGCATATCAACTTTGAGTTTTTCTTGGTGAGCGGTCAACGAGGCTTCGTGCCCAGTTAATACTTTGTCACCAGTAATACCGTCGCCGATCAAATCAGGAACTAAAGTAACGATTGCTTCGTCGCCTTTTTCTGTTTTGGTTAGTGAGGTGATACGTTGGATCATTGAGTTAGCACCAGTTCCCATGAACTTAGTGATAAACATTTTTTCGCGAGCTTGATGCCAAACGTCGCGCGACCATACTTTTTTCTGATCGGGACCTAATGCGGCAAAGTTAGTTGAAGCCATTTTGTGCTTTCCTTTTTTTGTCCCAAAGTACGAAGCGACTCCAGGGAATATTAAATTTATCCTAGTGGTGTCGTCCCGTTACGTGGGTCTTGCGAAAAGCACTGTCAAACTTACAGTGGGAAGTAGTTTATTTTACAAGGAACCGCCTTGATATACGCGCATTATAAGCAACTGCTGAGATAAATCAACAGTTACTTATATATTAGACTACAGCTTGAGGTCGGAAAGCCTTTGTTTGAGCAGGTAACCCTCTAGCATCCAGATTTTGTTTCTGGCCTGCTCGAATGCAATCTTCTTACCTATCTCCACATCGAAGTTCTCTGGACTAGCGCAAGCAGATTCACCCGTTACAGTGAAACCATTCTTTAGCACCATACAACACACCGTCAAACAGGTGTCACCAAAAACATGGTACATAGTATTCTTGATAGTGCCCGTGATAGCATCAGGTGTTAGACGCGGAGCAGTTAGACCTTTGTCCTGTATTTCTTTTTCTATGTCTTGTTCACTCATAAGTAATCTCCTCTAGCGCGAGCCTTAGCGTCTTCGCTCAATCGTGAAAACTGAGAATCACTAATTTTAGTTAGGTCAATCACTGGTGCAGGTTTCTGCGTTGACCCGCCTCCTAGTTTCCCCTGTTCTTTATCAGCAAGTGCAATTTTGTTAGCTACGTCCACTCTCTTTTTAGATGGTGCTTTTGATGCTGCTTTACGGTCAACGAGCCCGTGTTCAGAGGAAACAATCTTAACCGCTTTGCGCAGTGCTTCCGCAGCATCCACGCCTCGCTCAATATATATATTTCGAGTCTCAACCACTTCGTCAATTAGTCCGTCATCCGCAAAATCACCGCCAGCCACTAACTCAGGGAATCGCTCACCTTGATGTTGTGCTTCTTGGCTAAGACTGTTGTTTTCACGCTCAATATTAAGTTCGCTTCGAACACGAATGTCCGTCTCAGCAATAGCATCGGCGCGAACTTGTGAAGACTGGTTAGCCATCATCTCCGCAAATATCTCAAAACCTTTTTCAGTCTCGCCATCAAGCATCGCATTCTGCATGGCTGCAAATTGTTCTTTAGTGAAAGGTTTAGCAGCAGGAACTTGTTCAGGAAGTGCTTGCTCGGGAGGTGCTTGGTTTTGAAGTTCCTTAACTTGTCGCTCAAGCGTTTTACGCTTCTCGATTTCCTTGTTCAGTCGGTCTCTCGGGACTCGGCCTTTGACGGGCTTCGGCTTTTCCTCTGCCTCCATCTCCTCAGAATCATCAGTTTCGTCAGTTTCGTCAGTTTCGTCAGTTTCGTCCGTCCCCTGTCCATCGACCTCACTATCAGCGACACTATCAGTATTAGTATCACTATCAGCATTATCACTCGGATCAGAATTTGTATCGGTAACCTCGCTTCCTTCCTCGATTGGTGCAAAATCGTCACCACGGTCCTCAACCGTTGCTGCTTCGGGTGCTGCGCTAGCCTCAGCTACCGCGTCGCCCCCGAACTCGTTATTCGTTACAGGGATAGAATCTACGTAAATGTTATCGGGGTCGCTCATTTATCTTTACTCTTTGGTTGGGGGGGTTCTTTCTTGCCAGCTATAGCCATATCCATAGACTTCATCGCGACAGAAGTTTGTAAACGTTGCACATTCATTGTGTTAGCGTTCTGGTGTCCACGAGCTGCCAATGCAATTCGCAGTGATAACTCTTTTTCTTTTAGTGCACGTTGAACTTCTAACTTCTGCGCTTCAATGTCCGCTTTGTTAAAGTCTTCCAAAGACTCAGCGTTCATCTGTTTCTCAAGCGCAGTAGCGCGTGCCACTTCAATATCCGCGTCAGCCTTCTCAAGCTCCTTCTGTAACATGCCTATTTGGTGTTCCATCTGGAGTTCTTCGAGAGCTGCTTGCTCTTCACTCTGCTCGCCAAAGCCCTGTGAATCTTTAAGGAACTTAGCCAACTCCATGCGTTTAGTCAGTCTCGAATACTGGACCATAACGTGATCTGGTATAGCAACGCCCATCTCGCGAAGACGCATAGCTTCGTCCATTTCTTTATCCGCTAAACTTCCGCCGGAGGGTCGGTACCCTACTTCCGTACCATAGTCGCCCACAGTAATGTCGTTCAATATGTTGCCATCGTCCTGCGGTACGTTCACGCCCACCTGCTCATTAGCGCCTTGCGACATCATGATGTCATCGCCAATGATGTTGAAGTACCGGGTCTCGGTGTAAAAGTCCTGGACTAACTCTAGTATTTTCTCAAGCACAGTTCGGCGGCAACGTTTTAAGTTACTTAGCACCACAGATACTTGCACCTGACCACGCATAGTAGCCGCTTCTTGCGCTCTACCGGACTGATCTGCTCTAGCCGTTCCAAGCATCGATGCGTTAACCGATGAAATTTCACGGATAGTGCTAGCAGCCTTTTGGCTAATACGGTCTATCCCCGTAGGTATAGAGTTAGGTGTAATTTTTTCTGGTTTCTCATAGCCACGCTTGTACTGAAGCACGAGGCCAGTTTCAGCGCCCCGCTCCTCTAAATCTTCCGCGTCCATGTCAACCAGTGAGTCTTCCTGTAACACCCATCCTGAGTTGGCCGTCGTATTAACAATGTGCAACTCCTGCGAGCTTGTCTTGTTAAGCAGGTTCTGCGGGTCAATAAGGTTGTCTACCGCTGAGAATGGATTGCCACGACGAAAATAAGGGAAAAACGGTACAATTGTAAATGAGCGGTATATCGACCAGTCGTCTTTGAGCAATACATCATCGCAAGACACGACCATACGAACACGGCGGCCTTTGCGCTTAATAACCTCAAAGCCGTACTCTTGGGCAAATGATTCGCGAGATTCTTCATCCGCCCCATATGGAACCGCACGCAATGCGCCCGTTGTTGGGTCTACGAAAAACCACTGCTCTGCCACTTTAAAGAATTGTCTTTCGACCACTCGCACTCTGTTTAGCTGAGTACGCGCTGCATTATCGCGCGTCGCAGGTGAATCGCCTCCAAAAGTACGATCACCAAAATCAAAGTTGTCGTCGTGTCCACTGCCCGTATCTTGGGCCATTACCTGAACTTTCTCTACTTTATCCCAGCCGTACGTAGCCCCTATTTCATCAGGAGTCATCCAGCGGGATATAAATACTTCGTTCCACGTTTTAGGATCCATTTCTTTGGCTTCACCGTCGATTATTACATCGATTGGGTCTTCCATTGATATGCAAACCTTCCCTTGAATATTATGCTGGAAGCTCATGCGAACGTCGAAATAACCCCTGCCGCCAATCAAGCCATCCGAAAACACGTTTTCTTCTATGTCGTCATAGTTGTTTTCATTTAGGATCACACGCGCAATCTTGTTAAGGGCAAAAGCTGTAGCTTCTGTACCAGTGTCCAACGGGGTAAAGTGTGCATCGACCTTTCTGTCAAGCTGCTCGCCAATCATGGCGTTAACCGTAGAAAGTATTAAGTTCAGCGTAAG
>Ga0206129_10006279_pt1 | contig 12142 bp, 8 predicted proteins | sample Helgoland_Spring_8_FD_148616 | JGI IMG/M metagenome (GOLD analysis project Ga0206129, IMG submission 148616) | Pelagic subsurface seawater microbial communities from Kabeltonne, Helgoland, North Sea - Helgoland_Spring_Bloom_20160502_2 | ecosystem: Environmental > Aquatic > Marine > Epipelagic ...
TACTGAAAGTCCTGATTTGAACAACTCAAAACTAATTTGCTTGGTTGGTTTCTTGTTTTCTTTTTTTTGCTCGTTGAATTTATTAATTCCATTTTCTAAACAATAGCGCTCAATCGCTTCCAAAATCTCTACTCCATATTTAGTAACGCGTGTTTTTCCCATACCCGAAATTTTCAACAAGGCCGCTTTTGTTCTTGGCAATTCATCACACATTGCATATAATGTTTCTTGTGTGAATATCTGAAAATGAGGAATCGATAAAGATTTCGATATTTCATCTCTTAATTCACGTAACTTTATCGCTAAAATTGGGTCGCGTTTTGAAACTAACTTTTTCTTTACAGTTGGCGCTGTTTTTTGTAGAACAGCTTTTGCCCTCACCTGTAAATACTCTTGAACTTTAAAACCTACTGTCATTTTTTGCAAAGCAAACAACTTTTCTTCTAATTTTTCTTGAAGCACATCAAACTGTTTAGAAAAGTCTTTTTTTACGGTTTTATTGTCTGTTGAAAATGAAATTGCATCCAAAGGTTTTTGAATATTTCCTTTCGTTTCGTTCAAGAAATAATTGATTGCTTTTGTAAATCTTTCTTGAATAGAAGTACTATTCTCTGGTAAGATATTTTCTTCTGAAATACCATTCAGTTGATTTTTAAATCCATTTGAAACTTTCATTAGAGCGACAACTCCTTCCTCTTTTATCATTTGTAAATGACCAATCACATCCCCTTTAATACTTGTTCTGTTTTTGTAGAAAATATCAATCAACCTTGTTATTGGATATAAAAAGGGCTGAAAATCGAACAATTCAGCAATTAAATTCAACTGAAAATATTTTTCAGATTCATTTAAAATAGTTTCATCAGGATGATTTTCTTCTACGCTTTCATTAAAAACACTGACTGTTTTATCGTTAATAATGGCGTTGCTTGTAATGGGTGTTTTCAAAACTAGCCCCTCTAGAGAAGTACACCTACTCAGAGCTACATAAGTTTGTCCGTGTGCAAAAGAAGCTTCAGCGTCTATAATCGCTTTTTCAAAGGTTAAACCCTGACTTTTGTGAATGGTAATTGCCCAGGCTAAACGCAAAGGAATTTGTGAAAAAGCACCAATCATCTCTTCTTTTATGGCTTTGGTTTCTTCGTCAATAGAATAATTGATGTTCGTCCAAGTTTCTTTTTCTGTAACTATTTCATCAATTTCGTTGGCACATTGTACTGTGACACTTTCCCTTGAAATATCGGTAACAATTCCTATTTTCCCATTGAAATATCTTTTTTCAGATGAAGAATCATTCTTGACAAACATCACTTGGGCACCAATTTTTAATTCTAATTTTTGCGAATTTGGAAAGGCATTTTCATTGAATTTTCCAGAAATTTCTGCTTCAAAAAAGGTACTTTTATTTTTGAGTTTATTCAATTCAAAATTGTTAATCAAATTGGCTCATAACGTTCATTTAAAATTTTTGCAGATTTTTCTGACAAATTATCATTTCTGATTTCGTTTAAAATGGTGATAAAATCTTCATTTTTCTGGCGATAAATATGTTTCAATTCAATAGAAACCACGTCTGCCTCCTGGTAGGCTTTGCTACTAAAAAAATATACAGTATTGTAATGTTGTTGTAGTAAACTCCATTCATTTGGTCTCACAACGGGCGCTAATTGTTGTAAATCTCCAATCATTAAAATTTGTGCACCACCAAAGACTTTATTTCGATTTTTATACCGTCGCATAACTTGGTCTATTCCGTCTAACAAATCTGCACGAACCATAGAGATTTCATCAATAATTATTAAATCTAACGATTTTATGATATCAATTTTGGCCTTGTTAAACTTTCGTTGTTGATTTGAAGTATTTGTAATTTGATTAGGCAAAATAGGTCCGAAAGGCATTTGAAAAAAGGAATGAATAGTGACTCCTTTTGCATTAATTGCTGCAACTCCTGTTGGCGCAACAATGACCATTCTTTTTAAAGATTCTCTTTTGATTTGATGTAAAAAAGTCGTTTTTCCTGTACCTGCTTTTCCTGTAATAAAAAGATTTCTATCTGTTTTATCAATAAATTGTAGCGCAAGTTCTAATTCAGGATTTTTTGACATTGTAGCTTTTTGATGCAAGGTAATAAATCGTCTTAAAAAAAATAATAGGATTTTAATTTTATTTGTAATATCTATTTTAAGAAAAAAATTTGAAAGTAAATATTGTGTTGGTTTCAGTTATAAAAAAAATAATGAAAGGTACTATCTCACTCTAAGTTTTATGATTACTTCATTTTTTGTAATCCCTGTATAATATGTATGCGCTATTGGGCTATTTTTTATGACCTGTAAAATGCTCCATCGTTTTATAAATACCTAGTACGGTTCCTGCAAACCAATCGAAAACATTAATAGACATAAAGCCTTGACCAAGTTTTGCTAATCTGTATATATATCCAGGAATAGTAACCATTCTTTTATTTTTTTCTATCGCTTTGATAATTGTAAGTGCTGCAATCTCTGGATCAAGAATAGGTATTTTTGACTGTACCCCATCAAACATTCCAGTATGGATATAATAAGGCATTATGGTCGTTACATTTATGTTCTTTTTTAATTGTTTCATTTCGATACGCAAACTATCTGACCACCCTATTAAAGACCACTTGCTTGCTGCATAAACTGACATTTTAGGATTCGAAATTAAACCACCAGAAGACGCAATATTACAAATATGTCCAGAATTCTGATCCAGCATACCTTTTAAAAATTCTTTGGTAATGAACATTGGTGCATTTGCATTAATCTCCATTGTTTTTAAGATGTCTACTGTGGTATGTTCATGAAAATACTTGCCTGCAACAATACCTGCATTATTTATCAATACATCAACAACCCCTATTCCTTGTTGTATTTTTTTAGCGGTATCTTGAATCTGGTCGATCTTAGAAACATCAACATTAAAACCTACAACATCTCCCTTACTTGCGAATTCCGAAAGCGTGGCCTCCATTTTTGATTGATTGACATCCCAAATGATCACTTTTGCTTCTTGCTCCAAGAGTAACCGAACCATAATTTTTCCAATGCCAGAAGCACCGCCTGTGATAAGTACTCTTTTGCCCTTCAATTGTTTCATTTTATAAAATTTTATAGAGACAAATATTCACTTTAATATAAATCTTCAGTTGCGAAGTTATCGGTTTAAAACCATCGCCACAAATGAAACTGTGGAAACAAAAAAATCCCAAGCATTTTGCTTGGGATTTTGAATATCTATTCTAATACTATTGAAATACAACCTACATTTCCAATGTTTTTGTAGGGTTATTGTCCATTAACAATTCAACTGGATTTTCTAACGCTTCTTTGACAGCCACTAGGAAACCAACAGACTCTCTACCATCTACAATTCTGTGGTCGTAAGACAACGCAACATACATTATTGGTTGAATTATTACTTCACCGTTTACAGCCATGGGTCTGTTTACAATATTGTGCATTCCTAAAATCCCACTTTGTGGAGGATTTAAAATTGGTGTAGACAACATAGAACCAAATACACCACCATTTGTGATTGTAAAAGTTCCACCGGTCATTTCATCAATGGTTATTTGTCCATCTCTAGCTCTAATTGCCAAACGTTTTACTTCAGATTCTACCCCTCTAAAAGATAAGTTTTCTGCATTTCTAATGACAGGAACCATTAATCCTTTCGGGCCAGAAACGGCAATAGAAATATCTTGAAAATCATTTTTAATTTGGAAATCTCCATCAATCATAGAATTTACGTCAGGAAATAATTTTAAAGCTCTTACGACTGCCAAGGTAAAGAAAGACATAAACCCTAAACCAACTCCATGTTTTGCTTTAAAATCTTCTTTAAATTGAGAACGTAAATCAAAAATTGGTTGCATGTTTACTTCATTAAAAGTCGTTAACATGGCCGTTTCGCTTTTTACAGCAACCAAGCGTTCTGCCACTTTTCTTCGCAACATAGACATCTTCTTACGCTCTGTTCCTCTAGAACCACTTGCAGGCTGTGTTCCCATAGAAGGCACCGCTTTTACAGCGTCATCTTTGGTGATTCTCCCATCTTTTCCAGTTCCTTTTATTGCTGATGTTGGAATTCCTTTTTCAGCTAGCACTTTTTTAGCCGCTGGAGAAGCTGTTCCAGTTGCGTAAGTTGCGGTTTTTGGGTGTTCCGTTTTTTGTTTTGGAGCTTCAACAGCAACTGCCGACTGCTCAGAGCTTACTGAAGACTGCTCACTACCATCTGGTTTTGTAGCACTTGTGTCAATCAAACAAACAACGGCACCTACAGCAACTGCATCCCCTTCTTCTGCTTTTAAAGTAACTATTCCACTTTCTTCAGCAGGCAATTCTAAGGTTGCTTTGTCAGAATCTACTTCTGCAATGGGTTGATCTTTTTTAACATAATCTCCATCTTCCACTAACCAAGTTGCAATTTCTACTTCTGTAATGGACTCTCCCGGAGAAGGAACTTTCATTTCTAAAATCATCAGTTCTTATTTTTTTATTTAATCTGAAATTCTTTTAATCCTGCAAAGTTTTTAAAAACTTATAGATCTTTTTATTTTTTAGCCTTCTAAAAGGCTTTCTACTATCTCTTTTCTTTTTTTGTCATTGCGAAGTTTACTTTTTTGTAAATTGTGGCAATCTCTTAATTATAACAGATTGCTTCGTTCCTCGCAATGACGCCTATTTATTTAGGCAAAATAAATAGGATGCTGTTTCAATCCTTAACGCAACTTACTCATTATCAAAAACACTATCAATAACGGCTTTATGACGTTTTTTAAATCGTGTACTAGAGCCCGCTGCTGGAACTGCATAATATTTACGAGAACGCACATTCAATCTTACCAGATCTAAACGTTCTAGCAGAAAACTCCAAGCCCCCATGTTTCTTGGCTCTTCTTGTGCCCAAATATATTCTGTAACATTTGGATATCTATCTATTACTTGTTGTAATTTCTCTAAATGCAGTGGAAATAACTGTTCTATTCTAACCAAAGCAACATCTTCTCTTTCTAAAATTTCTCTTTCGGCTAATAAATCATAATAGAATTTACCCATACAGAAAACCAACTTCTTCACTCCCTTAGGTTGTAAAGTATCATCTATTACTTCTTGAAATTCACCAGTAGCTAATTCTTCAATAGGACTGACCACTTTTGGGTGACGCAATAAACTTTTAGGCGTAAAAACAATTAATGGTTTTCTATAATCACGAATCATTTGACGGCGTAATAAATGATAGAAATTTGCAGGTGTTGTACAATTTGCAACGGTCATATTATCTACAGCACATAATTGTAAATATCGTTCAATTCTTGCAGATGAGTGTTCAGATCCTTGTCCTTCATACCCATGAGGCAATAAGACTACAATTCCGTTTTGCAATTTCCATTTGTCTTCTGCAGCAGAAATGTATTGATCAAACATTATCTGAGCGCCATTAGAAAAGTCTCCAAATTGTGCTTCCCAAATTGTTAATGTATTTGGGTTTGCCATGGCATACCCATAATCGAAACCAAGAACACCATATTCTGACAACAATGAGTTATAAATTGTCATTTGTCCTTTGCTCTTTGGATTGGTATTCAATAAATTGATTCTTTCTTCTGTCAGTTCATCACGTAGAATAGCGTGTCGGTGTGAGAAAGTTCCTCTTTCGACATCTTGTCCAGAAATACGTACATTGAATCCCTCTTCCATTAAAGAACCATAGGCAAGATTTTCTGCCATTCCCCAATCCAATTGATTGACTTCAAAAGCCATCTTTTTTCTACCATTTAAAATACGTTCTGCTTTGCGAACAAATTTTACGTTTTCTGGTGTGGTAGAAACAATTTTTGCAATATTTTTTAATTTTTCAACATCGTATTTTGTATCTTCAGTAAGCAGCATGGTATCTAATCGCTGACGCGCATAGCCTTTCCATGTAGATTGCATAAATTCTCTAACTTTAGATGTTTTCACTTTCTTTGCTTCCTCAAATTCTTTTTCAAGCATTTGCTTAAACTCAGTCGTAATCTCAGATAAATAAGAACTATTTATAGCGCCTTCAGCAATTAGTTGCGCTGCATAAATATCTTTTGGATTTTGATGCTTCGCAATTGCTTTGTACAATTTTGGTTGTGTAAAACGAGGTTCATCGCCCTCATTATGACCATATTTACGATAGCCTAATAAATCAATAAAAACATCCGACTCAAAGCGCATTCTAAATTCTAGTGCCATTTCCATGGCATGACAAACAGCTTCTGTATCATCTGCATTGACGTGTAAAACTGGTGATAAAGTAACTTTTGCAACATCTGTACAATAAGTACTTGAACGTGCGTCTAAATAATTGGTTGTAAATCCTATTTGGTTATTGACAACGATGTGAATTGTTCCACCTGTTTTATACCCATTTAGTTTTGCCATCTGAACAATCTCATAAGCAATTCCTTGTCCAGCAATGGCTGCATCTCCATGAATAATTATTGGTAGAATCTTACTAGAGTCTCCGTTATATTTTCTGTCAATCTTTGCTCTGGCAATACCTTCTGCAACTGCCGCAACAGTTTCTAAATGTGATGGGTTTGGAACTAAATTCATTTTAATTACGTTCCCATCCCTGAACGTTTTACTTAATGTTAGCCCTAAATGATATTTTACATCACCATCTATATTTTGGTCTTCAAAGTCTTTTCCTTCAAATTCGCTAAATAAATCTCGAACAGGTTTTTTAAAGATATTGACTAAGGTGTTTAAACGACCTCTATGTGCCATTCCTAAAACACATTCTTTTACACCAAATTTCTCAGCAGCATCCCTTAGCACAACACTAATTCCTGGGATTAAAGCTTCTCCACCTTCTAAAGAGAAACGTTTTTGTCCAACATATTTTGTTTGTAAAAAACTCTCAAAAGTAACTGCTTGGTTTAACTTCCCTAAAATATATTTCTTAGATTCAGTTGTATATTTTGGGTGATTTCCATTCTCATTAATACGGTCTTGCCACCATTTTAATTTCTCTGGATTTCGCATATACATATATTCGACACCTATAGAATCGCAATAAATACGTTGTAAATGTGAAATTATGGTAGAAAGCTTTGTTTTTCCTAAACCTAAAACTTCACCAGCTGAAAATTCTTTTTCTAAATCTTCTGTAAGCAATCCAAAATTTTCGATAGCTAATGAGGGTTGGTATTGTCTTCTTTCTCTTACAGGATTTGTTTCTGTAAATAAATGTCCACGAGTTCTATATCCATTAATCAAATCAACAACAAGAAATTCTTTGCGAACTTCTATTGGAATTTCTAATGCATCTTCTTCCTCTTTCAAAGAATAATTTTCATTTGCTAAATCGTACCCTTGAAAAAAGCTTCTCCAACTTGGTTCAACTGCGTCTGGGTTTACCAAATACGTATCATATAAATCAGCTATAAAGCCTGTATGCGCTGCGTTTAAAAACGAAAATTTATCCATATTATAGTTTCTGCTTTTTTAATAAGCTATACTAACGAACAAAAATACAATTTTTGAACTAAAAGCGTATTTATTTCTTTAGAATAATGGCATAAAAAAAATATTTTTTTTTACGCAAAAGTATTTGGAGGTAACCTAAAAAGATATATATTTGCACTCGCTAATCACAAAAATTTGTGAAGCAAACTCCTCCTTAGCTCAGTTGGTTAGAGCATCTGACTGTTAATCAGAGGGTCCAAGGTTCGAGTCCTTGAGGGGGAGCATTAAGAATCAAACACTTACAATTTCGATTGTAGGTGTTTTTTTATTTTAGATGCTATTATTAAAATTTCATCTTAAAATGTTAATGACAACATTTCAGGATCGTATTTGTAATAATACTTTTTATGACAATAAAAAATACAATTTAGACGGCAGTTAATGTTATTGGATTTTAAAATTCCAATTGCAATATTGTTTATGATGCAGTATTTTGAAAAGTCTAATTACTTTGTCATCAACAATAAAAGGAATGCCGTAGAAATACTTTTAATTGCGCTATTTTTATTGTTCTATAACTGTATTGAGAATGGAAAGGAATTTATTTAGGACGAACCCCACTTAATCTCTTCCTCCTAAAAATCGCGAACCCCAATACAATAACATGGCTAAGGAACCTAGAGCAGCAACCAAATAGGTTCTTGCAGCCCATTTTAAAGCATCTGTTGCACCTGCTAACTCTTCTTGAGAAACCATATTTTTCCTTTTCAACCAAGCTAAAGCTCTGTTGCTTGCGTCATATTCTACGGGTAAAGTTATAAAACTGAAAAGAGTTGCAAATCCCATAAAAAATAAACCTGCAATAGCAATGTAGAACCCAATTCCTATTACACCTGAAGCTGCTCCCATAATTAACCCACCAATGACCAACCATTGAGAAAATTTTGAAGTAACACTAACGATAGGAACTAATTGGGATCGCATCTTTAAATAACTATAGGCGGTGGCGTGTTGAACAGCATGCCCAACCTCATGTGCCGCGACAGCTGCTGCAGCCGCATTTCTTTGATTATAAACAGCTTCACTTAAGTTCACTGTTTTGTCTTTTGGATTGTAATGATCTGTCAATCTACCAGGTGTAGAAATTACTTTTACATCAAAAACACCATTATCAGAAAGCATTTTTTGTGCAATTTCAGCACCACTCATTCCGTTTTTAAGCTGAATTTGTGAATACTTTTTAAACTTTCTTTTCAAAGTATTACTAATAAACCAACTCGCCAGAGAGATGGCACCGATTAAAACATAAAAACCTATCATATATATATTTTTAAAAATTGTACTTGTTTTTTTGATCGATAAATTTACAACATAAAGTATTCTTTTTTATTATTTATCTTATAAAAATAGTAAACAAAAATTGAATAATGAAATTTCTAATAAATGATTCCAAAATTACCAACTATTTGCCGCTTATTTACAAAGCACAAAACAAAATGAAATCTTGATTTTAAAACCTTACTTTTGTCAACATCAGTAAAAATAAAATTATGAGCTTACAACAAGATTTAGAAATTAGGAGTGGAAATCAATGTGAATTGTGCACCTCAAAAGGGTTGCTCACGGTTTATGAAGTAAAACCAACCTCAACAGTGGGTGGTAGCGGGATTGATGGGAGTTTGTTGGCTTGTGAGACGTGTGTTACTCAAATAAATAGTCCAGAAGATACTGTCGTCAATCATTGGCGCTGTTTAAACGATGCTATGTGGAGCGAATATAGAGCTGTAAAAGTGGTTGCTTGGAGAATGTTATCTCGTCTAAGAAATGAAGGTTGGCCAAAAGATTTGTTGGACATGATGTATTTAGAGGAAGACGATTTGCGTTTTGCAAAAGAATCTGGAGATCATTTAGATGAAAGCGAAAAGATAATTCACAGAGATGTAAATGGGGCGATTTTAGAAGCCGGTGATTCTGTTGTCTTAATTAAAGATTTAAAAGTGAAAGGTTCTAGTTTGGTTGCCAAACAAGGAACTGCAGTTCGTAGAATTTCTTTAGATCATGAAAATGCTAAATTTATTGAAGGTAAAGTAGGTCCCACTCAGATTGTAATTATTACAGATTATGTCAAGAAAATGCCTGATAAGGAATAAGCTCGAATGGTACTTGTAAAACATAAAAAAAGGCAGTAAACTAAATTACTGCCTTTTTCTTATTTATTAAACTCAAAACACCTTTATAGAGAGGGTTCTATTAAAAGAAACATCTTTATTTTACTTGCTTTGTGCTAATGTAAAACTCTTCATAAGTTTCCAATAAACTCATTAATGCTTTAATTAAATCTTTTGTTTCTAGAAGAACGCTAAAATATAAGGTCGTGTTTTTTGGACTTGTTTCATCGGTTCTAATTCTAGCTACTTGCTTTTCAATAGAAGCAGAAACATCTTCTAATAATGCTTGTTTTTCAACCAAAGTAACATTCAAACTTTCAAAAGACCTGTTTTCAAAAATATGCGTAATTTTAGAAAGCAACCCTGTTAATTGATTGTCAATTCCTTTTAAATCATTTAACTGTTCCTTCTTTAAATTCTTATGATTGTTATTTACGTGCTTATAACTTGCTCTAGAAATATAACTAATAGACTGAGCAACGTCTTGTAAGTATCCTAAAACCATAATATAGAATCTACTTGCTTCTACAGAAGTTTCGTCTAACGATTTGATAAAATAGAAAACACCATCTTTTAAATTATCAATTTCATCATTTAATTTACCTACGTGTTTGTCCGTTTTACGTAACTTATTTAAATCATGATTTGATAAATCATTTACAACATTGGTGTACAACTTATTTACACGAGTTGCAACTCCTGCAATATGATCTGCGCTTTCTTCAATAACACCGTTGATGGTAATTAATTCTGCTCTTTGTATGTATACTTGTTTTTTAACTTCGTTCGACTTTCTTCTATGAATTAGCGTATTTCTTCCAATTAATAGGGCAACAACTGCCAATAAAACAGGAATCATAACCATATCAAAACTAATTAAATAGGCAACAATAGCTGCTGCTAAAAACGCAGTAAGGGCGGTTAAAAACCAACCTCCTATTACATTAAGAACTCCTGCAACTCTATATACTGCACTTTCTCTACCCCATGCTCTATCTGCTAAAGAAGTACCCATGGCAACCATAAAAGTTACATAAGTAGTAGACAATGGCAACTTCATAGAGGTTGCTATTGAGATTAAAATACCCGCAACAATTAAATTCACAGAGGCTCTTACCATATCAAATGCTGGCAACTCATACGTTTTGTCTTTCGGCAATTCGATGACAGGTTTCTGAAATTTAGAATCTACAAAATCAATGATAGGTTTTGGTAGTATAAAACTAATTCCTTTATTGATTCCCATTGCAGTTCTTACCGCAACTCTAGATAAAGGGTTTGGTTTAAACTTCTCATGCCCTTCTCCTTGACGGGATAAATCAATTCCCGTTTTTATAACATTTTGTGCTTTACTAGACGTCCATAAAGTAACGACCATAATTCCACCAGCAATTAATAATAACCAGATATTAGAAGGTACTTTTTTTGCTAAAACACCCATTGAAAAACTATCTGCTGCAACACCAGAAACAGTCCAAGCTTCATAAGAATTCCAGGCAGCAATTGGCACACCCACAAAGTTGACCAAATCGTTTCCAGAGAAAGCCATTGCTAAAGAAAATGTTCCGATTCCAATAATTAATTTTAAAACATTTATTTTAAAAACTTTGATAAGGATTTGAGAAATAATAGACCAAGCAGCAAAACTTCCTGCGATGATTAACAGTGTATTTCCTTCAATTAAATGTTTAATATCTTTATAAAAAGGGGTTCCTTTCATTCCTTTAATAATGATAAAATAGGTAATTGCCGTAATTGCAAACCCACCGAACAAAGCACTAATATAGGTGGCTCTCTTTTCAAAATTGAAAGAATAAATCAATCTAGAAGTAAATTGTACAATGGCTCCTATAGAAAAGGCGACTACCACAGAGAGTAGAATTCCAAAAATAATTTTAATAGCAGTTTCATGATTGATATAGCTCCAAATATCATTTAAAGATTGTGCATCGTTTGCAGATATTTTAATTAAAGAAATACAAACAGCAGCTCCCAACAATTCAAAGACAATAGAAACGGTCGTGGATGTTGGCATCCCTAAAGAGTTAAAAATATCTAACAATAGAATGTCTGTAATCATTACTGCCATAAAGATGAACATAATGTCTTGAAACATAAACATGTTTGGGTTAAAAATTCCCTTACGTGCAACTTCCATCATTCCACTAGAGGTAATCGCTCCAAAGAAGACACCTAAACTTGCAATAATCATGATATTTCTTACAGATATTGCTTTTGAGCCAATAGCTGAATTTAAGAAGTTAACAGCATCGTTACTGACTCCTACAACTAAGTCTACAACAGCCAAAATAGCTAAAGCGACTAACATTAAAATATACGGATCTCCCATTTTATTTATTTAATTTATGTTTTACAAACTTACAAATACCAACAACTGTCAATGTTAGCTTTGTGTTATCTTTTTGTAGTGTAATTATATATCAATTTAAAAGTTATACAATTAAACAACTCTACGTTTTTAACAGTTTTTTATTAAAAATG
>Ga0206129_10006293_pt1 | contig 12124 bp, 7 predicted proteins | sample Helgoland_Spring_8_FD_148616 | JGI IMG/M metagenome (GOLD analysis project Ga0206129, IMG submission 148616) | Pelagic subsurface seawater microbial communities from Kabeltonne, Helgoland, North Sea - Helgoland_Spring_Bloom_20160502_2 | ecosystem: Environmental > Aquatic > Marine > Epipelagic ...
TTCCACCTTCATGGGGTGATGCCCCGCCTTGGCCGCGGCTTCGGTCCAGTCAAGGTGTGAGGGTTCATTGAAATCCCCGACCACAAAAATAGGGTCCTCAGTAACCGCGAAACTTTTGATGAGCTTGAGAAGGCGGCTGATGTATTTCTCTCGAGCTTTCTTTGCCCCGGCAATCGCCTCTTCTTCAGTATCGATTTTGGGATAGACTCGGTAGCCACCTTTAAGGCCCAGAAGCTGGTAGGCCTGATTCGGGGGGTTGGGAAGGTGAGCGTTGAAGGCATAGGCATGCTGCCCCGAAGGTAGTTTTACTTTGATCCCATACCAAGGCCTTTTGCCTATGCCCTTGACCTGCTCGACAATTTCATAACGGGTCAGGAAGGGGCCGCTATGGTTCCAGCCCAGTATTTCCGCCAGCTTCGGGACATTGTCCCCAATCTCCTGCAGGCCAACGATATCTGCCTGTGCCAGTTCGATCATTTTTGCCGATTGGGACAAGGGCTGCCCCTGCGCCGTACCGCCGCGACAGGCATTGTAGGTCATGACTCTGATGCTGCTCACTTTGGTGAGTGCTTCGTTGGGCTTTTCGCTAGGCTGATCACTCGTCTTTTGGGGTTCTGCGTTCAGGGGCGTGACAAAAGACGCCACTGCAGCGAGCAGTATGAGTATATCCTTCATGTAATGATGTTGATTTATGTTTATTTGGGGGGTAACTCTGCAGGCTTAGATTTCAGGACTTGGCCTGCTTAGCTGAGTTGTGTCTATTTGGCTTTTGGCTTTTTCACATTCTCCTTCACGTCCCAGGCATTGGCGGCTCTAGGCTCGTAAAAAGGAGAGGCGTCCTTATCGGGGAGTGAGTCAACGACAGCTTGAAATTTCTGTATCGCAGCTTTGTGCTCAGCGAGTTCACTATCAAGTAGGTTGGCTTTCTCCCATGGGTCTTTCTTGAGATCGTATAGGTGAGTGATTTCCTTCTTTTCGGAAACCCAGACTTTGTATTGCTTGTCGCGGATGACTCGCTCGCCAAAAACTTTTGCGCCCACTACGCGGCCCTCGACGATTTTCCCGGCACCGCCACCAATGGACATGATCCACTCGCGCTCGCTGTCTTGCTTTTTACCCTGAATCACAGAGGCAATCGATGTTCCGTCGATGGTGAGGTCCTCAGGCACCTTGCCGCCTCCGAGTTCTACGAAGGTAGGGAGTAAATCTGAAAAATCAGTCAGCGCATCGGTCTCAACACCTGCGGGAACAGTCCCCGGACAGTTGATAATGAAAGGGGCGCAAACCCCAGCTTCAGTTAGCTCACCTTTGGCTCCTGGGACCTCTACTCCGTTTCGTATCGCGGTGAATCCGACTTTGCCGCCAGTCGTGCCGTTGTCGGTGGTGAAGATGACGATGGTACGTTCACGTATGCCTAGATCGTCTAGAGACTTGATCAATTTGCCCACCATCTTATCTACGTAGTGAACCATGGCTACGTGTTTTTCGTTGCGGTTCTTTGCGTTTGGATGGTCTGGGGTCGCAACCCACGGTCTGTGCACGAGAGGCATCGGATAATAGAGACACATCGGCTGCTCTTTATGCCTGGTCATGAAGCTGATCAGGCAGTCGGTATAAACGTCTGAACCGAACTTTCCGGTATAGACCTTACTGCCCTCTGGCGTGTTGATATAGGGTTCAATGAAGCGCTTATCGCTGGCTTTGACACCGGTCTCTGCACCGGTCCACATCGCCCAGTCATCGAAGCCGTGTTTCTTCATGGCGTGGGGTTCGATACGGAAGTCATTGATCTGCCATTTGCCTGCGGCACAGGTGGCATAACCTTGATCCTTCATCAGGCGGGCGAAGGTGGTGTTCTCCTTCTTTTTCCAGTCAAAGTAGCCGACTCCCCAGCGTGGCACGTCCCAGTGGCTGACATAGCCGTTGCGCCAAGGGTATTGGCCAGTGAGCAGCATGGTGCGCGATGAGGTGCATGAGGGCATCGAGTAGGCGTTATTAAACTTCATTCCGCCCGCTGCGAGCGCGTCGATGTTAGGTGTCTTGATGGTTTCAGAACCATAGCTGCTGATCCATTCCTTGCCCAGATCATCGACCATGATGAAGAGGATGTTAGGTTGTTTTTCCGCAGGCTCGGCCGCTGACAAAACAGAAGGGTGAAGAGTGAGGAGTGAAGAGAGAATGAATAGAGTGACTCTGAGGCGGTAGGGTTTCATTGGGCGGGCTGATTATTGATTAAAGTAGATGGGGAAGATGCTTTTTCCCATGGGGATTTTATTGCTGGGATCTCTTGCTCCGCGATCCTCTACCACTCTTCCAGAGGATGATGTTTTCCACATCATTCTTGGCTTCCGGGCCCTCCGTGCTACGACCGTTCTCAACATCGGCAGTCAGGTCCGCCAGCAAGTTCTCGGCGATCTCGGGGTGGGTGAGATAGAGGTTATTCTGCTCGCTTGGGTCTTTTTCCATATCGTAAAGCTGCGCCTCCGGTGCACCGGCTTGCGCCGCTGCGCCTTCATTCGGGGACGACCAGCCACCGGAGCCTCTGGCGAGGAGTAGTTTCCATTTCCCCTGGCGGTAGGCGAAGCGACCAGCAATCGAATGATGGATGACGCCCTTGCGGGTCGATTTGATGGCTTGACCGGATAGGGCAGGGAGGAAGCTGACGCTGTCTTCACCCATGGTTGGGGCTTTTTCCCCGGTAATGTCCGAAGCCGTGGCGAAGAAGTCGACTAAAGTAATAAGCTGGGCGCATTGAGAGCCGGGCTCAACTTTACCTGGCCAGCGGACAATAAAGGGCACCCGGTGTCCACCATCCCAGATGTCTGCCTTGGAGCCGCGGAAGTGTGCGCTGACATAATGCCCTTTCTCGCGTAATTCGCGAATGTTGGCATTCTTCGAGGTGCCATTGTCACTGGTGAAGATGAACAGGGTGTTATCTGAAAAGCCATTTTCTTCCAGTGCGTTCATGATGGCTCCGACGGTGGCGTCCGTCTGCATGACGAAGTCGGCATGGGCGTTCAAGCCGCTTTTACCCTGCCATTCCGGAGTGGGCACAATCGGGGCATGTGGTGAGCCGAGCGGGACGTAGAGGAAGAAGGGCTGCTCCGGCGACTTGGCGCGCTCTTCGATGTAGGCGACTGATTTTTCCGTCAGGCGCGGCAGGTTATGAATCTCCTCGAGACGCTCGATGACCTTGTCGTTTTCGATGATGGTGTCCATGTGTCCGGCATGATGGTTGCCATGAAAATAGTCGAAACCGCGATGCACCGGACCGTCTGGGATGGTAGCTCCGATCGGCGCACGGCCCTTCTTTTTATTCGGCTTTGGCAGGATCGCGCCTGTTTCAGGATCCTGATACTGGCAATCAAGATGCCACTTGCCGATGATCCCGGTGTGGTAGCCTTGCTTTTTAAGTAAGCCGGCCACGGTGAGGCGGTCTGGTGCGATCAGGCAGGGAGCGAATCCGCTCACAACGCCGTTTTGAAGACGCGTGCGCCAGCTGTAACGGCCGGTCATCAGTCCGTAACGGGTGGGGGTGCAGACAGCGGAACCGGAGTGGGCGTCAGTAAAGATCATGCCTTGCTTGGCGAGCTGATCGACGCAGGGCGTTTTGATCTTACCGTTTTCCGGGTTCAGGCACTGGACATCGCCGTAGCCGAGGTCGTCACACATGATGAGGACGATGTTGGGCTTTGATTCGGAGGCTGAGTCCTCAGCAGCCATGGCAGTGGAGCCAAGCGTAATCATCATCGCTGCAAAAGCGCTGCGCAAAAAATTTGTTAGAAAGCTTGTTGGAGTTATTGTTAGAGTGTTTGTTGTCGTCATCGTTTGTATTTCTTGTGGAAATTTGGTTTTTCTATGGTGGCTCGGTCTCTGGGTATGAGACTTCATTTCAAGGGCTTGCTCCGGCGCAACTCGGTAGCCAAAAAGTCGACGGAGCGCTGGACGATATCGTCGATCGACGGATCGATGGGGGTGGAGCCATCGGCCTTACGCCAATTGTGGCCGGCGTTCTTGATGATGAAAATCTCGACAGGGGCAGCGCAGGCCTTCGCCTTTTTCTGCATGTAATAAGCGTGGTGGACGGGAATGGTGGTGTCTCCGTCGCCCTGAATCATGAGCAGTGGCGGGCTTTCTTTGCGCAGGTAATTGACCGGGCTGACTTCGCGGTAGAGGCGCAGTTTATCAGCGGGTGGGGTTCCTGACTTGAGCACACGTGCTCCGAACCGATCGCGGAATTTTGCGCGGCCATCATGATTGAACAGCTCGGTCTTCTCAAAGTCACAGGGACCATACCATGAAACACCGCCAAGCATAGTGAAGCGCTGACCTGCAAGCTCTGCATCACCAGGAAAGTCATCCGGCTGCGTCAGCAGTAACATCTGGGCGAGCTGGCCGCCCGCAGAGTCGCCATAGGTAAAGACGCGGGTAGAATCGAGATGCAGCCCCTCACCATGCTTGGCAAGGTAGCGCACGGCGTCCATGGAGTCGGTCACACAATCGCGTATGCTGGTATCCCCGTTCTTGCAAAGCCGATATTGCACGGCTGCCACACAAAAGCCGGCTTCGGTCAAACCACGCACCGTGCGGGCAATGTTCGACCGTCCCTTTGCCTTGTTCTTGCTGCCCGCCGCCCAGCCGCCGCCGTGGGTGTAGACCACTATGGGATAGGCGCCCACAAGCTTAGTAGCTGGATAGAACAGGTCCAGATGCAGATCATTTTCAGCCGTCGTCTTGTAGACGATGTCCGCTTTCAGGTGAATGGGCGCGTTGTCCGTGGCAGGCTTCGCCCGTAACGATACGCTACTCACCAATATGAGCGGAACTAGAATGAGCCTAAATGTATTCATGACTGTCTTTAGGTGCCTTTTATTGTAGGGGACGCGTTCGGCTATTTGAAACTGATCTCAACACTTTCGAGTATGGGCTTGGATGCGTTCGTGGTGGTGTCCTGCAGTTTTAGCTCAAAGCAGAAGCCGTAAGCTGCTGGCAACTCGCTCAAATCCAGGGACGCGGGTATGCGTTTGATTTGTTTGGAGAAACCTTCGATGTGGTCGTAGCTCTCTTTGAGCTCTGACCAGTCACTCCAGGTGTCGGCCTTGCCGTCATTGGTGGTGTCCACTCCGACGCGGGCTTCTACTTTCTCGACCCATGGCCCTGGGCTGACGTAGTCATGTTTGGTTTGATTTAGTAGATAGAATTGACCTTCGGCAAAGCCGATGTCCGGGTCCGGGTGGCCGCTGCCGAGTTCACCGATGAACTCGAACTTTTGATCCAGGCCAGGGGAGGTAAACAATCCGATACGAATCTTGTCATGAATAGGATGGTAGTCTGCGGCGAGGTAGTATTGCCCGCCGATGGCGATGGCCGCCCAGTCACCATAGGCGTGCTGCTCGGGCTCATGGACTTCATATTTGGCAAAAGCTCGTTTACTTTTCGCTTTGATTTTAGCCTTGGGGTCTTGCTTGGGATCATCCTTGGGGTCTTGCTTGGGATCCTGCTTGGGATCCTGCTTGGGATCTTGCTTGGGATTTTGCTTGGCGGCGACTCTTGCAGGGAAGTTTTCAGGGTCTTCTTGGTGCCAGTGGGGGTGGGGATACTCTATGAACTTGCCGGTCGGTTTGGTGCGTTCATCCACGGCAGGGGTAAGGATTTTGAAGTCGCTGATACCATCATCACTAACGGCATGTCCCGCCAATGGTGAATCCCAGGAATGCTTGCCGGCGTTGATCGGGCTCCAGTCCTCATAGATCAGGTGGAACTTGCCATCGAGGTCACGAATGATGACGCAGTCTGAGCCGTCGGAGGGGTCCTTGAAGGCGAGTCCTACATCTTTGCCTGGCTTGCCGTCGGTCAGGTCATCATCGATGTAGAGATGAGGGTCCTGGTCATTGGGGAAGTCATAATAAATGTAAGCCTTGCCGTCGACAAACTCTGCGGTGGTGGACCATTTGGCATGTTGAGCGGTAATGCAGCCGTGGTGCACCCAGTTCACCATGTCGCGGCTCTGCCAGGCGTGATAACCACCAGCGCTTTTCTTTAAGCCACCGGGAGCATTGAAGAGATTGGGATACGGCGTGGTCTTCAGCTCAATATCGAAGCCCTCCAAGGTGGCCGGCTTGGATTCGAACCCTGCTTTACGCGGAGCTTTATTTCGACCGAGTATCCAGTAGTCATTAGGCCCCTTGGCGAGAAAGATAGGTGCGTCACCCATGGTCGGCGGGCAGACCTTTTTCTTAGTGGGCTGCCAGTTGTCCCATCTTGTTGATGCGGTCAGCGTGATGGCTTGCGCCGTGCGCTTTTTCTTAAAGCGCTGCAGCTTGCTGTGGTACGTGCCTTCTTTGCCCGTAGGGGAGAGGGTGTTGTTCTCGACCGCAAGGCCATTGAGACCATTGAGCTCGCGGCTGGCGCCGTTCCACTCTTCGCCGCTGTCGATGCGCCAGCTGTTATGCTCTTTGGCAGCAGCCTGCTCATTTGCCAGTGATGTGGCGCCGATAAGGGCGATCGCTATTGCTTTGTGTATCATGATTTTTTATTTGTTGCTGTTTTTCGTTTTACGGGCACTGCCTTCGAGGTCGACCTTCTTGGTGTTTTTCAGTGCTTTGTCAGCATCCCTAACGATGACATTAGGGCTGTGTTGCTCTTGATCGGTGGCAATCTCAAAAGACCAGGCGTAGTTGCTGGCGCCCAGCTGTGCTGGTGGTGTGATTTGTAGGCCGGCGGCAGTCATCTGCCAAGAGACGTCGGCAGGGCTACCAAGCAGCTTCACGGACTTGACTGTGTCGGCACTCCATCCGGCTGTTGCCTCGATGGTGAACGGCTTGGTCGGTTTAGCCAGTTTGATGGCGTAGAGGTTTTTGCTTTTGGTGGTGAAGGCGAGGTGTTCGCTCTCCTGATCGCAGACTTTCCAGTAGCGGCTGCCGTAGATCGCAGCGCCGTTGATGCTGAGCCACTCGCCCATCGCGCGCAGGCGTTCCACCTGGGGTGCAGGAATAGTGCCATCAGCCTTCGGGCCGATGTTAACCAGGAAATTACCGTTGCGACTGATCACCTCGATCATCTCGTGCATGACATCTTCAATGCTCTTGTATTGATCACCTTCGAGGTAACCAAAGGAGGTGCCAAAGGTGGTGCAGCTCTGCCACTTGGGGCCAATGACTTTCATTTTCAGATTATCCTTCTCAAGGCAGCCGACGCCATCGGGCCAGTTGCGCTGTCCTCCCTTGTTGTTGACATAGACCGCCTGGCCACGGGCAGCACCGTGGTTCATAAAATCGGTGATCATGCCGCGAAGCTGATCGTCGAAGTACTTGATCTCCGGTTTTGCCTGTCCTTGGCGCACCTTATTGCCGTCACGGGTGTAGATGGGGAAATCATCCATCCACAGCATATCCGGGTTATACTTCTCTTGGATTTCCTTCCAGCGGGCGACGTAGTCATCAACATAGTTCTTATTGTAGCTGAAGTCAGGGCCGTAAAGCATGGCTGCTTCCGGAACCCGTTTGATCTCCTCAGCGATATCCGCATGAGGCTCGCTATGGACGACGTATTGTTCCTTGGCAAAAAAGCCGGTGTGACGCTCGCGGTGATAGGAGGGCGCATACTTGAGGCCTTCTTTGCGCAGTGCCTTGCCAAGATCACCGACAAGATCGCGCTTGGGGCCTTTGTCGACGGCGTTCCACGGGGTGAGATCGGAATCCCAGTTGGCCCAGCCATCGTGGTGCTCAGCAGTCATGACGACGTATTTTGCCCCAACTTGTTTAAAGAGGGCGGCCCACTCGACCGGGTTCCAATTCTCAGCTTTGAATTCCGGTATGATATCCTTGTATCCAAATTCGGGAGGGTGAGCACCCCAGCGTTCTTTTAAGTAGGGGTAATAATGCTTGGGGTCACGGTAGATCAGCTTGGGCACATGCTCGGAGTAGCCGCGCCCGCCCCTGCGATAGCCGATCGCGCTGTAGGGTCCCCAATGGATAAAAATACCAATCTTGCCGTCATCAAACCAAGCGGGAACCGACATTTCTTGCAATGATTCCCAAGTGCCGTCGTAGTGTGCTTCCGTGGCAGCGGGTTGTTCTTGAGCAGCTGCTAAGCCCGCGGTACAAAGGAGCAAGATGCCAATGCTCGCGATTGGTTTTCTCAGCTGGTTGACTTTTCTGCTTCCGCTCACGTGAATCATCTCCTTTAAAACGTGAACTGTATCAGCTTCTGTCATTCTTCCTATCCCCATTTTTGAGGAGGGGAGCCGCCGGCAGGTGATTTGATAGCAACGGTGAGAGGTCGCTCTCGAGATATGGGAAACAAGCCGTGCGCTCTGGCTTACCGGTCTCGGGCTTGGTGGGCCTCATAATCGGCCTCCGTGATCCATGTGAGATCGCGCCAATAGCCCGTGTCGTTTTGCTGAGCCGCTCCCTTTGTTGTTCGCCCGTGGAGCACGATATCGGTGGCCTTCTTTTTGAGAAGAGCGACCACTTTCGGGTGTTGAGCTGCTAGATTGTTCTTTTCACATGGGTCTGCCGAGAGGTCGTAAAGCTCCCTCTCCATTTTACCGTGCGGCAGGATTAATTTCCAATGGCCCTCTGTAATGGCGAACTGGCCATTGGCAGAATGGTTGATCAAAGGAAGCCGCACATGGGTGGGGGAGGGTTGAGTCAGTACCGGTAAGAAGCTCTGGCTATCTTCGCCCGCGTTTTCTGGCATCTTGGTGCCCACCAGATCGGCAAAGGTCGCAAGCAGGTCGACTTGGCCGATGAGCTGGTCCCAACGGCGCCCCGGCTGCTTGATGCCGGCAGGCCAGCGAACAAAGAAGGGCACGCGATGCCCTCCCTCATAGATCGACCGCTTACCTTCTCGGTAGATGTGGTTACTGCGGTGGTCAAAGTCATTGACTCGTTTTCTCCACGAGTTCTCGGGACCATTGTCACTGGTGAAAATGATCATGGTATTCTTCTCCAATCCCGAAGCCTTCAAGAACTGCAGAATGCGGCCAACGTGAAAGTCTGTCTCGATGACGAACTCACCATAGGCACCACATTTCCCCTGGCCATGAAACTGAGGTAGGGGGCAGACGGGGTAGTGAGGTGAGGTATAGGGCAGGTAGAGGAAGAATGGCTTAGATGAGGGAGAGGCTTTTGCTCGGCCCTGCATCCACTCGATGGCCTTGTCGGTGAAGCGTGTTAGGCATTGGTTGTCGATGAAGTCGGGAGCTACCTCCATGCCTTGTTTGCCAAGTCGCTTCTTCGTCTCAACGGCCGTCTTCTCGTAAGGCGGCATGATACGATAATCCATATGCCGGGCATTTTTCTTCTTGGCTGTATAGAGCGTTGGCGGAACTTTGGCATACCGCCCTTCGAACCAAGCTAGAACGCCAAAATTGAGCGAGGCTGGGATGCCGTAGAAATAATCAAAGCCTTTGTCTAAGGGCATGTCTTTTACGGGTTTTGACCAATCACGCTGCTTGGACGTTCCAGGGAATTCCATGCCTAGGTGCCACTTACCTACCATTGCCGTATCGTAGCCGTTTTGCCTCAGAACGGAGGCTAAGGTTAGGCGGTCATCGGTGATGAGGCAGCGGCCTTCAGAGCCTAAGACGCCTCGCTTTTTGTCAGTTCGCCAGCAATAGCGACCCGTCAGTAAACCGTAGCGTGACGGTGTGCAAACGGCGTCTGAGCTATGGGCGTTGGTAAAGCTCACCCCTTCCTTTGCTAGACGATCAAGATTAGGTGTTTCAAATTTCGCCTGCGGATTGAGGGCGCTGGCATCGCCAAAACCTTGATCATCGGTGTAGATGACGATGATGTTGGGGGGCTGCTGCGGGGCGGCCGCAGAATCGTGAATCGTGAATAGTGAGGTGAGAATGAAGAGGAGGACGCTCAGGTGGGGGAGTTTCATGGGCTGTGAGCTTAGTTTTTCGCCTCCCGCATCCATCCTGGATAAAGCTCGGTCTTTGCACCATCGTTCTTCTGCTTCGCCCCGGGAGTTGAGCGGCCATCGTTAATGGTTTTCTCGGCGAGTTGGGTGAGTTCTTTGACCTTGTCTGGATGTTGTGCCGAGAGGTTCTTGGTTTCAGCAGGGTCGGCTTGCATATCGAAGAGTTGCACCAGCTCATGGGCGGCGAGCTTTTTGAGCTCCGCCGGTTTGCCGGGTCTAGGATGCGTCCAGCCGCCCGATCCGGGGCAGAAGGCGAGCTTCCACTTGCCCTTGCGGATGGCAAAGCTGCCGTTGATGGAGTGGTGGACAACGGCTTCACGGATGGGTTCTTGGGCCGTGCCGTTTAATACTGGGACGATACTCACAGAGTCTTCGGCGGCGGTATCGGCTACTTCTGCACCGGCGATGTCGGCACAGGTGGCAAACAGGTCCACTAGGCAGACAGTGTCATCTGAGACGCTGCCGGCTTTGACCTGGCCATCCCAACGGGCGATGAAGGGCACGCGGTGACCGCCCTCGTAGATGTCGGCCTTGTGGCCGCGGTAGATATCACTGGCGTAGTGTTTGCCAGCTTCATCGGAAGCGTTTCCTCCGGTGCGGAATATGAGCTGATCTTTTTTCTTAAAGCCATCCCTTGCCATGTTGCTGCAACCATTGTCCGCGGTCACGATGATGAGTGTATTGTTGGCGATGCCGGCTTCCTCCACGGCCTTGACCACCTCGCCGATGGACCAGTCCGTCTCCATGACGAAGTCACCGTAGGAGCCAACCGGGCTTTTGCCCTGGAAAGGTTTGGAGGGCACAATCGGTGTGTGCGGGCTGGCCAGCGGCATGTAGAGAAAGAATGGTTTGTCTGCCTGTGCACGCTCCTTGATGTAGCTCACCGCTTTTTCCGTGAGCACGGGCAGCACGTCTACGGCCTCGAAATCCTCATGAGCCGGGCCTGGGCGGTGTGGTCGGAGAAATGCTTTCGTGGTGGTGCACTCACCCACGAAGCGGTCGTTCTCAATCCAGATGTAGGGCGGCATATCGAGGGATGCGGAAATACCATAGTAGTAGTCAAAGCCGACGGCATTAGGCCCGTTTTTGATCTGCCCCTTCCAGTCCGTATTGTCTTTGCTGGCTGCTTTGCCATTCGTCGTGGGGAAATTCATGCCCAGGTGCCACTTGCCGATCATGCAGGTGTGGTAGCCGTTGTTTTGCAACATGGAGGCAACCGTCTCACGACCAGGCTTGATCAGGTGTGGAGAAAAGCCATTAAGCACACCCGCCTTCTTCTTGCTGCGCCAGTTGTAACGCCCGGTGAGCACGCTGTAACGGGTGGGAGTGCACACTGCGGAGGAGCTGTGCGCGTCGGTGAACTTCATGCCCTTCCCGGCCAAGCGGTCCATGTGCGGGGTCTCGATCTTGCAGCGGTCGCCACCGTAGGTCTTCACATCCCCCAGTCCCCAGTCATCTGCGAGAATGAAAATCACATTGGGCTTAGGAGAGCTTGCACTTCCTTTGGTCGTCCGAGAGCTTGCACTCTCGTTGTTCGCCCGCTGTTGCTCCGTGGAGGACTTGCCCTGCGAGCTCTCGGCCGCAGAAGTTTGAAGCGTGCACAGCGCAGTGAGAAGCAGAAGCGGTATGGTGAAGCGATCGAGTTTCATTTTTTCAGTTTGTTTGCCGCCGTTGGGCGGATGGGCGTTTAATGACGCTCCGGAGCACTACGCCCGCTGTCCTTCATCTCTTTCAGGATTGCCTTGAGCCTGCGCACCTTTTCCGGGTGCTTGCTGGAGAGGTTGGTGGTTTCACCGGGATCGGTTTTAAGGTTGTAGAGCTGGCCGCTGGCGCCGGGATCGGCTTCCGGGAGCACGAAGGGTTTGAGGTCGGCACGATTGTAGTTGTTGCCCCCCGAGCCCTGATGATCGAGGTATTTCCAATCACCATTGCGAATGGCGAGTTTGAGGGTCGGGGTTTGGGTCAGCATGTATTGGCGCACAGGTTTGTTTCTCCGGGTGTCGAGTAAAACGGGCAGCATGTTGTAGCTGTCCTCCGCCGCGTCACCGGGCAGCTCTGCTTCCGCAATGGCAGCACAGCTTGCCATGATGTCGGTGAGGTTTAGAAGCTGCTCACTGGTCGTGCCCGCCTTGACCTTGCCAGGCCAGCGCACGATGAAGGGCGTGCGGTGCCCGCCTTCCCATTGGTCGCGCTT
>Ga0206129_10006294_pt1 | contig 12122 bp, 3 predicted proteins | sample Helgoland_Spring_8_FD_148616 | JGI IMG/M metagenome (GOLD analysis project Ga0206129, IMG submission 148616) | Pelagic subsurface seawater microbial communities from Kabeltonne, Helgoland, North Sea - Helgoland_Spring_Bloom_20160502_2 | ecosystem: Environmental > Aquatic > Marine > Epipelagic ...
GTGACGCCGGTAATATCTGACCACGTAAACTGATCAGGCGTTATGTCCTGAGCCAATGTGGTACTGGTAAACGTATCCGCTACTCCACCAACTGTGAGCGTGGTGTTTACAGCGCTCGAGAATGATGCACTGGATGTATGCCTCACATTGAACGTGTCGTTTAAGACCGCTGTAGTTGCGCCTGACGTATAGCCAGCTCCGTTCTTGCTGTACGTGCCGCCCGATATACTGACCGATGTTGCTGCGCTGATGCCCGTTATCGTTACGGTATTTGATGTTTGTGTTGCGCTTCTTGCCACGCCATTTGTGTCCGAGAAAGAGAACGCATCAGGCGTCACGTCAGATGGCTCTGCTTCGGTTGTAGATGTAAATGTGTCTGATACTCCACCTGATGTCAGGGTTGTGTTGACCGCCGTTGAATAGGAGGAGGATGAAGTGTGTCTAACTCTGAACGTATCACCGTTGCTTGCCGTCGTTAAAGCGCTCGAATAACTGCCACCGTTCTTGCTGTAGGTTCCACCACTAACCGATGTAGTTGCTGGAGAGTTGACGCCTGAAATGGTGATCAGAGAACTCGTTTGCGTGGCACTTCTTGTAACACCGGACACGTCCGTAAAAGAAAATGCATCGGGTGTTGTATCTGCGCCAACCGTCGTAATGGACCAAGTATCCGAGACACCCCCAATCGTTAGCGTCAGGTTTAGCGTGTCGCTATTACTCGCACTAGAAGCTTTCCTTAGAGCAATCGTAGTTCCGTTCTGTACATTGAATGACGAATTAGTAAAGAAGCTGCCACCATTAAGACTCTGCGCAGGACTTCCCGTAACAGTTGCAGTTACGTTTACACCCGGTGTCATGCCACTTAACGTGATTGTGTTTGAGGTGAACTGAGTACTTGTCGCAGCCCCCGTTACGTCAGTGAAAGAAAAAGCGTCTGGAACAGTATCATTTGCTGCTGCTGACCTTTTAATGTAACGGTTTGTGCCTCGCCACGAGTAGGCGTCGTTGTTTAGCGCTCCTGAAGCCACTGTCTTATCTATAGCTGTAGAAGAAATACCGATATTGTTGTTGTTTGTGAAAATAGAAAAACCCGAGGCTGTACCAGTGCCATCGGCGTTGACTTGCTGGAACCTAACTGTGTCACCCGCATCTACAAGCCAAGGGTTAGTGAGCGTACCGGTTCCGCTTGTCCCTGAGCCAATAACGTAATAAGTGGTCCCTCCGAAATCTGGGTCGAAGAAACCACCGTGGGCTAAAGTAAGAGTCGCCATTTAGAGCGCACCCAACTTAACTCTGATACCACTTGCATCATAGATTTCGATGCCCGTCGAGGTGTAAACCGTTCTTGCCCCAGATGAGGCGCTGCTGATATTGAGAGCCGAGGAGCTTGTTCCGCTGATATTAATGTTGCTCGCGTCAATCGTTCCTGCCGTGAGCTTTGTCGCTGAGAGAGTGCTGATCAAAGCATTGGTGATCTGAGCGTTACCTATCTTGGCTGTGGTGATTGTGCCGTCCCGGATGAGGGCAGTGTCGATATATGTCACGCCACTGATAACTGAGAACGGAACCACATCAGTAGCTGACGCACCCGGATCGGTGATCACAAACGCATCCGCATTGACTTGGAACGTCGCTGTTGGCGTCCCATTGACCACGGTAGACGCTAACCCGTAGCCAGAGACGTGGCCATTGTTGTCGATCTTGACTGTGTACTGCGCCTCGAGGCCGTTAATACTTTGGGCCTGAACCTCGATAGCTGCGCTGTAAGCAACAGGTACTATACTACCTATAGTGACCCAGTCGACCTCTATCGTGTCACTGGAACTGGTCCCAAAGTCGAGGCGAATCTGGGTGATTGTCTTAGTGATCCAATCAGTCCCACCAGCAGTGAGGCTTGACATATCCCATTCAGCGACGACCCATTCATTCAATATAGTTGGGTCAGCTATGTCTTTTCTGAAAGAACCGGATTCACCATGACCTGCAGCATCGTAGTAGCAAGTGCCCTGCCATGAGGAACCTGCGGTGCGCTTGATTCGGGCGCGAATGATGTAGTTTTCACTGCCGTCGATAGAGAAGTTAGGGCTTCGGAAAATCGGGTCAACGCCTGTGGAGTCTAGGATTATCCGATCGAACCCGTAGGTAACCGTGATGCTGCCAGTGGTCCAGCCTTGCGCATCGTTTGTTACGAAGTTCCAAGCAATGGCTGAGTCGAATCCAGTGGCCGTTGTTCGTACTTGCTGCAGCGATGTTGCTGCACTGGTAGCCGATCCAGCCGCATTCGTTGCACTTTGTGCCGCGCTTGATTGAGAGACACCTGCCGCTGCCGCTGAACTTGCAGCAGCAATCCTGTCTGAATCTGCAGCAGAGGCTGAGTTACCCGCGGCTGTAGCCTGAGCTGACGCAGTCCCTGCGGATGTGTTCGCTGCACTTGCTGAGTTACTGGCGTTAGTCGCTGCCGTAGTTGCAAGCCCGGCCTGAGTGTTCGCCGTCGATGCAGAACCGCTTGCATTAGATTCGCTTGTGGCTGCTGCACCCTCACTGACCAAGGCTGCTGCGGCAGAAGTTGCTGCAGCTCCGGCATCATCAGAAGCGTCAGTAGCAGCTGACGTTGCTATTCCTGCCTGTGTCGTAGCGGTCGATGCAGAAGAGTTTGCATTCGAAGCGGAAGTTGCAGCCTGACCCGCACTAGTTGAAGCGCTTGATGCACTTCCAGCAGCTGCAATCCTATCAGCATCCGCTGCATCGGCATCATCAGAAGCGGCAGTAGCAGCTGACGTTGCTATTCCTGCCTGTGTAGAGGCAGTAGATGCAGAAGAGTTTGCATTAGATGCGGAAGTTGCAGCCTGACCGGCACTCGTTGAAGCGGCAGACGCACTTCCAGCAGCTGCAATCCTGTCAGCATCGGCTAGTGCGGCATCATCAGAAGCGTCAGTAGCAGCTGACGTTGCAATACCGGCCTGTGTTGATGCCGTTGAAGCAGAACTACTGGCATTACTCGCACTTGTTGCAGCCTGACCCGCGCTCGTAGAAGCGCTAGAAGCTGAGCCTGCCGCGGCTACTCGGTCTGCATCGGCTAATGCAGCATCGTCAGCGGCATCAGTAGCGGCTGAAGTGGCTATGCCAGCCTGTGTTGATGCAGTTGATGCAGAGCTACTGGCGTTCGAAGCCGATGTAGCTGCCTGACCCGCGCTTGTAGACGCGCTAGATGCTGAACCGGCAGCTGCTATTCGGTCTGCATCCGCTGCATCGGCATCGTTTGAAGCAGCTGTTGCGGCACTGGTAGCGAGACCCGCTTGGGTCGACGCAGTAGACGCAGAACCGGATGCGCTTGATGCGCTACTAGCAGCGCTTGACGCAGATACAACTGCCTCAGCAGCCTTGGTTGTCGCTGTACTCGCCTGCTGTGTTGCCGTAGAAGCCGATTGACCTGCCGCTGTTTGACTGGCACTGGCCTGAGATGCAGATACGACCGCTGCTGCAGCGCTATCTGCCGCCGCCTCTTCTGCTTCAACATCCACAATCTCACAAAGATCTACGTCTGTAGAGGGTGCTGATGAGTTGTTGTAGTTAACGATAAACATCGGTGACGCAAACTTAGTGGTCGTTCTGAAGTTTTGCATCGTTGCGCCTGCACCTTCAGCGCCTCCGGTCATAATGGCGCTATAGGTTACCCATCCAGAAGCAGAGGATAATGAGACGCCTGATGCTGCGGAGTATCTGTGCGTACCGGGAGATAATGTCTCTACGCTACCGTTCTGATCATAAGTGATTACGCCAGCATAGACGGTCGATGATCCGCTTGTGTTGGCTTTCATTCTTGCGGTTACGCGATACCTTTTGGTGATATCGATCGGGAACTTCTGGCCAGTGTATAACCAGATGTCGTCCGTCATCCGTATTGCTGCGTTTGCCGTGGGACCGCCTGTGACCTCAGATACGGCAGAGAGCGCTAGAGTACCGGAATACTTCAACCATCCTACTTTCCCATCTTGGAAATCAAAGTTGCCGTCAAGTGATTGCGTATCTTCAAGCGCGGTCGCCGCTAGACCAGCTGACGTTGACGCTGATGACGCGCTTCCTGATGCGTTCGAGGCACTAGTCGCTGCCTGAGATGCACTTGTTGACGCGGCTCCGGCAGAATTCGATGCGCCACTGGCTGAGGTTGCGGCTAGTCCTGCTTGCGTTGAGGCTGTGCTGGCTGAGCCGGAAGCACTTGACGCAGAGTTTGCTGCGGCTGTTTCCGATAGTCCCGCGGCTGTCTCACTATCACTGGCATTTGACGCGGCTGTCGTTGCAAGACCAGCCTGTGTCGTTGCGGTATTAGCAGATCCAGAAGCGCTGCTCGCACTAGTCGCAGCCTGACTCGCACTGGTCGATGCAGCTCCGGCGCTTGTATTGGCAGCACTTGCACTACCCGCTGCTAATCCTGCCTGTGTAGAGGCAGTAGATGCAGATCCAGAGGCATTGCTTTCGCTTGTAGCTGCTGCGCCCTCACTAACAAGTGCTGCCGCCGCAGAATCGGATGAGTCGTCGGCATCTGTCGCTGCGTTAGAGGCAGAGGTCGCAGCAAGTCCTGCCTGAGTCGTTGCCGTAGAAGCCGATCCAGCTGCGTTGGATTCGCTTTGCGAAGCGTTTGATTCGGATAGAGCGGCAGCTGTTTCACTATCGCTTGCGTCACTGGCTGCGGTAGTTGCTAGTCCTGCCTGACTTGTGGCGGTATTTGCGCTGCCAAGCGCATTACTTGCACTGGTAGCTGCCGCACCGGCACTGGTTGACGCTGATCCGGCGCTACTTGAAGCGGCTGACGCGCTTGATGCAGCGTTTCCCTCACTGGTCGACGCTGCGTTTTCAGAACCTAAAGCGTTTGATGCGCTACTTGCCGCTGCGTTTGCGCTTGAAGTAGCCGAACCTGCTTGCGTTGTGGCAGTCGCTGCGGAGGATGAGGCGGCTGACGCGCTTTGACCTGCTGCAGTTTCGCTCGCGCTCGCGTTGCCTTCACTGGCAAGTGCCGCCGCAGCACTACCTGCTGCTTCCTCTGACTCTGTTACGTCAATAACCGATAGATCAGAAACATATAAAGCGCCGTTGTTGTCTAACCTGTCAAACGCTGGGCACCAGCTGCTTACAGCTGTCGTGCAAGTAATAACCGTATCAATTTCAGTCCAGTTTTGACCGGATGGAATATTTATGGACGGTATGCCGCCAACAATACTTCCACTGCCATTTCGCGGTTTAAATGTTGCGTTTGATGACAATGCCTGTGAGTTATACCAAAAACGGACCCTAAGCTTAGTGCCAACATCAATAGCCACCCCGGGCTTTTCATGCGCACCATCGACAATGGTTCGACTTGTACTGGAGGTATTAGGGTTACTGATCGATGGAGTAGTGCCAGTCCAGCCAACACCATAAGTCCCGTTTGTTCGTAGCGGATCCCAGTACCTAACGAAGTCCCTTTTTGCAGAGGCGGCACTTGTCGATACGGCAATCTCTTCAGAGGTGCTTGCCGATGAGGCGCTGCCTGCTGCATTACTTGCGCTGGTTGCGGCTTGTGATGCGCTAGTGGAAGCAGAGCCTGCAGAGTTAGATGCGTTGCTCGCAGAAGTTGCTGACAAACCAGCCTGAGTAGAAGCTGTGGACGCCGATCCAGCTGCGCTAGTTTCACTCGAAGCCGCTGCATTCTCGCTGACCAAGGCCGCTGCTGCTGAATCAGACGCATCATCGGCATCTGTCGATGCATTGGAAGCGCTCGTTGCTGCAAGCCCGGCCTGTGTAGTGGCTGTAGATGCAGATCCTGATGCGCTGGAGGCGCTCCCAGCTGCTGCATTCTGGCTGATTAACGCTGCCCCGGCTGAATCAGACGCATCGTCGGCATCTGTCGACGCATTGGATGCGCTCGTGGCTGCAAGCCCGGCCTGAGTCGTTGCCGTGGACGCGGAACCTGATGCATTTAACTCACTGCTTGCCGCATTCGATTCCGAAATAGCCGCTGCAGCTTCAGAATCGCCAGCATCGGACGCCGCTTGCGTGGCTATTCCTGCCTGAGTCGTTGCCGTGTTCGCGCTACCAGTAGCACTCGAGGCGGAGGTGGCTGCAGCAGATGCGCTCGTAGAGGCAGATCCAGCACTGGCTGAGGCATTAGATTCACTCGATGCCGCGTTACCTTCGCTGGTTGAAGCTGAGTTTGCGCTACCCAGAGCATTAGATTCTGATGTTGCCGCTGATTGTGCTGATGTACTTGCTTCACCTGCTTTCGTTGTAGCAATGCCTGCTTGTGCTGTTGCGGTCGATGCAGATGATGACGCTCCTGATTCGCTCGCGCTCGCATTACCTTCACTAACAAGTGCCGCTGCAGCACTGCTTTCTGCGTCCTCTGACTCTGTTACATCGGTTACCTTAAAGTCGCTGATTAGAAGCGGATCGGTGCTCGTGACTCTGTCAAAACACGGAACAGAATTGCCGATTTGAGCCGAGTTTTGCAGCGTGATTATTTGATCAACTTCAGTCCACCCTGTATTCGCAGGGATGTTTATGCTGTTGTAGGCGGTTGTCCCATTTGCAGTAATGGGATCTCTGAACAAAAACTTAGAGAGTTCGCTTGCGATGTTTGAAGAGTTGTACCAAAACTGAACTCTCAGTTTTTGACCGATCTCATACGCGTATCCACTACCGTTAACCTTAAACCGTGCGCCATCACGTACGTCCATGGCTTGGCTGCCAGTGTTTGGATTAGTGACTCCGGTCTCTACGGTTACACCAATCCAGCCGTTGCCATCTGCATAGCTTGTGAGTAAGGGGTCGAAAAATACTACGAAGTCTCTGTTGGCTGAAGATGTGCCTGCTGAGACCGCAATCTCTTGGCTTGTACTTGCGCTTGATGCTGATCCGGATGCATTTGATTCAGAAGTAGCCGCTGCGTTCTCACTGACCAATGCCGCTGCTGCTGAAGTGGATGCGTTTCCGGCTGCGGTTGTGGCAAGGCCTGCCTGTGTAGAAGCTGTAGAGGCGCTCCCAGAGGCGTTTGTTTCGGACGAGGACGCTGCATTTTCACTGACCAATGCCGCTGCTGCTGAAGTGGATGCAGCGCCAGCTGAGGATGCAGCAAGGCCTGCCTGAGTGGTTGCAGTTGAGGCAGACCCAGAAGCATTCGATTCAGAAGTTGCTGATGCATTTTCACTAACTAACGCTGCCGCTGCTGAGTCTGAGGCGTCATCGGCGTCGGTGGATGCATTGCTAGCTGATGTAGCTGCAAGACCGGCCTGCGTAGTGGCGGTAGACGCCGAACCTGAAGCGCTGGTTTCCGATGCAGCTGCGGCAGATTCAGACAGTCCCGCTGCGGTTTCAGATGCCGCTGCATTTGTTTCGCTGTCACTGGCATCACTGGCTGCAGTCGTAGCAAGACCTGCTTGGGTCGATGCCGTAGAAGCTGAACCGGATGCGTTTGTCTCGCTGGTTGCTGCGTTAGATTCAGATATGCCTGCTGCGCTCTCAGAAGCCGCTGCTGCGGATTCACTGTCACCCGCTGCAGTTGCACTCGCTGCCGCTAAACCTGCCTGTGTGGACGCTGTAGAGGCGCTGCCGGAGGCGTTGGATTCGCTTGATGCGGCATTGCTCTCAGAAATGCCTGCTGCAGTCTCGCTGTCACTCGCATCACTTGCTGCAGATGTCGCCAAAGCCGCTTGGTTTGTCGCTGTCGTCGCACTACCCGAGGCATTAGACTCGGAAGTTGCAGCGTTAGACTCAGAAGTTGAAGCGTTGCTTTCGCTGGTAGAGGCGGCACCCGCACTGGTAGAGGCGGAAAGCGCACTAATATTGGCAGCTGAGGCAGATGATCCGGCAGCTGATTGGCTCGCAGTTGCCGATGATGCTGACAGTGCTGCTGCTGAAGCCTCATCCGTTGCAATCGCCTGCCCGGTTACCGCCGTGTCGTCGCTTTGAAGCACTGTAAGATCGTGAGTACCGCGAACAATAACGAGCTGATCGATGTAGAGCTCTGTACTGGTGTTTGCCCCTTGGTTGCGCTTATCTAATTGAGCAGCGCCAGCGGTGTAAGCAGCCGATGCCGTGCCGCTGTTGGTATAGAACGTCCACGCATTGTTTGAGGGACAGATTACTCCCGCCCATCCGCCTTGATTGCTCAGTGCAAATGTGACTGAAACCCCGGTGTTGTTGAATACCCACAGACCGATCGTCCAGTCTTCACCGCTATCAATAGCAGGCATCGAGAAGACACCAGCGAAAGTATCGGATGCACCGGACGACGTTACTTGCGCCATGTAGGTGCCTTCGTGCGGTGTTACCGTTCCACCCGTGGTAACAGTCCATCGTCCAGACTCGGGATCCCAGCCAGAAGAGGCTAAAAAGTCTCCTTCTTCAAGCGAACTGTCCGGCACGATGTTACTCAAGGTAACAGCTTGGTAGGCATTCAAGGCTGAAACAGCCGATGCCCCTGCAGCGCTCTGAGAGGCCGCTGTGTCAATAACGTCTTGAGCGGTTGCCGCTAGGTCTGCTGCAGTCTGAATTGCGTCAGAGGCAGTCTGAATTGCGTCAGAGGCAGTGTCGATAACATCTTGGGCGGTTAGAGCCGCGTTAGCTGCAGCCGAAGCAGCATCAGAAGAGGCCGCACTGGCAGAGTTCGATGCCGCGTTCGCTTGCGCGGTGGCGTCAATAACGTCTTGCGCGGTATCTAATAGATCTTGAGCTGTGGCCGCAGCATCAGCAGCAGTATCTATCGCATCTTGCGCTGCAGCAGCCGCTGAAGTACTCGCCGAACCCGCGGAGTTTGCAGCCGCATTCGCCTGAGCGGTGGCATCAATAACGTCTTGGGCTGTATCTAACAGATCTTGGGCCGTGGATGCCGCATCGGCTGCGGTACTGAGAACATCAGCTGCTGTGCTTACAGCATCTGCTTGCGCATCTGCCGCATCATTGGCAGCGGCTAATGCATCCGCTGCCGCGTCTAGAGCCGATTGAGCAGCCGCATTTTCACTGATGACTGCATCTGCTGCGTCTTGTGCTGCATCTGCTGCGTCTTGTGCTGCCGCCGCTGCTGAGTTTGATGCAGCAAGCTCGGATGCCGCTGCCGCTATGGCGTTGGTTTCAGCATCATCGATACGGGTGTTGAGCGTGGCGTTGAGCTGCGTCGAGGTGATCTGACCTGTAATATCGATCAACAGCTGAGCAACGTCTTGTGCCGTAGTGGCGACTGTGCCTGCTGTGGCATTGACCGGGCCAGACTCACCCAGTACGTTTACATGCCTTATCCAGTAGTAGAATGTTTGGCCGGTTGCGACCGTATCGTCAGCTACTCTAAACGTGGATTCCTGTATCTTGACAGCTGTTCCGAAATCATCTGTTGAGCTGCGGAAGATTGAGGTAAAGGCGTGCCCGTTGTATGTAGGGTTATCCCACTGCAACTGGACATCTTCGTACAGCCCTGTGGCGGTGAATCCAGTAGGCTGAGTAGGTGTATCAGCAGTGACAGGAGTACCAGACCCCCCAGTGTTCGTGACATTTTCATTGTTTATCGTGTCTCCTATTCCGCCGACTGCATACGATACGTTTGGGCCTGAGCCAGATGAGCGGAGTGTAATCAGTCCCGCATCATCCAAGTCTGAGAGTGTTAACGCTCGATTGCGTCCGTCACCTCGTTGCCCAGTCAGTATCTCAGCCGTTTCAGCAAGCGCCTTTTCAGGCACCGTCATACCTTTTACCCGTGGTATAGCAGGGTAATTACTTTTCTTTTTCGCCATTACAATTCACCCATAGAAGTGGCTAGGGTTACCCGGCTTACCGGTCCCGTTCCAGATACCTCGAACTCCCAATCTGTGGCTCGTCGAGGAGCCAAGCGAATTACCTCCGTTGTAATAGGTGTTAAGTCAGTGATCAGCTCACCATCGGCCCACACTTTGAAATTCACATTACTCGGTAGGTCGGTATGAATTTTTGCGCAGGTGAATGAGCTGTCTCGCACTCGGTGCTTTTTAGACTTGTAGGTATAGCTGTAATTTCCAACAGCAGTTTCCCACGTAAGTATTTGATCTGATTGAACAAAATATAATTCATCGTCTTTCAGGTCGTTGAACCCGGCAGTCGCATATGTGTCAAATGTGACAAACTGACCCGTGTTAGCGTCGTAGGTGAATCCACCCGTGCCGGTCCCGCTGTTGTTTGTATCGCCATAAAAAGCGACATAGAGGTCTTCATACTTGTAAGCGTGGATTGTCTCTGGGTCATAGACGGACCAAGCCTTTTTATCGAAAATCTTCTCGGTAAGTAGCTCTGCGCCCTGCTCTCTTACCCCAACTAAGCCATCGGGGGATGCGTATATGACGTAATTCCCCATGTCGACCATGGATCGTGCCGAAACACAGCTCTGCGAGATCTCCATTTGCTGTTCTGACATGGCATCCGGGCTAACACCGTTAAAAAAGTACGGCTTACCCTCGGTTGCGACGACAAAACTGGTGCCTGCGGTTGCAATTGCCACGATATCGAACTCAAGAGACCGCTTATAGGCGTTTGGCCATGCGTATGGGAGGAATGGCTCGCTAAAAAGCAGCTCATTTTCGGCAAATCCGGCTGCAATACCGTTATTTCCGAGTATCAAGCCCTGCATGTTGGCCGGTGGGGGTAGGAAATCGTCGGTTTCGAGCGCTGCACCAAGCCCAGACGGTGAAATGTTGTCCGTAACAGTGACTGCGGACACCAAATGCTCGGATACGAAGAAGAATTCAGTGCTATCACCCCCTGTTGCAGTCCGATATAGGCGCTTCTTTGTGATATTCGCGGTATTAACGGTTGGCGTGGGCAAGTCTAAGGTGACAGTCTGCGTTGATGGCTCTGCGACGTTGACAATAGAGCTAACGGGACCGGGCGCACCCTCTTCACCGTACTCTGTAACGTAGGTGACAAGGTAAAACCGGCTGTCATCGTCCGAAGTGTTCTCTGGATCGCTGTCTGTGCCATTAATAACGAAGTTTGAAGGCGCTGCTGCCGGTACGGGCACGCCTAAGTCGTAAGAGGCCTGCGGATCTGCACCTACGCCAGTCGCAATTAGGTTGGAAGTGACCTTTGGTATGCCATCGCCAGTGTAATAGACGCGGTCATACTGGTCTTGCGGGATAGGTGAGTCGATAAGTGAGACGTTCTGCCCCGTAAAGCTGAACCATTCCGCGCCATACTTGAAAATAGTGCGGGTGTTGGTGCGCAGATCAGGCTGCGATGCCAGTGTGGTGTGAGTTTTTAGGCTCTCTAGGTCGCCAGACTCTAGGCTCACATTGTTGGCAGTCTGCGCAGCACCATCAGGTAGCTTGCGTTCAGCAATCTTGGGAGCAAGTCCGCCGAATTGTTGAAGATCAATAGACGGCATTTTGACTCCTAGATAAATCTATTTTGAAGAACTCGCTTGGGTGTGGTTCCCATGCCCTTATGGATGTGCTGTTTAGCGTGCATCATGCCTTCGCGGTACTCCATGAGCTCAATCTGAGCGCCATTAGCATCAGCCCAAAATCGATCTGGCTGAGTCATGAGCCGGTAGCGTGCGCCAGCTGAAATAAAGTCTCCCCATGTATTGACGATTTGGTCATCGACAATATCGGTGGAGTTTTCTGGCATGACCGCTATCTCGTAGCGAATCGCCAGATTTTCCTCGGGTGACGCATCAAACGTCGGCCTAAGTATGTTTTCGAAATAGACGCAGCGGGGTAAAGAATCTGACCTCACCTCGCGCCATTCTGGGCGGTCCAGTACCATTAACTGCTTGCCATCTTCGTTGATAGCGAGGTATCGCCATGCGACCACATTGGTTCCAGAGGGTGGAATAAACGTGAACGCACTTTGACCTCCAACGAGGTTGACTGTGCCGTTGTAAGTCCATACGTGTGTCTTCGTGCAGAAGTCACGAGTAGCCCATCGAAGGGCATCCAGAATGACTGGATCAGGACAGTTATGAACACGCTCTCGAACGAGCGGGGTGAGATCAGAGAGGTTTGCCATTATCTACGCTCAGGTGATTGACCCATGCCTTGACCGTTAGCGCTTGCAGCCATGTCTGCTTGCGTAATCATGCCAAGTGCGGACTCAAATATTTGCAAATGGTTCTGTGCTCGCTGTGCGTT
>Ga0206129_10006298_pt1 | contig 12112 bp, 14 predicted proteins | sample Helgoland_Spring_8_FD_148616 | JGI IMG/M metagenome (GOLD analysis project Ga0206129, IMG submission 148616) | Pelagic subsurface seawater microbial communities from Kabeltonne, Helgoland, North Sea - Helgoland_Spring_Bloom_20160502_2 | ecosystem: Environmental > Aquatic > Marine > Epipelagic ...
TTCGGGCATTGCGGATAATCAGATCATGCATGAGGTTCCCCTTACTCGTATTCTCAACCTAGCGAACGAGCGCTCCAGGATTTGTTTTCTGGAATCCGCTGGCCACTCTGAGTTACGTTCGAGCAGCACGAGAAAGCCTTGATCAGCACCAGTCCTCTGGGCGGTAGATCGACGGGATCGATGATGCCTCCGGTAGTGGCCAGTCACACACTGGTTTGTTATGCAGCCTTCGCAACAAGGGATCTGGCTTGCCAGCCAGTGGTGTTCTGGCCTGCCAGCCACATACTCCGACGCTGCCATGCTGAAGGCAGCCCGCCCTGATGGGCTCACTCTCGATCCCGTGTAGACGGCGAACTCACGGGCGAGAGCGATCTACCGGTCTGAAGAGTTCGGCCCCGGCAAGTCGGGGCTCTCGCTGTATACCGGGTACATGCCGGCGGCACACTCGCCTTGTGCGGTTATCAATCATCGATCAGCGAACTCGTCAGCCCCAATCCGTACCGATGACGAGGTGTCACTCGTTGCAGCCCAAGGATCTGTGAGCAGGGCTCCGCTGCGACCGTCAGCACTGAGCGTTTCTGAACCAATCGGACGACTGTTCCGCTCAATGGATTCAGAAACGCAGGTACGCAGGTGTTCGTCGGTGAGGTCGGTAGCAACTGAAATATCGCGGCGCCCCCTTGAGTACACCATCATGGGTCGACAGCCATACCGGAATCGGGTAGACCACCATGACGACAGAAGACAACGGCGCGATTGACTACATGCTGCGAACCACGCAGCAACATCATGTGCAGCTCAGCTTGATGGCGGACCAAAAGGCGAACATCATGATCGCCTCGACCAGCATCTTGTTGACGTTCTCGTTCGCGAACTTCAAGCAACAGAATCTGTTTGGGGATTCCTTGCGCTGTTCATCTTCTCGTTCGGCGCACTGATACTTGCGATCCTGGCGGTGATGCCTCGGTTACATCACCATCAGAGTGGCTCGATGAATCCGCTGTTCTTCGGCGACTTCAAACATCTTGGGCTTGAAGAATACCAAGACGTCATGCACGAGGTGATGCTCTCGGATCGGGCAACATACAACGCACTGATTGCCGACATTCACGCACTCGGCACAACGCTAAGCGACCGGAAGTATCGATTCCTGGGTATGAGTTATCGGACCTTCCTGGCGGGCATCACCACCGCCGGATCGCTCTTCGTGCTGCAAACCGTTCTGTTCTACTTCACCTGATGATGTCCTCTGCCGCCGGATACCGGGGACTCATGCGAAGGGCCGCGCACGCCCTTGCAGTCGCGTGTCTGCTTGCGGCCTGTGGCACTGCGGGTTCTGCGGACAACGTCGCCGAAAGTCCCGAAGGGTTCCGGGTTGTCTTAGGCGGATCGAGTGGACCGTCGAACGCCACGTTGTGGGACGACGGCCGTCCCACAACTATGGCAACAGCTCCCTGACTGGTCTGTTCATCGAAGACGACGTGGTCTACGCCGCAGGCCGGACCGGCCTGCTGAATCGGGCTGTTGTGTGGACCGATCACAAGTCGGAACGTGTCGCTGGCTCGGGTGCAACCGTGCTCGGGTTGTGGGTCGACGACGGCCGGCCTCACCTGGTCGGGACATCCGGTTTCACCGATCGAGGCACGATCTGGGTCGGCGACGAACGAAACACGTTCGGCGAAGCCAACGCCAATGCCACCAACGTCACCGTTGATGGCGACGACGTCTACGCAGCCGGCACCATCGGCAATGCTGTCGAGTTCGCAGGTCTGTGGAAGAACGGCGTCTGGGCGGCACTCGATCAGTCCGAGGCCAAGGTCAACGACTTATTCGTATCCGATGGCAAGGTCTACATGGTCGGTGGTTACGGCCTCGCCGAGCGCGCTGGCCTGTGGGTTGATGGCGAACTAACTCCTATCGACGACGTCGGCGTCGTTGTCAATCATCTCTTCGTCGAAGATGGCGTCGTCTACTTCGCCGGCTGGTCGGGCTCACAAAGTGTCGCCGCATATTGGGTTGATGGCGAGCGCGTCGACCTCGAGGAGAACGCGTTGATCACCGATCTGTTCGTGCGCGACGGGACCGTCTTTGTTTCAGGGTCCTATGGTCTCCGCGGCCAGGCCGCCTACTGGGTGAACGGCGAGCGCGTAGACATCGACGACCCGAACGCCGAGGTCCATCTCATCTTCGTGACCGCTGATCCAGCCTAAATAATCGCTGGGCCCCTTCGCCGAGGCGTGCCGCTCAAGCCGCTCGATCAGATCCGACGCAGTGTCAGCCGCTCAGACCAGGCGCGAGCCGTTTCAGGAGGGCTCGCGTGCGTTCGCGCTCGTCGGGCGAAGGCGTAAACTCTGATGCCGCGTAGTCGGTGACTCCGGCGTCGGCCAGGCCTGCGAGTCGGTCTTCGACCTCGGCTTCAGAACCAACCAAACCGAGCTCGCCAGGTTCGTTCACGCCTTCTCGCTCGAACATTGCCTGGTACGAAGGCAGTTGCGCATACATGGCCGCGGTGGCGGTGATGCGACTGCGGATGGCGGCTGGCTCGTCGGTCACACAGATCGGCAACGTCGCCAGGACCCGAGGTTTGTCACGACCAGCTGCGGCGGCTGCCTCGCTCATAGTCGGCACAATGTGGTTGCGGATCGTCTTTGGACCGACCCAGGCAAGACTGGTGCCTGCGGTACGACCCCCAGCTAGCCGCAACGTCTGTGGCCCAAGAGCCGCCACCAGGACCTGCGGTGGTCGAGTCGAGGGTCGAAACACCGTTGCCCGACAGGACAACGACTCGCCCTCGTAGTCGACCGACCCATCTTCTATGAGCGGCACCAGTATCGAGAGGTAGTCGCGCAGATGCCGAATCGGTTTGTCATCGGTGAGCCCGAGTTCACTCATCATCGGCTGATGCGACAGGCCAATGCCAAGCGTCAATGCACCGTCCATCGCTGACTGCGCCGTGAGTGCCTGGCCAGCCAGGACCATGGGATGACGGGGATAGGTCGGGATGACCGCGGTGCCCAGTTCCATGGTTCGCACCGACTGGCCGACCACGGTCAGCACGGTGAGTGCGTCCAGTCCCCCAGCTGGATGTTCGGCAACCCAGTAGCTGTCGAAGCCATCGGCCTCGGCCGCCTGAGCATGTTCGACGAAAGCCTCGACGGAGGCCTTGGCCACCAGGGCCGTTGCATTGAGTCCTATACGCATGTCGCCGATGGTAGTGATCGTCGACTTCCGCCTCGACAACCCGCACATTCGAAACAATGGGTGATAGCCATACCCAATGACCCATCTGAGGGGACGTCAACAAATAGATTGTCAGTACGCTCACGCCATGAGTCCTACGAGCAGCCTCGCGAGCCCTGGAGCGACACCTCGATGATCCCACCACTAAGCCGGTCCTAGCCGATGCACGGCAAGCCTTCTTGGAAGCAGCGACACGCATCGAAGCACGAGTCGATTCATACCAGCACCCACTGGCTGGGCTCGAAGGCGAAGAGCTCTTCGTCGACGTTGCCGAAGTCGGTCCTGTCGACGCAACGTCTGTGGTGCTCGTTGTGTCTGGCACACACGGTGTCGAGGGATACCTCGGCTCTGCGCTACAACGCCATCACCTCGAGACCCTTGACCTTGCGACCCTAGAGGGTGAGATCAGTCATGGTCAGAGGGACGTCGCCTTCATCTTCGTGCACGCGCTGAACCCCTACGGTTTCTCCTGGGTCCGTCGGGTGAATGAAGACAATGTCGACCTGAATCGCAACTTCGTTGACTGGACGCAATCACATCCCCGAAACGACGACTACGGCTTGCTGGCCGACACGCTCGTGCCCGCTTCATGGAGCGACGAAGAACAAACCCGTACCCGAACCGACCTGATGGCAGCGCTGACAGATCTCGGACTTGAGCGCTCGCAACAGATCATTTCCGGTGGACAATTCGACCATCCCACCGGCCTCTTTTATGGGGGCACAGGACCGACATGGTCACACCGTTGGCTTCGTGACTTCGTGCACCAGCGGCTGGAATCTGTAGATCGCGCCGCTGTCATCGACCTCCACACCGGCCTTGGCCCGTGGTCACACGCCGAGCTGATCAGCTCCGAACCAGCAGGCAGCGCAGCCCTTGCACGTCAACGCTCGTGGTGGGGCCAGATCACCTCGCTCAATGAAGGAACCAGCGTGTCGGCAGAAATCACCGGCGAATGGCTCGCCGCACTCAGTTCCTTCGCTCCCAACACCGAGTTGACAAGCGTCGCTATCGAGTACGGCACGGTGGACACCGTGCTGGTCCTCGAGAGTCTGCGCGCCGATGCCGTGTTGCACGCAACCGGCAGCCAGACGTCACCCGATGCTGCTGCGATTCGAGAGCAGGTACGTTCTGCGTTCATCGACGATGACCCCGCATGGCTCCAGGCATGCTGGCCGAGTTACGAGACCGTGTTCACCGCGGCAGTGAACCAACTGGGGAACACCTGAGCTCAAGCACCCCGCACGGTGTTGACAAGGGCGGCTGCGACTTCGGCTTCGGGGCAATCGTTGGAACGCCAACCGATCATGAGGTCGGGACGGATCAGCACCAGGCTTGCGGCATAGACCTCGGCCACCATGGGTTCGACTAGCTCGAGAACCTGTAACGGCAAGCCCGCTGCAGCTGCAGCATCGATGATCGGCGTGACATCGGGGGCATCTGGTCCTATACGCAGCAGCGTGAAGTCGGGCCCCAGCCGGTCGAACAGCGCCTGGCCATCGTCGAGCCACACGTGGGGTGCTCTATGGCCGGGTCGAGCGACTGGCACATACCGGCGGGCATCGTCAGCCGGCTCGGGCGTGCCGTCGGCAACCACGATCGGTGAACCTTCGTAGCGGTACCCGAGCAGCGTGCCCGACGAGGCAATGAGTTTCTCCTGCTCCTTGATGTCTGCCTTGAGCATCTGGCGGACTGCGTCGCCTTCGGGGCTTTCCTCGTCGATCTCGTCGCCGTGCTGCATGACCCGGTACAGATGGTCAAAGCAGTCGGCAGCCTCTTGTGTATTGCGATGACCAATCGGGCGTCGCTCGTGGTCATAACTTGCGAGAAGTCCCGGGCCAGCCCATCCGTCGAGAGCTGCCTGCAGTCGCCACGCCAACTCGATGGCGTCGGACACGCCGGTGTTCATACCAAATCCGCCAGTGGGACTGAACAGGTGCGCCGAGTCACCAGCAAGGAAACAACGACCTTCGGAGTATCGCTCGGCGACCAGAGCGTGGGCATCCCAAGGCTGGACCGAGTGCACGTCGATATCGAAGTCAGCGCCGACCACATCCTTGATTACCTGGACGGGGTCGACATCTTGCCAGTCCTGACCTTCGTCGAGAATCAGGTGATAGGTATAGGTCTGATCGTCGTCCCACGTAAGCATGAAACCACGGTGGTCCTTATGCAACGGGAAGAAAATATTGCCGTGCCCGAATGGGTGTTGGTTGATCATGTCTGGCGCTCGGAAGTAGACGGACACGAATGACGCCAGGCTCGACGTTCCCTCGTAGCCAATACCGAGTTGACGGCGCACGGTTGATCGGCCGCCGTCGCACCCCACCAGGAACGATGTCTCGACCGTCTCGACCCGACCGGTGGTGAGCTCCTCGACACGGCAGGTGACCCTGTCGCCGTCATCGACGAAATCGAGAAGCCGCCATTGAAAACGAAAGTCGGTCGTCGGCTGCTCAGCGATGTAGTCCAGGATCACCTGCTCCACCTCGTTCTGGCCGGTGATGGTCTTGAGATACGGCGACCAGTTGTGCTCGGCCTCGGTATACCCACCGGACTGTCTGGTCAGCAGGAGCTGATCAAATGGCGGCAAGGACACCCGATGGATCTCACGGCCGTGCAGTGTCGTGACCCACAGGTACTCGGCCGAAAGATCCGGAGGGATGCCCGCGTTCGTGATCGCTTCATCGACGCCCCATCGCCGGTAGTACTCCATGGTGCGGTTCGCCACAGCGTTTGCCCGAGGGTGATCGTTGAGTCCGGGGCGTTCCTCGAGCACCAGGCATTCGACGCCCCGCCAACCGAGTTCAGCAGCGAGAGACAGTCCTACAGACCCCCCGCCGACGATGACGACTGGATACGACGACTGCAGCGACTCGTCACTTCGAATCACGACGGAGTCACAACAGGATGAAAGGCCCGGATGGTTACAGACTCAAACAAACCGGCACGGTTGTAGGGCTCGTCTGCGATGAAGTCGACGGCGGCGGCCCGGTCAGAAAAGTCCATGACGATCATGCTGCCGATCGCTGTCGTGCCATCGTCTGCCACCAGCGGCCCACCGAGGTACATCGCATCGAGGTGGCCTCCAACAAACTCTCGGTGCGCTTCGACAACCTCCGCCCGCAGGTCAGCGGCATCAGGCCGATCGATCATGTGAATCACAAACAGCATTGCCTCAGTCTTTCCCGGTAGGCCAGCGCCAGCGAAATCCAATAACGAACCCGTGCCAGGCACCTGTTCGTTATTCGGCGAACGAGGCGAGGCTTCGGTGTTGCGCTATGAAGGTTTGCACGGTGGCGTTGAATGCGGTGGGCGCCTCGAGGTTGCTGAGATGGCCTGCACCATCGAGCACTTCCAGCTGCGCATTCGGCAGAAGCTCGTTGAGATCATGACCGAGTGATGGTGGGGTGAGCTGGTCTTCGCTGCCGAAGATCAACTGGACCGGCATCGTCAACTGGTCAAGCACATCGGCCTGGTCGAAGGTGGTCGAGGCACGCAACGTCTTGAGATACGAGTCGACTCGTAGCTGCAGGATGCTTTGGCGCAGTTCCTCTTGTATGTCCTGTGGGCAGTTGGGGCTGACGAGTGAGGCGATCAGCCGAGGCGCCAAATCGGCGAACGTCTTGCCTGCGAGCAATGGACGTTCACGAAGTTCGATGTACTCCCGCTGCTTCTCGGGCGACAGTGCGTTCGTGAACCCGTAAAAACAATCACACAAGGTCAATGTTGCGACTCGGTCGAGGTGACGGGGAGCGAAGTCCATCAAAATACGAGCACCCATCGACAGGCCTACGAAGTGGGCTTGGGCAATGCCGAAGTGGTCGAGCAGCCGAGCCATGTCGTCGCCGAACGAAGAGAAGTCGAGCGGCCCGTCATAGTTGGCCGAGTCGCCGTATCCCCGGGCATCCCAGGCGAAGCAGGTGAAGGACATCGACAGATCAGCCACCTGCCGGCGCCAGTTTGACCGGTTGCCACCAATGCCGTGCAGGAAGACAACGGGCGGTCCGCTGCCTTCGACCGCCACGGCAAGTCGTGGATCACCGTCGACGAACTGCAGTGAACTCAACGATCTAACCGAGCGCCGACTCGACCAGTTGTCCGCCAGCAACGACCTGGGTGCCATCGACCGTGATATCGCAGTTACGCATCGGCAGGTCGAAGTGACACGACGTGAACCGCTCTGCGAACTCGTTGGCTCCGGTGGAGAACAGGAAGCTGCCTGCGATCGCCCGCATCTCGGTGCCGTTGATATCGCCCTTGTCGTACATGGTGAGCGAGTCCCACCGGGCACCCGGATTCAGACCCCAACCCACGTGCGACACCGCGTAGGCGTTCGGGTCGTTCCAACCCTGGTAGTAGTCACGCATGAGTTGGGCATCGAGGCCGCTTCCTGCGATCGACACCACCCGGTCGTCCTCTACGGTGAGCACCACCTGTGATTCGAAGTACCGCTTGAACGTGAGGTTGATGTCGCCAACATCGAGGATCACGGTGCCGTTGGTTGTGTTGGCCAGAGGGAAACACAGCGCCAGACCTGCGGGCCAATACGCGATCTTGTCGTCGGGTCCCAAGATGCCACCGCCACCTCGACTTGGTGCACCTGTGATGTCGATCTGCAGATCCGTGCCCGCGGGCGACGTGACATGCATGGCCGAACCGGCATCGAGTAGCGACAACGCCTTGAGTGACTGCTCGTGCACAACCGGATCAGGGCGACAGCGCTCCAGCACCTCGGGATGTTCATTCGAGATCATCAGCACCCGGCCACCAGCGCTGAGTAGGTCCTGTCGGGCCTTGCTGTGCAGTAGGCCTTCGACCGTGCAGTCAACCACCAGCGAACACCCACCGAGGGCTGCCATGATCTCCGGGTACTCGTCGTACGCGTACGTTGCGCCGGTTGATCGCACCGGAAGCGGGTCCTGCAACTCGGGTGACGCCACCGTGACCCGCACGCCTCTGGCTCCGATGCGATGCAGCGCATGTTCGGTCAGTTCGACGAGCACCATGCGGCTCTGGCTCTCAGCCAGCACCCCGATCAGGTCACCTTCAGCGACTCCCGACAGACGCAGAAACTCCTCGAAACATGCAATCCATTTGGGTTCCAGCACTTCGATCACAGACCGAGTTTCGCTCAGCACCCCTCGAATCACGAAATCTACGGGCAAGACTCCGCACACCCCACGCCCTCGTCACGCGGGGTCTGACCCCGCGTCACCTGGGGTCTGACCCCGCGTGACGTGGGAGCTCGCTCGGGGTGGCCGCGTTGTGGTTGGGGGCTGGTGGGTGGAGACTGCGATATGCCCACCTTGGAACTAGTGACGGCGGAGTTCATGGACTCTGCTCCTTTCCGGATCGAGACCGACGTGACCGTGATGGCGCCCATCGACGCCTGCTGGGAGTTGATCGCGGACCAAGCATCGTGGGTGCAGTGGTTCGACGACATGTCCTCGGTCGATGCGACTCCGTGGTTGTGGACCGAACCGGGCCAGACGCGTGTCGTCAAGGTCAATGGTCTCAAGGTGCACGAAGAAGCGATCTCGCTCATCCCCGAACAGGAGTACGCGTTCGCTATCCGCAAGTGGCCGCTTCCTGTAGCCAAGAAAGCAGCCGAAGGCATCAGGCTCGAGGACCGCACGAACGGCGGGTCGCCTCGCACAACATTGACCTACATCGGAGCCTTCGAACCAACGTTTGTCGGCAAGCTCGCGCAGAAGATACTCACCAAACAGCTGACCGCTGCGTGGGGTCCGGCCCTGAAGAACCTTGGTGAGCTCGCCGCTGCCAACGCCTCGGAATGAGCAACAGCAGGTAGCGCATGGTCAGTCAGATCCCTTTCCCTGGGAACCGCTCCCGGTATACCGCTCCGATGATCAGCTCGGCCTGAAACAGACAGCAGCGCAGAAAAGCCATACGACCTGCCCGCTCGACACGCGAAAAGACTCGCAAATCAGGTGACGGGCGGCATAGCCCTAGCGTTGCTACTGGTATCGTCGGCGCCTGTGTCCTCCGTAACCGAGCCACTTGAGTCGATCCGTAAGCCAGCACGGGCCATGTTTGTCGTGGCGCTGATCTACGCATTCCTGGTGGGTGTGTCATCGCTCGAGTCCGGCATCAAGATCATGGGCGAGGACACCACCGAGCGCCTGTTCTCTGCTGCGGGCAACCCCATAGCCGCCCTGTGCATTGGCATCCTCGGCACGATCCTGGTGCAGTCTTCCTCCGCGTCGACCTCGATCATTGTTGGCCTGGTCGCTACCGGCAAACTTGGCGTCGACGACGCCGTCCCTATGGCAATGGGAGCGAACATCGGCACCACGGTCACCAACACACTGGTGTCACTTGGCCACATACGACAGTCCAGCGAGTTCCGGCGGGCATTCGCCGCAGCCACCGTGCACGACTTCTTTAATGTGCTCGCCGTTGCCATTCTGTTACCTCTTGAGGTGTTTTTCGGCATCATCAGTAGCACCGCCGAGGCAATCAGTGAACGGCTCGTGGGCTCAGCCGGATCCGAGTGGAAGAGCCCGATCAAGGCGTGGGTGAAGGAGCCGGTTTCCTGGCTCAAGAGTTTCTGGGAAGCAGTCGGCACCAGCGGCAATCTGCAGGGCACGCTCATGGTTGTCAGCGGACTGGTCATCATCTTGCTGGCCTTGGCGTTCATCACCAAGAACATGCGCTCGCTTGTTGCCGATCGAGTCGAACGTTCGGTCAACGCTATGTTGAGCAAAGGCGGAGGAGCAGCCGCGCTCGTTCTCGGGTTGGTCATCACGATCGCAGTGCAGTCATCCAGCATTACCACGTCGATTCTCATCCCACTCGCGGGCGCCGGTGTGATCACACTTCGCAACGCCTATCCCGTCACGCTTGGCGCAAACGTGGGAACAACCATCACGGCCCTGCTGGCTTCACTCGCCACTGGTGCGCCCGAGGCGCTCACCGTGGCCCTTGCCCACACCACCTTTAACGTGTTCGGCATCTTCCTTCTGTACGTAATCCCGCTTGCTCGCGACTGGCCGATCCTGGCTGCCGAACGCCTCGCTGACGTAGCCGTCAAGCGCCGCACGACCGCCGTGGCCTACGTCGCTGTGGTATTCGTGATTTTGCCGCTTGTCGGTGTTGCACTCCTGGGTTAACAATCGCACGAAAGGCGATTTTCTGTGGTTCTCTCATTCTTCAAAGGAAGCTCCGGCGAAGGCGACTTCGCGCCCATCGTGACCAGGGCAGTGACGATGCTCGGCGACGCGCGCCACTCGTTTGATCTTGCCTCCATGGTGTTGCTTACCGACGCGGAAGCATCGTCGGTTGCCGACGACGTCCGCGCCACCGACGAGCGCATCAACCAGGCCGAACAAGAACTCCGCAGCGACCTGGTAGTGCATGTCGCTGTGCAAGGCACTGCCGATATTGGATCGGTCCTTGGTTTCACCTTGCTACTGAAGAAGGTCGAACGGATTGGCGACCAGGCAAAGAACATCCTGGAACTTGCCGAGCAAGGCGTGTCCTTCGCCGACAGCAGCGAACGAGAAAGGCTGTTCGCCGAGCGTCAAGAACTCTCAGCGCTGTTCGCCGAAGCAGCCGAACTACTCAACGCATCCGATGCCGACACCGACGCGATCACCGAGTACACCAATCGGGCAAACGTTGCGGTTGCGCACTACCAGTCGAAGATCGACGAGTTCATGACGTCGGAACGACCCGGTCACGAGGTCGTACCACTAGCGATCTATTACCGCTTCCTTCGACGCATCGGCGCCAACCTCGTTGGTATTGTTCGCACGTCAGTCGCACCATTGCCCCATGTCGACTATCTCGACGATGGCGCCACCGACACCGACGACTAGGTGCGAAACTTGTTGCGACGACTTGTTGCGACACGCCGCCTCGTCAGGCGGATTCAGTTTCGACTTCAGGATCGATGAACCGAGCCATCGAAGTGTTCGGCTCACCTTTGAGACCGAGTTTCTTGCGCAACTTCACCAGCTCCTGCAAATCGTCACCCTCGATCGACAACGTACGCACGATTTCGCCCGTCTCGGCAATCTTGACGTCGGTGACCTCGGCCTTGAGGTCACCAATAAAATAACGACGGCGTTGTTTGGTCACGAACACCACCCGCACACCTGAATCGGCGTCGAGTCCCTTGAGTGCGTCGGTCAGCTTGAACCGCTTCTCTTTGCGAAGCCGATCGAGGTCGAGCGCCTTGTACACAACATCGAACGGCGACGGCGTCGAATCTGCCGACCGATGTTTATCGGAGACCCACCGCTCGAAACCTTTGTCTTCGGCGATGAGTTGTTTGACTTTGAGCGTGTTATCCCGGATTTTCGCATTAAATGTCTCGTCGTCGACGAGCAGATAACAGTCTTCGAGTTCTTCGCGAACTTCGCTGTCGGCCAGCTTACGAATCAGCTTTCGCGCGGTGTGGTACTCGCCCCACACCCGGTACTCAAAACGCGCCGAAGGATGACCTTTCAGTATTTTCGATTTAGTTTTTGATGATGACATGTCAATCCCAGAGTAGTCCGACGGCGCAGCTTGTCCCGACCAGGTCACCTAGGCATGAAGCACATAGTGGCTGCGGCCGCGCAGCCGCTGCTTACCGAGCGAACCGGCGATAGCCCCACGTGGGCCTAGTATTCGGGGCACTACTACCGGAACCGGTGTGCACTACGGCCCCCAGTCTACAGGACCTTGGCAATGAGCTTTGACCCAGATCGCACCACCGTGCTGCCACCGGTTGGTTACCCCATTACCGAAGAAATTCCGGCCGTTCCACCTCGTGGTGGGGGTGGCCGCGGCTCCTCCGGTCCCTCGGGCCCGTTGTTCCTGAAGCTGGTTGGGGGGCTTCTGGGTGTCGGCCTTGTCGCTA
>Ga0206129_10006301_pt1 | contig 12110 bp, 8 predicted proteins | sample Helgoland_Spring_8_FD_148616 | JGI IMG/M metagenome (GOLD analysis project Ga0206129, IMG submission 148616) | Pelagic subsurface seawater microbial communities from Kabeltonne, Helgoland, North Sea - Helgoland_Spring_Bloom_20160502_2 | ecosystem: Environmental > Aquatic > Marine > Epipelagic ...
CATCTGTAAACTGACCCGTGACCAAGCCGCCAATCATTGGCTCAGCTACCGAGCTTAATGTGTTCAGTTCTTTGCCAACCTGCGCACTCTTAATATCAAACTGTGCGCCACTGGCAAATTGCACAGTGCCACTGACACGCATCTCGCTGCTCAAAGCCGTTTCGAATGCAGGTATGGCATTACCATCAAGCGCCAAAGGCTGGAACTCCTGATCCAAAACCGCAACAGTGAACCCGATATCCTGCAAAGAAACATTGCTAATTCCAATGTCGAAACCGTCGTCGTGCACCAATGTAAGCGATCCTGTCGAAAGCGACAGTTCGGCGCGCACACCAGTCTCCTCGCTCCTGCCATTCACACTATTCACGAGCTCGCTTAGATCGCCATTGCTCACTTGCGCAGTGATCGTCAAAGGCACGCCATTGCTGCCAGTCAAGTCAAACTGGGCAATGCCACTGAGAGGGGCGTCAAGGGTTAAACGCATCGCCGTCATCGCGTTCGCCGTGACACCCATCGCTGCGAACGTTTCGTTGGCGCTTTGCGCAACATAGGCGGCATCAACCGCAGGCGGAATCGAGAATGAACGCACCGCCCCCGTCGAAACTTCCAGCGTAAGGGTCTGGGCCACCGTGGAATTCAGCTTGCTATCGGCCGACACTAGTCCATCATTGCTACCGCGCAAACCAACCAACGTCGAGGACACTACATTAAGACCACTGCTTAACGGATCAACACCGGCGCGGTTCTGAATAACACTCATTCCGCGATACCCTGTACCGCTGGTGATGGTGTTATAGTCGGCGCGATATTCTGCTTCCGGGTTGAAACCGTTTTCGACAGTCAACAGTTGCGATACCTCATCAACCGGTAAAGGAGCTCCAGCAATCTGGCGCCCTTCCCGGGTGAAAATCCGAATGTCGGATGCAGCCTGCTCAGCCAACACGTTTGTGCCAAGCGAGTTACCCGAAGAGGAAACCGCTGACAGCCCGCTAAAGACGCTGGAGGCATCCGAAGCAAAGGCCAAACCACTGCCGGACCCGGACACACTAATACCCAGATCAGCAAGCGTCTGCCCGCTTCCGCTTTGAAGAACACCCATATTCAAATAATGGGCAATTTCCTCTCCAGATTCCCAGGCCAGTGCACCGACAGATTCCGGACTCAATGCAAAACTATGGCTCGCTCCATCCAGCACCAATGTGATCGCTGCAATGTCTGCACCTTCTTGCGCAAAGACCGATCCAGTTGTCTGCGTCGCTAGACTGGCAAGAGTGATTTCTTGTGTTCCCCTCGGAATACTTCCCACGACGCCTGCACGTAAAAACGTCTGTGCTGCAACCGGAGAGAGATTGTTTGCCAACGTATCCGTTAAGGACGGCAAGCCCGACACCTCTTGCGACGCGCTATTTGCAACAAGCGTCGCAGTGCCCAAGTTGGTTGTATCAGGATAGACAACCACAGTGGACGCAGCAGCAATCTCCTCCGAGCGGCGCAAAAGGAACGTAAGACGCGACGCATCTCCTGGATCGCGCACCAGAGTAAATTTGTCCTGATCCTGCGCAGCTCCGCTCACATCTATAACTGCACCATCGATTTCGATCCGGCCTCGCCCCGTACCCAGCGTCGCGCCAGTATCATCTGCCAAAACCCAATGATCGGTCTGCGCATTAAATGTCATCGACATCTGCGATAACTGATCCGCACGCCCTGGAACCAGATTCACGCTCACCTCTGCACTGCCCTTGTTGGCTTGACTTGCAACCGGCGAAAACTGCGCAACTGCGAATAGTTCTTTGCCAAGCTGCCCTTCCAGATCAATCCCCTGCGCATGCTGCTCGTTCATTTCGCCACTGAAATTGCGCGCAAGAGTATCCAACTCATCAAGTGCGCGCCGCGTTGTTCCATAGGCGTCAACCAGTCCGCGCAACTCTCCGGATTCGAACTGGGACACAATCTGCCCTGATCCGATCCGAAACAGCAAATTGCCATCGTTTGTCTGTGTCGCGCTCAATGTCTTGGCATCTTCGCCACTCAGAATAACGGGGCTAGCCGCTGATGCACCCATCCGCAATTCTGCATCAAAACGCTCGCCAATCGTAACAACAAGCGGCACCTTAGCGGAAATCGTATCAATCAAACGATCGCGTTCATCCAAAAGACTGTTGGGCGGCGCGCCCCCCAAATTTGAAGATCGCAACTGCCCATTCAAAGCCCCGAGAGCGTCGAGGTTTTGATTAACCTCCATCAGCCGCGTTTCGATCTCAGAAAATGTGCCCGACTGCAAATCACCCAGCAACAACGCCGTCGTATTGAAGGCGCTGCTTACCGTGTGCCCCATCTCGATAGCAGCCGCACGCGGCGCGAGATCGCCCGGATTGGCCGCAATCTGGCCCAGCCTTTCAAAAAACGCAGTCAGTGCAACACCCAAATCACCGTCATTTGGCAAAATGGTATTTTCTAACTGCTCCAACTTGCCAACAAACGCGTCAGAGGCCTCAAACCGCGCTGATGCCGATCGTGTGCTTTCAGACAAAAACGAATCGTATGCGCGCCGAACCTCTCCGAATTTCACACCTAAACCGACCTGCGATGTCAACGCCGTCAGCTCGCTTTGAACTCCAAAGACTTCTGTCAGAGTTGCGTCACGCCGACGATACCCCTCGGTATTGGCGTTAACAATATTCTGACCTGTGACGTTCAGCGCTTCACGCTGCGCCAGAATAGCACTGCGCCCGATATCCAATAAACTCGCCATGTTTAAACGTCCCCGTCAGAAACTCTGTGCTGGAATTGCCCTACAAGCGCGTCTGCAATGCCAAGTGTCTCTCGCTTGGAAAGGGCCGTGGCATATTCTTGGTCCAGCATAGAGTTAAACGTCTTTGTAGCCTCACTATTTAGCAATGGATCAGCAAGTTGTGCAGAACGCGCACTCGATAAGATGGATTTCACGAACAAGGCTTCGAACTGTCCCGCAACCTCTTCCAATTTGTCACGATCAGACGGCCCTGTACTGTGCAAAGGATCGGCACGCACGCCCGGGGCAACCGCCATTTTCAACGCTGTGGCACTGATCGTCGTCATCTCGCATCCGCCGTATAATTGTTAAATAATGATAAGCTGCGCACGTAGCGCACCTGCTACTTTCAACGCCTCGAGGATCGCCACGAGATCAGAGGGAGTTGCCCCGATCGCGTTGATCGCATCGACCACGTCACTCAAACTTACGCCCGGATCGAACAAGAACGCCCGCACTTCTGGCTCATCCACGTCGATTTCAGTGTTCTGCGTCACAACCGGCTCTGCAGGCGCGTTTACCACCACATTATCGGTGACAATCGTTTCATTGGTCAGTGTCGGAACCGTGTCCTCACGAATGCGCACCGTCAAACTGCCGTGGGTAATAACTGCAGGCGTGACATTCACATTGCCACCGATCACAACCGTCCCCGTGCGGGAATTCACGATGACTTGAGCAGGCGGCGCAGCAGGCTGGACCTCAACCTGCTCGATTAAACTGGCAAAGGCAACTTTCTGGGACAAATCAGTCGGTGCCAGAACCCTGATCGAAGACGCATCAATCGGGACAGCGGTATCACCGCCAAAAACAACATTAATTGCATCGGCAACATTTGACGCCGTTGAAAAATCTGCGAGGTGCAGATTGAGCACAAGATATTCATTTGTGATAAACGGATTTTCCACCATCTTCTCGACGCTGGCACCTTGCGGCACGCGACCCACCGTCGGCACATTTACCGTAAGCGAAGAACCATCATCACCCGACACGCCGAAACCGCCCACCAGAAGATTGCCCTGCGCCAGCGCATAGGTTTCACCGTCCACCCCAAGCATTGGCGTCATCAAAAGCGTACCACCGCGCAACGATTCCGCCGATCCAAGCGCAGAGACGGTCACATCCAAGGTTTGACCCGGCTTCACAAACGCGGGCAAATCGGCCGTCACCATCACCGCGGCCGCATTCGTGCCATCCAGCGCCGCTTGCTCGGTCACCATGCCGAACCTCGACACCATTGATTGCACCGATTGCAGGGTAATCCCCAAATCGCCGTCGCCCGTACCAGACAGGCCAACCACCAAGCCGTATCCAACAAGTTGATTGCTGCGCACGCCGGCCATGCTCGCCAGATCTTTGATCCGATCCGCGTGCGCCGCCGTGGTGCAAAGCACCAATGCCCAAATGGTGAACGCGCGAAGAAAAAGGCGAGAAAGTCTCATCATGCCAAACCTAAATCGGATTCACAGCGGAAAAGACGCGCGCCAGAAAGCCACGCTTTGCAGTATCAGCAACGTCCCCTGCCCCAATGTAGGTAATCTCGGCATTGGCCAGTCTGTTGGAATTCACCACATTGGATGGGCTGATATCACCCCGCCGCACAATACCGCTGACCCTCACGTATTCATCACCGTTATTCAGGGTCAGCTTCTTTTGCCCCAAAATCTCAAGATTGCCGTTCCCCAGTTCGCGCACAACACTCACCGTCACCAGACCTGTGAATGAGTTGGACTGCTCAGCGGCACCGGTACCTTCAAAGTTCTGCGCTGATCCAAGCGTAGCCGCTGGCAAATCCAGCAGACCCGGAACCTGAGCCGACAAACTCTCTGTTTTGCCAGACGTCGCACTTTGCGACTTGGTCGCTTGGAAGGATTCATTCAGCGCAACAGTCAGAATATCCCCGACCTTTGATGCACGCTGCTCCACCGCAAACAAGCCAGACGCGCCAGCGTGATAAATGCTGCCATCGGCAGGCGCTGTCCGCTGGTTCGGCTCTGGAATAACAGGCTGAAAGGCGCGGCTTGCTTGATCTTCGACATAGGTAGAGCAGGCGCCAAGCGCGCTCAAAGATGCCAGCAAAACCAGCTTTTGAAGAAATGTCATAGCAGCCCTCTAAAGGTTGTTTGAGATGTAACGCATCATCTCGTCAGACGATGTGATCGCCTTGGAGCTGACTTCATACGCACGCTGCGTCTCAATCATCTCGACGAGCTGCTGCACAACATTCACGTTCGAGGATTCCAAAGAACCTTGAACCAGTTTACCAATGCCCTGCGCTTGCGGCGCAGCCACTGTCGGCTCCCCGCTCGCAATCGTTTGCACCAGAAAACTCTCACCGACAGGCTGCAATCCACGCGGATTAGCAAACGATGCAAGCGTCAACTGGCCGATTTCCTGCGGCTCATCCTGATCCGCGCTGCGTGCTGACACTATCCCGTCCTGCGAGACATTGACCTCAGTAGCATCGTCAGGAATTTGAATTTCTGGCTGAACCACATAACCACTGGCCGTCGTCAACGTGCCCTCGGCACTGCGCGAAAATGATCCATTACGTGTATATCCGACGCGCGCGTCAGGCATAAGCACTTGGAAAAACCCCTGCCCGTCAATCGCCAAATCGAACGAGTTGTCGGTATTAACCATCCCGCCTTGCGAATACAACTTCTGGGTATTAACCGCACGAACGCCTGTACCAAGCGCCAAAGCAGACGTAAGCGCCGTTCCTTCAGACGTCTGATCACCGCCACCGCGCTTGACTTGATACAACAAACTCTCGAAATTTGCCCGATCGCTTTTAAAGCCAACGGTGTTCAAGTTGGCCAAGTTGTTGGCGATAACCTGCATCCGCGTTTGCTGCGCATTCAGACCCGTCTTAGCGACGTGCATAGCATTTGACGACATTTGCCCCTCCGAAATCTTTACATTCAATGTTAGTTTGCAACTGATGTGCCAAACTTGAAAAACGCTAGAACTTTAAAATTAGCCGTTGGGCAGACGCATAATTTGGCTCGTGCCTTCATCAATTTCCTTAGAAAGCGAAATGAACTTCACGCTCATTTCGAACTGGCGCTGACTTTCGATGTTCTTCACCAGAGCAGTAATCGTATTGACGTTACTGCTCTCCAGAAAACCCTGCGAAATACGTGCGCGCTGATCCGGTTGTGGCAACGCCGCTTCATTCGCAGGTCGAATATGACCGTCGGGCGATTTGATCAGTGCTGCATCTTGTGCGAGCGTCGTCGCAATCACTGGCCCCGCAACAAACGTACCTTCGGGCACACCAAACAACTCAAGCTGGATTTGACCCGTCTCTTCGACAACCACGCGCCGCGCTTCAGGAAGCTGGATTGGCAAAAGTGTCGTATCCAGCAACCGGTTCCCAGCCCCGTCAATCAAAAAGCGGTCGGCATCAAATCCGAAATCACCCCTTCGCGATAAGGCCGCCCCTGCACCACTGCTTGGCTCGACAAAGAAATATCCCTCGCCGCGAATAGCCGCATCAAGCGGCTCGCCAGTGTTTTGCAAATTGCCTTGTTCCGCGGAAAACAACGACTCGCCGCTTTCTTGGCTAAAGACCCGCGAGCGGAACTGATCAAAGGCCTCAACGAACTGCGCTTCCCGCGTCACGGTCAGATCAGCGCGATATCCCGGCACATTCACATTGGCCATGTTCTGCGCATTGACCGTTAATTCCGAGCTAATATTGCGCATATTGTTCAAAGCAATGTGGATGTTACGATCCATGGTGTCCCCTCTCCAAGGAAACGGCCCACGCCAAAAGCGCGGGCCAATTTATCAAATATTCACTTAGGTCCGGATATTGATGATTGTCTGGGTCAGCTGCGTTGATGTTTCAATCGCCTTCGAGGACGCCTGGAAGTTTCGCTGCGCCGTGATCAGGTTCACCAGCTCTTCGGTAATATCCACGTTCGAGCGTTCAAGCGCACCCGATTGAATAGATCCAAACCCTTCGGTTCCCGCTTCACCAATCAGCGGTTCACCCGATGCGGCGGTTTCAACAAACGTGGCATTCCCAACCTGCTTCAAACCATTCTGGTTGTTGAAGTTGGCCAGTACGATCTTACCAAGCGGCTTGTTCTGACCATTGGTGTAGTTCGCCCGAAGCAAGCCGGTTGCATCAATGCTCAAACCGTCCAGCCGACCGGATGTGAAACCGTTCTGCTCAAGATTGTTCACCGCAAAAGGCGTCGCAAGCTGCGATGATGCACTGTAATCGATATCAAGCGAAATCGAGAACGTATCACTTTGCGATTCATAGCGCGTTAGACCCTGCGGACTGATCAGTTTACCAGTTTTATCGAAGGTCAATTCGCCCTCATCCAAGTACAGTGGATAGTAATCTTCAACCAGATTGTCCGGCTCTGAATCGACGATCTCACCATTCTCGTTCACGAACAATGGAATGCCGTTTTCATTGGTTGCCTGCACCAGTTTCGCAATCGTCGGCACACTGCCAACTCCCAAAGGCACGTCATCAAGCCCCAGCTTTGCAGGCCCTTTTACACGGATCGTCGATGTGTCACCCGTCGTACCGGTGGTAAAGACAAAGTTGTTCTCATCTGGCTGATATTTCACCGTCACGCCACCGATCGTCTGGCCCGTTTCCGCATCGCGCATCTGATTGATGCGCTGCTGCAAAAGATCGGCCAAAGTTGTGCCGATATAGTTGCCACCTGGAATTTCAATGATCGCATTCACGCCATTAACAGATACGTTAAACGTCGTTTCAAGATTTGCCGCGTTCAGGAAAATCGGCTGGCTATTCAATGGGTCTTTCGCAGGTCCTCCAATTGCCTTTGCTGGCTCCGACTTCAGGCCAATACCTTCTGTGAAACTGACGTTGCTGTCCGCGCCAACACCCATTAGCTGGCTGTTGCCAAGTGTAAGAACACGCGACGCAAGATCAATCGTGCCATCACCAGTAACTGCAGCACCTGTTAATGCGTCAATTTCATAACGCCCAACTTGAATGTTGGAGGCCTGTTGATCGCTATCAACCCCCAACGCCTTGTTCGCACGTACTGCTTTACCCGTTGTACCGCTTTCGAAGGTAAACGCGCTCGTATCACGATCATATCTCACTTTTGCGCCAAACCGATCAGGGCCACTACCCACAACGCCACCGTCAAAAATAAACGGCGCTCCCTGCACTTTGGTAGCAGCTGTAATCGTCATCTTGCTTGCGTTGCTTGTACCGCCAAGCCCGATTGCGTTCACACTTTCAGCATAGCCAGAAGAAATCTGCACCGCTGACACGTTGCTGATCGCTGCACCGGGTCCGATCGCTGTATGATCAACATTGAACACAATGCTCTGTGTTGCTGCGTCATACTGGATTTTCACAGGAGGATCGCGCTCGTCGACCCATGCCAGTTCGATCGTGGAATTACTAAGGCCAAAATCTGCAGCAGTCGGGCTTACAGCGTTGGACAGTTGTGCCGTGAATGTACCGAAGATTTCCTTGGACGAACTATTCACATCCACATCAGTGTAAGAATGGCGCGCACTGTCCGTCTCACGCATCACAATGCGTTGGTTGTTAAAACTTACCGCAGATCCGTCAATTTTCAGATCTTCACCTTCAAAGAACGCTTCCACATCTTCGGATGCTTCTGACAGAATAATAAAGGGGTTATCCGAATCGACACTAACGTCGATGTCCTCATCTGGCAGACCCAGTTCACCAGTCGCAATTTCAATCGTATTCGGCTCAATCAAGGCCGAAATACGAAAAGAACGCGCATTAATCGCGACGGCATTTTCGTCGCCACCCATCAACATAATACTGTCACCGACAGACAAGCCCGCGACAGATGTCAACGTGATCGTTAAGCGTTCTGCTTCTGCATCATATTCGATAGAGGGAGCATCAGCAGATGGGGAATCGGCCACTGCAATCTGGCGATCGTACACTTTGACATCAGGGCGATTTCCCGCGTTTGTATAGGCAAGGTAGCGCTGCTCACTCACAGCGTAGGAAATCGCTGTATCAGTGCTTTCGCTCTCGAAAGTCGGGCCTGTAATACTGAGAACAGCATCGTTTACTGAAACCGAGACCCCCCCCAATCCAGCCGCCTCAATTTCGGCTTTAATTTTGCTGGCAACGCTAGCGTCAGTTTCGTCGGCGATTACACTAACACTCAAAGCAACGCCGTAGACGTCAAGGCTCAACGTGGCCGCACCATCGGCCGACGCATCCAGAACTGTCAAAGTACCATCAGCAAAGGTCAATGCGTCTGATCCAGAAACGACAGTAAACAGCTTGTCAACTTCTACTTTGATTGCAGCCAAAATCTCTGCTTCAGTCGTAGCGGCATCCGGGATAGCGACGGTAACTCCGCGTTCATCTACCGAGAATGTTAGTGTCTTACCGCTCTCTACTAGCGCACTGTCCAGTAAGCTCACCGTAAACGAACCCTCGTCGTAATCCACGTCCCACTTATCAGACCCGTTCGAAATTCCGGTCACGTCCAGATCACGAGAGGTGTATTCAAACGCAAAGGACTGTGGATTGATGGGTGGCTCTGTGAGTTTGCTTGTCGTCGTAATCTTGGCGAACTGGCTATCTGTAGCACCCGGCACAGACGCCGACTCTCCGTTAAGTGTTTCATTGATCCGTACCTGCGCGTGCGCAAGAAACGTATCAATGTCAAAATTAGGTGCCGTCAGATTGGCGACGTCTATACCTGCCTGTGTAGACGCAAAACTTGGCTCGAGAAGATCAATTTCCACACTGGTTGCAACCGGAACGTCGCCGTCAGCCGTTGATGTATAAAGCTGGATATTGATTGTATCTTCGGCGCCTTTGCGAATTTCGACTTTCTTTTCGTCGTCATAGGCTTGATTGATCGCACGCTCGACTTCTGCAGCAAGTTCTTCAGCATTATAACTACCTGCGCGAATATCGATGCTGACCGGACGGGTACCATCATCTACATTGACCAAGAGAAAATCATTTCCCCAATATACGCCCTGATTGTTCGAGTTCGCCTCAAAGGTTGCACCAAACAGCATCGGATTTGTAACAATCTCGATCTCGCGCGTGCCCTCTTCGCCAAAATCAAACCCGCTCGCCTCGCCCGATAGCGCAGCTGGCTCCGATGCAAGCCGCGTTTTCAACTCGTCCGACTTATAAAGTGGTGCACTGCGGCCCGTGTCGAAATAACTCGGATCGGGCACTTCGGTGGTCTGGTTGCCAAACTGATCGATGTAAATCTGAACTCCCTTATCATTGACCGCAGGCACCAGATCTGGCGCAACAACTTCATTATTGATCACCAAGCGAGTATCGAATTTGTTTGTCGGATCCTCCGCCGTCGCGCGCTGGGTCTTGATGAAATACACAGTCGCAATCGTCGGGTTACCCAGATCATCAAAGATGGTGAACGAAGTCGAGTTGGTAAAACTTTCTGAATCATTGGGATCAAAAACGTAGTTACCACTAAACTTTTCATTGTCTGTGACAACTTCGGCGTTGGCAGGCAGATTTACCGCCAGATCAACCATCGACGTCGCTTGCGGATCACCCGAGGTGACGGGCAAACGCAGCGGCACCGCGCTGTCGATATCTTTCGCCGTAACAGAACCGTCCTCGTTGACGGGGTAGGTCAAAAGGAACTGGCCAGAGCTATCAACAACGTTGCGGTTATTATCGACATTGAACGAGCCGTTGCGCGTGTAAACAACCTGCGTCGATGTCTGGCTCGGCTTGAGCGCAAAAAAACCCTGCCCCGAAATCGCCATATCAAGCGCGTTCAATGAGGACGCAATGTTGCCCTGTGTAAATTGCTGCTTAACACCCTTCAGGATCGCACCCGAACCAATCGAGGACGTACTATTCTGCAAAGGAGAGGTCGCGAAAATATCGCCGAATTCCGCACGCGAACGTTTGAAACCTGTCGTACCGACGTTGGCGATGTTGTTCGAGCTTGTCGAGATATCTGATTGTGCGCCGTTAAGACCGGTCAATGCTGTATAGAAGGACATATACTCTCTCCTTAATTATATCGTTTCAGTGAAAATCGCTGCGTCAGAGACGGAACCGCAGAACCTCTGCGGCGCTCACATCGCCGTAATCTTCAACTTCAAGCTGCGGCTGCCCCGTCATTCCTGCCGTGGCGCCAACCACTTCTGCAAAAACGTTGGGCGTCAGTCCTTCGGGACCATCCCCGTAATTCACGGTCACATCGACACGCATGCTGCGCGTGCCATCGCGGTAAGCCTCTGGAAGGTCTTTCCATTCGAAACCGGACATCCCGCTCGCGCGCCCGCCAAGATCAAGCGTGTGCAGCGCTTCACCAGTCTCCGAATCCAGAAACTCGACACGGGTCTCAAGCGACATGCGCTCCAACTCGAGCACGCCGTGCACTTCACCATTATCATCCGCCCGCACTGTATTGCCGGGAATCAAGACCGAATGGCCCAACATGTTGACAGAGGATCCGACACGGAACTGATCCATCTGTCCTGCGATCTGCGTCATAGTCTTGCCCATGTCGCTAATCCCGGCAACAGAAGAAAATTGCGCCATCTGCGCAATAAAGTCACCGTTATCCATGGGCGCAAACGGGTCTTGGTTCTGCAACTGAGCCGTCATCAATTTGAGAAAGTCCCCCTGCCCCAACTCTTCTTTTGGTTCAGCATTTTTGGTTTCATTCGTGCTGATCCCGAGCTTGGAAAGAAGCGCGTTCTGCGCACTCAGGCTTTTGCTATCTACATCCACTGCTCAATCTCCCTATGACTTGCCCATGTTCGCTGTTCGCAACATCAAGGTGCGCAGCGTCGTGACGACTTCCAGATTATTTTGATACTGGCGGCTCGCTTCCAGCATATCGACCATCTCTTCATTCACATCGACTGGCGCGACGTAGACAAAACCCTCATCATCCGCGAGAGGATGGCCCGGCTCGTGCACACGCTGCGGATCGCGGTTAAGCGAAATAACCTCGCGCACTTCCACAGATGCACGTTCCGCGTTGCGCATCCCGTCCTCGAAAACCGTCTGAAACACAGGCCGCAACGGACGATATGCGCCCTCCGGCGTACCCGAGCGCGATTCCGCATTGGCGATATTGGACGCGACCGTATTCAGCCGCACCATCTGCGCCGCCATCGAGCGGCCCGCAATATCAAAGACATTCTTCAGATCTGCCATCACTCGCCCCTAATTGCGGTCATAAGACCGGAAATTCTATTGTTCAGAAATGTAAGCGTCGTCATGTACCGCAGAGAATTCTCGGAAAACTCCATCTGCTCCACTGACATCTCGACCGTGTTTCCATCCAAAGAAGGATTT
>Ga0206129_10006302_pt1 | contig 12110 bp, 17 predicted proteins | sample Helgoland_Spring_8_FD_148616 | JGI IMG/M metagenome (GOLD analysis project Ga0206129, IMG submission 148616) | Pelagic subsurface seawater microbial communities from Kabeltonne, Helgoland, North Sea - Helgoland_Spring_Bloom_20160502_2 | ecosystem: Environmental > Aquatic > Marine > Epipelagic ...
CAAACATACCAAAAAAACCAGAAGCACAAGCCCCTAGTCTAATAGCTGATTTTAAAAATGAAATTCTTTGATGTAATTTTGGATCAGGTATTTTCTGTCCGTCGATTTTGATAGAGTCTCTATTTTCCCTATCCCATAACTCATTGTGTACTTCTTCTTGCATATTTGTGTTTTTTAAAGTGGTGCTACGACACTATTAGTATTAAAATAAATATAGTACTTTTATTCTTAAGAAACAACTTTTTTACTATAAATATAAAATTTAATTACTGTATAGAGTTTATAAAGTGAATAGTCCAAGCAGTAAGTCCGTTTAACTGCAAAATAACTAAGTTCCACTGTCTACGTATAGCTACCTGAATTAGTACACAGCCAAACCCTAATATATATAAAGTTGGATTAAGGGTCCATTGTCCTGCAATTAAAAATCCTGTTCCCATATACCCTATCCTACTACCTAATCTTTCCATTGGAGATAAACGGCGGTCTCTTACCATTAATCTTAAGTAGTATTTCCACCACTTAAACTCACAACGTCTACATGTTTTTTTCTTATTCCCCTTAAATAAAAACCCGGGTTTTTTCTGTTTACATTTATTACATCTTCTCATAAACGTAGATCTTTTCTTATATCTTCTTTTACTGTTCTTAAGTATTTTATTCGCTTTTCATTACTAACAAACGGAACTGACCAAAATTGTTTAGTTTTAGTCCATCTACTAGGTTTCCATCCAAACACAAATGTAAAAACTCCTAATACTAGTCTCAACTTTACAGAATTTAAATATAAAGTTCTTACTGGTAAAGAGGGAGCACCATGTGTGATATATGTTCTAACTTTTTTATTTTTAAAAAAAGGCTTAGGGTAGGCGTACTTGCCGATCATAGGAATAAACTGATAAGCAAAACCAGGGGTAAATACTTCATCAAAAAACATCTCTAATTTAGGTGTTAACCTAAACCACCATACTGGGGATATAAAATAGAGGTGAGTAGACCATGTAACTAATTCTTTATATTTTTTAATTAAGTCGACCTTATCTCTATGTAATTTATCTTCATATAAATCTATAACTTTATAGTCTGATTTATATTTGTTCATTTGTCTAATAATAGTTTTAAATATCCCGTTATAACAAAAAGACTTATGGTCAGGATGACCTACTATAATTAAATGCTTAGTTCCTTTTTTCACTTTATTTTACTTAATTCATGTTGTACTTCCATCCAATATCCAACTGTAGACTTTTTAAGATATCCTTTAGGACCGCCGTTCCATGTTCTAGATATAACTTCAAAGTTTCCACCTGGATGGTAGAACTCTCTCCATATATTAAACATCTCGATGGATTTTTTCCTATTATACCTGTCTTTTAGTTTATATTTATAATCTAATTTGCGTATTTTTAAAATACGGTTTACTTCTCTGACCATAATAGGACGGATCTGCAAAACTCCTACTGATGGACCTTCTTTTAGCCCTATATCTCCATGTATATCTTCTATTCCTTCGCTTTCTACCTGTATTAGTGCCTCAATTAAATTATCGTACTTTATTTCCGGTAAAACTACTTTAACTGGTTTTGGCTTAAGTTTAACTGGTATAAGTTTAGGTCTTGGCTCTACATAGCTTTTATAGCTAATAAGAATCAAACTAGAAAAAAGAAAAATTACAGTTAACACTTTTTTCATAATACCGAACCTAATCCTACTAAAATAAATAATATTATAGCTGCTACTCCTAAAATGGTAAGCGAATCTTTCTCTACTCTTTCTTTTCTATTCATACTACTAAAATTTTGTGACCGAGGAGGGATTCGAACCCTCGTCTGCTCTAACCTCATTGCTTTTCACGATCGTATTATATTATGCGTTGAGTTAAGCTAGAGTCCTCTACCTACTGAGGTACTCGGCGGATTTATTAAATGGTACGGTTTCTTCTTACATTATCCCAATACACTTTTCTGGATTTACCTAGCATTGTGTACCTACCTACTCTTTGATTAACTTTTGATCTCTCAGAGTTTAATTGGGTGTTACCGTTATTTGAATTTTGTGAATGCATTACTACTTTATTTATTATACATGAGATTATAAATATGCAGATAAAACGTTTTCAACGTGCTTTCTAGCAACTTCATATCCAACTTCTCCAGTTTCGTCCTCATACTGTACAGGATCTTTCCTACCCAACGCAATAAATGCTTCAATACGTTCTACTGAAGAAGCTGATTTATAGTCTGAATTACCTGATGGGTAAGGTTTGTAAGATGTATTAGTTCTTTTATAAACTTCATCAAACTCTAATCCAAGTTCTTCACATAGTATTTCACCATCCTGTAAAATAGTAAATTTATCTCCTTTTAAATAAGGTGTAAAATACCCTACTCTATCAGCGTCCCAATTCCCCATTCTAAAAGCTGCATCATCTGCATCTCTAAATTCTTGTCTACAGTCAGGATAAACTGCATGATCACCTGCATGAATACCTAAAGCGATATCACAAGTTTCTTCTGTTCTATTTGCAACTGATAATGCAACAGCTTGAGTAATAGAAGCAAACATCTTGTTTCTGTTAGGAACAACTGTTTCTTTCATATTATCTTGCTCATAATGTCCTTCTGGCACATCATCTCCACCTTCAACTAATGCTGAATCTAATAAATCAACTAATCCGTCTAGTTTAATTTGGCGATAATTTACTTTGTGACCTTTACTTGCAAGGTAATCGATTAATGATTGTGCTCTTTCAAGTTCAACTCTGTGTTTTTGTCCATAATCGAACGAAATACCTGTTACAGTATCGTACTCTTTTAATGCTCTTAATAATAATGTTGAGGAATCCATCCCTCCTGATAAGGATACTACTACATGCTTTGCCATGATTTATTTGTTTAATTTTTGCCAGGTATTAATAACGTATAGGCCAACGTATAATATAATATAAGAAAAATATTTCTAAATTTCTTCCATAACTTTATCTAACTTCTTTTGTAGGTGAGCAAATAAGGGATCAACAACTTCATCCCAGAAGTTTCTATCATAGTCCTCATTTTCTTTCTCAACCATTTCATCCCATTCAGCTTCATCTAGATCATGGTGTTCTTCCTTGATTATTTGTCCATAATAGACTTCAAATACACCAACTGGATTATAAGCCTCGTCCCAGTACTTACCTGATACTTTAATTTCATCATCAATTTCAGCCATTTGTCTATAAATTTCTAAAATCATATCAGATGGTGGGTACCAAGCTGTGTCTAAATAGATTTCACATCTATTATCACTTGAGTGATAAATACCTTCATCATAAATTTGGATCCACTTCGAGCCAACTTTATCAATAAATAATTCTGCATCTGCTCCAAATTCGTCAGCTATATGAGGGTTTTCTTCTTGATTAGGGTAAGAACCATCATGACATTTATCAAATCGTTCTACAAAGTTATCAATTGCTTCTTTAGATCCTTCTATATAAATCTCTGTTCTATTACTGTTCGCCATAACTTACTTATTTAATATTAGCCAGGTATTATCCGTATATGCTAACGCTTAATTTAATATAAGAAATAAATTACTAAATTCCTACTCAATATTTGTAAAAGATGATATTTTTTCCTGTATTACTCTCCACTCACTAATATACTCTTTAATAGAACCGTAATGATTACTCTTACTGTTAAGTAACTCCCTACAAGCTGATTTTAAAGCTGCATTGAAAGTTGCTGGATAGCATATAGTTTTAATATAGTGGGTATTATTTTCCCCTTTTATTACTCTTTCATAAAGGGTGTATCCTCCTGAGGAAGATTTAGCGATAAAGAACGGTTCCATAACCGCATCTTCAATAATTGTGTCCCCAGCGGGGATAGAATCTGGTCTTCTTAACATAACTTTAATTTATTATTTATTTCCAATATAACTGTACCATTACTATTATAAATGCTAGCAATAGTGTAACTCCTGTTTTGACTGTAATTCCTTCTTCTAAGTGAACGTAAGTCAGTATCGCCATTATTATCATACCTGTAGAAAATCCTATTAATCTACCGGGCCATAATAATCCATCGAATCCTGCTACGACGTACCTTGAAGCATAAATTAAAATATAACTAATAGGTATACCTAAACAGGCCATAAGTAACGGTCTTTCCTTAACCCAGCTACTAAAAAACTGAGAGTTAGTCTGATACCATATCATACCTTGGGCTACCATAAAGAGTATAAACGCTATAACTATATTCCTATTCACTACCTATAAATGCTTTTAGCTTCTTTTCATCCATTCTTCCGGCCTCTGATTTAACGTTGTCGCCGTCTATTACTACTGTTGTAGGTATTCCATTAACTTTATATTCTGCTGCTAATCCTGTAGTATCTTTTTCAACATTAATGTTAACAAATTCGTACTTGTCTTTTAGCTCTTCTGATACTTTATCAAAAGTTTTAGCGTAGACTCTACAAGGTCCGCACCAATCTGCGTAAAATTTAATTACTTTAATCATTTTCTACCTCTGTCTTTATAGTTGTTAAATCTTGATTTTTTAGCTGTAGTGTTTGAAGTTTTTACTCCTCTAGTTTTTAACCACTCTATAGTCTGTGTATAAAGTTGTTTTGGTGAATTTTTTGACATATAACTTTGATTTATGATTATATAATAATATAAGAAAAATAACAGTATAAACCAACTATTTAACATTATTTCCATCAACAGCTATTTCATGCCAATATACCCTACCTTCCTCAATTGCCTTTTTTATATTCTTCTGCTTACCCATTAAAAATGCACTTCCACTTTTTACTTCTACAAAATGAACTGAGCATTTTGTTTTGCTACCGGTATCTTTAAAAGCAACGTAGTCTATTGGCATACCTAAGAAAGTACAGTCCTCAGGAGGTACTGGGAAGTCGGACATAAAGGGAACAAAATGTTCTATAGTTTTGCCCCATTGGACAGCACCGGATCTTTTTTTTGCATCCCTTCTTATCTCCGCTCTCTCTTTTTCAAATTCAGATTCTAATTCTGTTAATTTTTTTCTAAAAAGAAATGTTAATCCTGCTAAACTTAATAACAGTATGGTAATTAAAAATTCGTATATCATATTCTATATTTTATCCATCACAGCTTAAACAGTCTTCTGATGTTCTTGAACCTATATCTCCATTGATTACCGAATCTGTTCTTAAGTAGTAAAGAGTCTTAATTCCTAACTTCCATGCTGTTTGATGTACTAGGTTAATAAACTTAGGAGAATCTGTTGGATCAAAAGCTAAATTTAAAGACTGTGTTTGATCAATATACTTTTGTCTAACTGCTGCCTGTTCTACTAATGCTAGTTGATTTATTTCTGCAAAAGTTAAAAATATTGGTTTATCTTCCAATGGCATAATATCTTCTGGTAGATTAGCAACAGACCCTCTGTCTTTCATAATAGCATCCCACACTTCTTCTGTATTACTTCCTCTATCTACTAAGTAACTCTCTAATGCTGAATTTTTACGTATAAAAGTTCCTTTAGCCGAGTTAAAAGTGTATACGTTAGCTGGTATTGGTTCTATTCCTGCTGATACACCTCCTGATATAGTACTATTGGATACAGTTGGTGCTATAGCCATTAAGTGAGTATTTCTCATACCTGTACCTTTACACCAAAGTGGTTCTCCGTACTCGTCTGCTAATTTTCTTGATGCAGCTTCTGCTTGGTTCTTAATTTGAGAAAAAATCTGATGAGTATAGGATGTTGCAGCTATAGATGAAAAAGGTATTCTCTCATTCTGTAAGAATGTATGCCAGCCTAATACTCCTAAACCAATTGCTCTTCCTTTTTTAGCAGATCTATGAGCTCTAATTAAAGAATCTCTTCCAGAGGTCTTAGCTAAAAACTCTTCTAACACTCCGTCTAAAAAGTAAATAGCAGTTTCTATTAAATCAGTATTTTTCCATTCATGCCATTTAGTAATATTAACAGACGATAAACAGCAAATAAAAGAATGTTCTTCATCCGTATGTAGAGTTATCTCAGAACATATATTAGTCATACTTACATCTAAGTTATTCTTAACATAAGCAGGTGGATTATCATTATTAACATTATCCTTGTACATTATGTAGGGTTCTCCTGTTTCTACTCTAGATTTAAGTATTTCTACCCATAATCCCATAGCCTCAGGGTCTCTACGCTCTAATTTTTGCATAAATTCATCATCCACTACAACACATTGATGTAGATTTAGACACTGTCTATTAGGGTCTCCTTTAGGTCTACGTATTTGTAAGTATTCTTTAATATCTGGGTGATTAATATCTAAATTTACTGATGCTGCACCTCTTCTTACTGCTCCTTGATTGGTTGCTAATATGGTTGAATCGTAAATTTTAGCCCATGGAATAACTCCTTCTGATTGGCCCATATCTCCATTCCCAATTTCTTCTCCTCTACCTCTTATTCGGGATAGCCCTATACCGACACCACCGCCGAGGGAGGTAAGTCTCATTAGTTCAGCATTGGTTAAACCAATACCTCGAATTGAATCGGGCGTATCAATTCCAAAACATGAGATCGGTAATCCTCGGTCGGTTCCGGTGTTCGATAGTACAGGGGAGGCTAAGTTTAGCCATCCTTTCCACATATAGCGGAAAAACTTATTAGCAAGATCTGGTCTATCCAGTCTTTTTGCAATTGTATCTGCTACTCTTCTGTATGCTTTTTTAGGGGTTTCATCTGTCAACAAATATCCTTTTGATATAGTTGCTAATGACACTTCATTCATCCATTCTGGGTAATCTTTCCCTGCTTCCCATTTGGAAGTATCTACTACTGTACTCATAAATTATTTTATTAAAACATTGTTGCTGCGTCCCATTCCATATGCCCTTTTGCATAGTTTGTTACTCTATTAGCAAAGAAATCCGTATGTTGTTTACCTGCAATTACTGCATCAAACCATTTCATTGTCTTTAGAGCACCTTTGTCTATTTCTTCTGAAGGTACAATAGGTTTTAAACCTAAATCTGCCATTTTAGTATTAACTCTATGGCGTATAAAGTTTTTTAATTCAGCTTTAGTTAGATTCTCTAAATCTCCCATTTCAAATATCTTATCGATAAAATTAAATTCCAACTTTAAAGCATCTTTAGCTGCTTCTTCTATATCTGCTATTAATTCAGGTGTTTTAAACTCTGGATGTTCTTCCATAAGTGTTCTAAATAGCCAACATCCTGCATCAGAGTGTAAACTCTCATCCCTTACGGACCATTCTACTATCTGTCCTACTCCTTTAAGTTTATTTCTCATTTTAAAAGATAACAGAACTGCAAATGAACTAAATAGGTTAACTCCTTCTGTAAAAGCAGAAAATATAGCTAATGATTTTGCTCTATCATGCCAGTTTGGTGTACCATCATGACCATCTCTTACTTCCATCAGACTTTCAATCTTAGCCATAGTTGCTTCATCTTCTAAAAACTCAGCAAAGTTGTCTAATCCTAATTGTTCGTTCAATAGGGAGTATGCTTCTGCATGAATAGTTTCACTAGAACCTAGTGTTGTACCCATCATAATAATTTCCGGTTTTCTAAACCACTTAGTTACTAAAGTAGACCAGTAATCATTTACTATAGTTTCTGTTTGAGCAAATCCTTTTAAGATTCCTCCAATCACATTTTTTTCGTGATCTTTTAAATTACTCGCCCAGTCTGTCACATCTTGTGACATTGGTACTTCTGTATGTAGCCAGTGAGCTTGTTGTTGTTTAAGCCAAAAATCATATGCTTTTGGGTATTCGAAAGGTTTGTAGACAATGCGTTCGTTTAGTAAACTCATTTTTTTAATTTATATTAATTAATTAGACAAAAAAAATCTCCAGAGGAAGCTACATATGCTAATGGAGATGTTTCCATAAATAGCATATATATTTTACTTTTTGTCAAATAGTTCTGACATTTTTTCTCTAGATAATGTAAACGTAGGGCCGTCGCCGGAATTTAAGTGCTCATCTATATCGGCCTTACCTTCAAATTCAATATGACCGTTATTGGTATCCATTTTTAAGTTATAAGTCATACCGTCTTGTCCGTACCTATTTTTCATAACATGCCATCTACCGGTTCCTAATACTTTATCTTCTTTCATTCTGGAAAGAGAAAAACACATATCGGCTACCATCATTTTATCGTAAGATCCAGCTGCTTTATCCCCTTCGATAACTGAGTCTTTAGCTCCCATTCTATTAACCTGGGAAGGAGTAATTACCGGGATTTTTAATTCTTTAGCTAATCCCTTAGTCGCAATAAATACATCATCTATTTCGTCTTTACGTTCTGAGAATTTTCCTTTTGAAGGTGCTCTTAAGTAGTCTACGTAGTCAATTATTACTAAATCCGGTTTATGGTCCATATCTATACACTTTTGGATATGCGACTTAATTGTATTAACTGTTGCTCCTTTAGGTGCATACTCCTTTACTATAAGCTTACCTTTAAGGTTATCTACGTACTTCTGTACGTCTTTCCTGTAGTCGTTTACTACGTCAATTGAATGTCCTGTAAAGTAGCAGTCAAATCTCTTTCCAACATAGTCTTCACCGAGTTCTAGAGTATAGTAGTTTACATTGTACCCCATTTTAACTGCATGTGCTGCCATTGCTACACAAGCCCAGCTTTTTCCTCCACCGGGGTTTCCAAAAACAATTGCTAAGTCTCCAGGTCCGAAACCTCCTTGTATTCCTTCATTTAAAGTAGGCCATGGAGTAGGTACTGTTGGTCTATAGTCCGTTCTATATCTGGATTCTACGTCTTTATTGTATTCATGCCCGATATTCTTATCCATTCCTGCTTTCATAGCTTTTTCTATAGTATTTCTAATACCATCGAAATCACCAGCTTTAAGTAGGTCTGTTGAATTTAAAATAGCCTGCTTCATCTCTTGATTTTTACAGAAAGTAGTAAACTCTTCCTGTACATAGTCTAAATCGTCTTGAGATGCTTCGTAGGAATTACGTAACTCTTCTTTTAATGCTACTTTTAGAATATCATTCTCAATTTTCTGTAACTCGACTTTTAATACGTCCATAGTAACAGTAGTATGGTACTTATCAAAGTAGTTAACTAACTGATTTATAATCCACTTATGTGCGTCTGAGTCAAAATAATCTTCTTGTAGTACGTCTCTGACGTTAAGAAGAAAACTTTTGTCTGTTAGCAATGAGCCCAATACCTTCAGTTGGAAACCTTTTCCATACTGATTCAATGCTTTTAATGTCATAACCTTATTTTTTTAAAACCGTTAAACCTCTAAAGTTCTCTAACCAACCTTCAGTATTCTTAGTAATCCCTTCGATCTTATCTTGATCTAAAAGATGTAGAAATGCCCCTGATTGTAGATTGGGAATGTCACTCTTTATTATAGTTAATATATGATCTTTTTCCTTACTATCCAACGAAGTCACATGTAAATCCATTAATTTAAAATTAGTTTCTACACGATCCCATTCCGTTATAATCTTAGGGAAGATCTTTTTAAATTTCTTTTCCTCTAATTTAGCTGCACATACATCGTAAACGTATTGTAAAGTCATATTTGGTTTATCTACCAACTCAGGAAACTCTGATATTATAGTCTTTATCCCTAATCCTTTAACGCCTGCTAAATTATCTGAGTTATCTCCCAGTAACGCTTTGACAACGTTATAATTTTCAGGTAGTACCTTCAATTCGTCGAATATATTACCTTCAGTAAACACTTTCTTCTTAATAGGAGCATATACTTCAACTGTATCATCTACTAACTGCAAGAAATCCTTATCAGATGATACTATAGTACATTTTTTAACTTTAGATACTGATGCTCTTTTTGCTATGTATGCTATTACATCGTCAGCTTCTAGTTTTTCCATACTAATTTGCTGTACTGGTAGACATTCAAGGTAATCTTGTGTCCTAAATAACTGTCCTATAAGAGCTTCTTGTTCTTCTGCTTTAGAATCATATAACCCCCAATGGGTTATTCTTGATGTTGCCCGCTGTGCTTTGTAATTAGGATCTATATTTTTCCTATTTGCTGACCCTCCTTTACCGTCCCATACTATTATTACTCTTGTTGGATCAAAGGTTCTTGTTACAAACCCTAGTGATCGCATAAAACCAACCAGGCCGCCAATATGATGGCCTGATGGATTCATTGCTTTGAGTAATGAAAAGCTACGAATTAACATATTCATAGCATCAATCACAAGGATGTGATCGTTCAACTCTCTGGGAGGGCGTTCTTTTAGGCCGTCTAGTAATCGATCATATTTAGCCATTAATCTAGTATATTTGGAGTTATAGTTTCTTCTTCTAAGTCTCCTTCTTCGATTAAGTCGAAATCTATACTACCTACTAGCTTTAGCCAATGCTCTTTATGTGCATCTCTATATTTATCAATTGCCTTTTTATCGTCTTCTATAAAACCGTGAGAGGTCATAACTACCCTTCCTCTTGACTGTACTCCCCCAATGTGGTTTTTCTCTATCTGAATGTTAGTTCTTTTAGCAAACTCTACTTGAAGTCCGTTCTTTACAGCTTTAATTTTAGATGTTCCTGGATTAGTAATGTTACCGAAAGTTACTACTAGTGTAGCATCATACCACATAGACATTCCTCCTTTATTCTGCAACTTAGGTTGACCCATAGGATGCTCTGGTTTCATAGTCCATACCTTATTAATAGCTACTAACGTATTTGTGTAAGGAGAGTTCTCTTTTCTAGATAATAAAATCTTTTGATTTAAGTTATTACCGAATTGAGTAGACATTGCTCCTGCATTCCATTCGTTATTATTCTTATTAGAACGTACTGATAGATCGCAAGGAATAGATCCAATCGAATCCCAAAAGAAACACATATCATGAGGCAGGTTACCTTTAGTTTGCTCATCGATTAAGTCAGCCATATGTACGGCTACTTCTTCAATCGTATTTAACGTTCCTCTATCCGCATATAAGAAAAAACCTTCGTAGTCAGTAACTTTTCCGTTTTCATCTAATACTTCAGTAAACTCTAGTCCCATTTCCTTAGCATGTTCCCAAGACCATTTCATCTCTGAGATAATAAATACTGGTAGAACGCCTTGCTTCTGTGCGTTAACTGCAGCTTCTAATAGAGCAGTTGTTTTACCTGTATCACTATGACCTCTTAGTAGGGTAATATGTCCTGTAGGAATACCCGGTAATGAAGTTATGTCTTGGAATGCTTTTGATAAAGGAATCCATCCCTGTTCTTTAAACTTTACAGATGCATTAGAGAAACCTTTCTTCTTCTTAAAATTACCTAAATTAAAGCCCTTCTTTACTGCCGCTGATGCGGCTGCTTTTACTTCTTTTCTCTGTTTTGCCATATTTACTCGTTGAATAAGTCATCAAATTTACTAACTGTGTCTTTGTTGCCAGCCGTAGCTGTTTCCAAAGTAAAGTCTGTTTTTTGTTGACCTAAGCTTTCTGGCAGTTTATCCTCTTTAGTAGTACTAGTAGTATCATTACTCTCTTCTACTGCATTTGGATCTAAATATGCTTGTAGTTTTTTCTTAATAAACTCGTAATCATACTGGGTGTGTACTTCTACCGGGTTTGGTTGAGTCTTTAACCAAGTATCTACATGATCGTTGTTATCTGATAATGGAGTTTGTTTTGGCTTAATTCTAACAGTAGTTTCAGGGTAAGGATTACCTTTTTGTTGTTCTACTACCATATCCCATCCGTTTATTACGTCTGTGAAGTCTCCAATATCTTCATCTTCTGCTAAAGCAAGTAATGCTTTATAGATTGTTACTCCGAATCCCCATAATCGTACTCCTTTATCCTCTTCTCCTCTTACTATAACAGGAGCAAAGACACGAGTTTTAGGTGATATTTTTCCTGATAATGACCAATTGTCTTTATCGCTTGTCTTCCTTAATTCTTTAACAAATTCCTCAATAGGGTCTTGTTTTCCAAAATTGGAAAGTGCTACCATTGGAAATTTACCAATTCCGTAGTGGAATTTAAGTTCTTTGAAAGGAAAAGAAGGATCAAAAGCAGATGGTACTATACGTACGGTCTGTTTACCTAATTCTGGTTTCCAAAAGATTTTGGTG
>Ga0206129_10006304_pt1 | contig 12107 bp, 8 predicted proteins | sample Helgoland_Spring_8_FD_148616 | JGI IMG/M metagenome (GOLD analysis project Ga0206129, IMG submission 148616) | Pelagic subsurface seawater microbial communities from Kabeltonne, Helgoland, North Sea - Helgoland_Spring_Bloom_20160502_2 | ecosystem: Environmental > Aquatic > Marine > Epipelagic ...
ACTTAGAGTGGATGCCTTAGATACAGTCAAAGTATCATTTACCTTCAAAGTGCTACCCATAGTGGAAGCACCAGTAACCGCCAATGTGGAAGACAATGTTGCAGTCTTGGAAACATTTAAGGTAGATTTTAAGGTAGCAGCCTTGGCAACATCCAAAGTGGAACTTAGGGTAGATGCCTTAGATACAGTCAAATTATCATTCACCTTTAAAGTGCTACCCATGGTGGAAGCACCAGTAACCGCCAATGTGGAACTTAAAGTGGCAGCTTTGGAAACCTTCAATGTTGATTTCAAGGTGGAAGCCTTGGATACAGTCAAAGTATCATTCACCTTTAATGTGCTACCCATGGTGGACGCACCAGTAACAGCCAATGTGGAACTTAGAGTGGCAGCCTTGGAAACTTTCAATGTGGATTTCAAAGTGGAAGCCTTGGCAACATCCAAAGTAGAACTTAGAGTGGATGCCTTAGATACAGTCAAAGTATCATTTACCTTCAAAGTGCTACCCATGGTGGACGCACCAGTAACAGCCAATGTGGAACTTAATGTGGCAGCTTTGGAAACCTTCAATGTTGATTTCAAAGTGGAAGCCTTGGCAACATCCAAAGTAGAACTTAGAGTGGATGCCTTAGATACAGTCAAAGTATCATTTACCTTCAAAGTGCTACCCATAGTGGAAGCACCAGTAACCGCCAATGTGGAAGACAATGTTGCAGCCTTGGAAACATTTAAGGTAGATTTTAAGGTAGCAGCCTTGGCAACATCCAAAATGGAAGCTAATGTAGTTGCTTGTTTGACATATAAATCTCCATTAAATGAAGCATCGCCAGATACTTTAAGTTCTCCATTTAATGAGATGTCTTCGCTAACAATTAAAGTATAATCATTTACAGTTGTATTGATGATAGTTTCATTGTTTTGTTGAATAACCGATAAATTTCCAGTGAGAGTTAGATCACCATCCATATTCAAATTACCATTTAATGAAATATCGTTTTTGAATGTTGTTTTACCAGTAACTTCCAATGTGGAACTTAAAGTGGCAGCCTTAGAAACCTTCAATGTTGATTTCAACGTGGATGCCTTGGCAACATCCAAAGTAGAACTTAGTGTGGATGCCTTGGAGACGGTCAAAGTATCATTTACATTCAAAGTGCTACCCATGGTAGACGCACCAGTAACTGCCAATGTGGAACTTAAAGTGGCAGCCTTAGAAACCTTCAATGTTGATTTCAACGTGGATGCCTTGGCAACATCCAAAGTAGAACTTAGTGTGGATGCCTTGGATACAGTCAATGTATCATTTACCTTCAAAGTGCTACCCATGGTAGACGCACCAGTAACTGCCAATGTTGAACTTAAAGTGGCAGCTTTGGAAACCTTCAATGTTGATTTCAACGTGGATGCCTTAGATACAGTCAAAGTATCATTCACTTTCAATGTGCTACCCATTGTGGAAGCACCAGTAACAGCTAAAGTGGAACTTAGAGTGGCAGCCTTGGAAACCTTCAATGTGGATTTCAAGGTGGAAGCCTTGGCAACATCCAAAGTAGAACTTAGGGTAGATGCCTTAGATACAGTCAAACTATCATTCACCTTTAAAGTGCTACCCATGGTGGAAGCACCAGTAACCGCCAATGTGGAACTTAAAGTGGCAGCTTTGGAAACGTTCAATGTGGATTTCAAGGCGGAAGCCTTGGCAACATCTAATGTGGAGCTGAGTGTGGATGCTTTGGAGACAGTTAAAGTATCATTCACTTTCAATGTGCTACCCATGGTGGAAGCACCAGTAACAGCCAATGTAGAACTTAAGGTTGCTGCCTTGGAAACCTTCAATGTTGATTTCAAAGTGGATGCCTTGGAGACAGTTAAAGTATCATTTACATTCAATGTGCTACCCATGGTGGAAGCACCAGTAACAGCCAATGTAGAACTTAAGGTGGCAGCCTTAGAAACCTTCAATGTGGATTTCAATGTAGACGCCTTGGAAACATTCAAAGTAGAACTTAAGGTGGATGCCTTGGATACAGTCAATGTATCATTTACCTTCAACGTGCTACCCATAGTAGCAGCATTATCAACATATAATTCACTATTGAAAGAAACATCTCCTGAGACTAATAATTCTCCATTTAATGATAAATCCTCTTTAATTATAAGAGCATATTCGTTAATAACACTGGTTGTATGTATAACCTCTTCAGTTTGTGTTTGAAATACTGATAAATTACCTCTTACTACTAAATCCCCACTTATATCTACATTTGCGTTCATAGAAACATCTCCATTGAGATTAGAATTACCTGAAACATCTAAACTTTTGAGTATTATGACATCTGATTTGAATTCCGTATTGTCACCAAACTTAACGTTATTAAAATTTACATTACCACAAATGTCAAGGTCGTTTAAAAAACGGGCTTTACCTGAAACATCTAAATAATAGTCAGAAGATTCAACTCCAACCATTAATTTATCAGCTACATACAAATTTGAGTTTAAGCTTGCATCGTCATGAATAAGCAACTTTCCGGTTCTTGTTATCAAATCACCACCGCTTATATCAATAAAACCTTTGACATATGCCTGTTTGAATAAGTTTGAACTACTGGAAAGATCTAACCAGTTTGGCATTGTATAATAAAACTCCCGAAAAGAATTATTAGTAAAAACGGTATTTAGAATTTGTATTAAATTCTAAATACTACATTCGCTTAAAATTGTTTCATCAATGTACTCGCAAGTATATAATTTTGATTCTTCACATATGCACACGATGCTGCTTCATCAGTGTTTGTATTGATAGGTACTGTAGGTATTGTAACCGTGCTATCAAATACAGCTTCTCCAGATACAGACAGATTCTCAAGTAATCGTAAATTTTGTTCTACTTTTGGCATAGTTTCTTCTTTGAACAAAGCGAAGTCATCGTCTCCATAAATTACATTATCGGTTATGAAAATACCATAAGGTGTTATTTGAATTTTATCCTTATCTTCTTTTACAATGACGAATTCATCATCATCAAAACGAATTTCATCTGACGTATATACACTAACCATTACTTTACCTTCTTCTGAACCAACTCCCTGGATAGCAGTAGGTGGTATTGACGCAATTGGATATTGTGCGTAAAAATTACCACAAATATCCACATTCCCATTCATAGAAATGTCGCCATACATATCTACGGTCCCCGTAAATGGTGATTCATCCCCATCCAGATTTATATGTTGTGTCCTTGTTATAATGTCTTCTAAACGGTCATGGACGTTTTCAGTAAGGTCTTTTATATATTGAAATTTTGAGTTGCTAATATCATAATAAATATTATTGTCCCGGACACGGATTTCTTGCGAATTAATACTAAACTCTGGAGTAGAATCATTATTATATAGATTAAGATTCTTGTTGTTACGTAATGAAACCGTCCCACTTACATCTATAAAATCTTGAAAATATGATTGTTTTAATTTATTTGAACTGGATGAAGCATCTAACCATTCACTCATTTATATTTCTTATTTATATAATTGATATATTTATATTTGATTATAGATACCAATAACATTATATAGTATCTATAGTCTAAATTTACGATTACGTATTTCATATATGATATTTAAAATTGTAATATTTGTCCGTTTACATTCATACCTCCGTTCACATCTAATACCTTGTTGTTATACACGTCAAATAGTCCAGGATATAACCCATAATATATAACACTTGAACCACTATTGTACGTGTTTTCTGAATCAGTACCTGATACATCCTCTAATGTGTTAGTAAATACAAATGACCCATTGTTAGAAATACACATACCATTTATGCTTGGTGACCTTAAAATATCTTCGTTTCCAAAAGAATAAAAAGCTTTTTCGTTGGGTACATCTTTCCATGTGCTTCCTCCATCTTGTGTATATAAAAGCAATCCTTTTGTACCATTGTCATAATTTCCTATAGCTAATCCTTTTCCGTCCGACAACATATTAATCCGTGTAATAACATAATCAGTTAACACCGCATTGTCTGATACAATATTAGATACAACATTCCAAGTTGTACCACCATTTATTGTGTATGAAATAATATTAACTCCACCAACAACAGCATTAGTATCCGTGTATGCAGAAACCGTTTTATAAGTTCCCGTTATTATATTTGTTTCTGATATAGGGGTGGCAGTAGAATAATTCACACTTTGGATACCATTTCCGACAAAATATACTTTATTTCCATAACCATCGGACGCAACAATATTAGTTATATTTGTAGAAATAGTGTTTGCTAAGGTAGTTAGATTTGTAAAATTGGAATCTACGGTAGTATAATATATTTGGTTAGCACTACTAATTAAAATACCTGGGTCACTTCCTTCAAAGTTTTTAACATATATAGATGTAGTTGTCAAATTATTAATTTTGGTATTAACCAAATCCATGGCACCAGTAACAAAATTATAACGATGTATACGTGTATTAGATGATAATATATATGCTTTATCTTCTATAGCAAAAATATGTCTGTTGTTCGTTCTTAAATTGTCAGTGTTTTCAACAATCACCTTAGTCCATGTTTTACCCGAATCAATAGAAGCATATCCAATTGTATCTGGATTTGTATCATCATTTTGTATTTTCTCTTCACGTCTTCCTGTAGTAAATACATAATTTAAAATTTCCTTTGAAGAACGTATGTCAGTCAACGTAGAAGTATGTTTTATTATAGAATGAAGTTCTCCATTTCCTATTCTGGTAGGTCCATTAATATCCATAACATAATTATTTAATCTTGGAGCATATGTATTAATACCAGTAGTTGTGCGATATATCGTTGTGTTGTTATTCGAAACAAAACTTTGAGAAGGTATAAATGACATATCAGTTGTAGAAAGTCCAATCATTCCCATCGAGCGAGAACTATCTTTTACGTAAGCACCTCCGCCTATAGAAAGTCCCTTAATATCAGGGGTTAATAAATGAGTGAATGTAGTGCTTGAATTATCTACAGCAACATTAACCGATGCCGTTCCGGTTTTTAATTGAGTATCATTATAATAATCGTAAAGGAAGGGTTCAGGTAAACTATTATCGTATATAGTAAATGGTTCATTCTTCAGTTTTGTCGTGACTTCTCTCTGAGAAATAGCTACAGCAGAACGCAGTTTTGTAGAATCCAACGATGTTATTGTAATATCACCCTCATTCGCACTAATATCAATATCTCCACTGACACTTGTAATAAATGTGGAATCCTTAGATGCCAATACAATATCTCCACTGACACTTGTAAGATAGATAGACTCAGAATTGAATGAGATATCACCACGAATCGTAGTAATCGTTGTTGCGTTTTGACTTGTTATATAAGTATTCATTAACGAGTTTATAATATTCACACTACTGTCTAATGAAATAATGCCATTTGATGGGTCTGATGTAATCTTAGAACGTGGAATAGACGAAGAATTACTAACATCTTTATAAAAGAATCCCATGCTTGATATATTATCACTTGTATCTACAGCAATACCTGAATTGTTCTCGTTCTGTGTTAAAATATTTCGAATATAAGGTAAATTATTTCTGACAGCAAAACTGTCGACAGTAGTGGAACTTATATCAAAAAACGCATTTGGTTTATTTGTACCAACACCTATGTATTGTTTATTTGTATCGGCTGAAATGTATGCTCTATAATCACCTCCATCTTCAAAATTTAATGAAATATCTGTATTTGTACCAATAACATAATTTTGAGTATAAATATTTTTATGGACGACTAACTCGCCACTTACGTCTACATTATTGCTAACATCTAAATTTCTATGAATTTGTATATCTTTTTTTGCTACAATAGTGTCATCAAATATATGAGTAGTGACGCTGACTTGTCTTAATATAATATCATCTGCTACTAATGTACCTAACGACAGATTGTTTAATTTATCATTTTTGCGAATACCTCCGTATTGTTTCCAGGACATATTAACAGTCTTATACAATTAATATGTATTTTTTTTAGATGTGTGTGACTAAATGAACTCTATTTTATAAACTTGGTTTTCGCAAATGTTTCTATGTTCTCTCTATTTTCAAATAGTAAGTCAGTAATATATTGATAAAAATTGCGAAATGATTTGCGATGTTTTTTCATATCGGCGACGGAAAACCATTTTATTTCTATTTTTTCAAATAGTTTGGATTTATTCAATACATCATGTTCCATATTATCCCATAAAAAATAGTGATTTTGATTAAAATATTTTGGAAGGTTCTCATCATACTCAATAAAAAATAGGTGAAGATGATAGTTATTGTATTTTAATTTATAGATACCGCCATTCTTTCTTATAAGTGACTTTAATTGTGATTTATTTCCTAAAAAACCACTGAGTTCTTCGCTGCCTTCTCTAATAGCACCTTCAAATGGAGTTTCTTTATTTTCTAATCTTCCACCAAAGTCCGACCATCCCTTCGCACTTTTTTCAGATGGATTTTCTTTTCCAAATAAAAAATACAATTTATCGTTATGGATAGTTACGGGTAATATACTACCAGCAACCATTATATATATTTTTACATATTAAAATTTGATTACTTTCACGTCTTTTGATTTATATGACTCTTCTTCTAACTCTTCTGGTGCTTCTTTTTGTGAATCTTTATTTATGATATCGTCTTCATTTTCTTGTAATATAGGTAATGTATTTTTTGGAATTGTATTATAAAATTCCGAAACCTTTGGATTCGCCCCTATTTTTTTACTATTAAAAGCAGATAAATACAATCCATCGAGAGAACGAATACGCGATAATGCTACGTAACTTTGCCCGTATTCAAATATACTTTGTCCTATATCCATTTCTGCCATATTCAATGTAGCACCTTGTATTTTATGAATCGTTAACGCCCATGCTAAGCATAATGGATATTGTCCTATGGCTAAACATGGATATTCTTCCGATTGCCAGTGATGTAATTGAATTGTTTTTTCAACACCATTCGCAAATTTAACAATAGGCAATATACTACCATCTGCTAATTCTTTTATATCTGTAATAACCCCTTGAGAACCATTACATATGGAGTTATCCATATCCAAATTTACAGTACACATTACAGCGGCTCCTTTTTTGAGACGAAGAACTTGAGCGGATGGAATACTATTCATCAATAGGTCCAATTCATATTTTGTTTCATTTTCACTTAAATCACGGCATTTACGTATAGTTTCAAATGAAAGTGGTTTGGTTGAATCCATTTGTGTAGTACAATCTGTTTTACGAATAGCCTCAGAAACATATTCTTTTTCATTTAATCGTTTAAACATCATAGTATTCACAAAATCAGTTTTGGACCTTAATGGAAATAACTTAGTTGGAACACATCCATTTGTTAATTCTGAATCGTAATTACGTTTGACATATTTTTCAAGTATCGCTTGTTTGTCTTGATCCAAATATCCCCGACGTATCTGTTGTAAGATGTCTATATATACAGAATCGGTTTGACGAAACATAGTTGTTAATTCAATATGATTTTCTGGTTTAAATACACTCGTCCATTTGGATGATTCAAAACAGAATTGGCTTGTATCCTCTTCACCAGAAGTACCTACCGGGGGTAATTGAAAGAAATCACCTGTAAATACTACCTGCATACCACCAAATGGACGAGTGTCCTTTTTTATAGCGCGTGCTAACTTTTCAATAATCTCAAAGATTTTTTTAGACAACATACTGACTTCATCTAAAATTAAACCTTTCGCTTTTTGCCATCTTCTTACCGTATGTTTATTTCGTAATACACTTGTTATAACTGCGGAGCTTTCACCCTTTGCGAGTTTTATACCACTCCACGAGTGAAGTGTACGAGCATTACATTCTAACAGTACAGCCGCACATCCAGTCATAGCACATACCGGTATATCTTTTTTGATACTTGTAGAAAATTCAATCAAATGCTTTATTAAATGAGTTTTTCCAGTACCTCCTGGACCAGTTATAAACAGGTTTTCACCTTTGACAAATTTTCTATATGCATGTTTTTGTTCTGGAGAAAGTTCAGTTATATCCAAATTATCTTTCATTATAGGAGAACTTGTATTGTTATTACCTATATCAATGCGTTTTGTTTCTGAAGAGTTTGTTTCTGCGTATTTAAAATTGTCTATACTTTTTTCAAATTCACTCATTATAGTAGTTTCTATTTTATTGAATTCAAAATATTATACTTGAATTCAATTTTATCCGTATATTAATCATGTTCTATCTCTAAGCATAGTGAAAAATCATATCCATTCAAAGGTAATGGTGTTCCGATATCACTGACAATTTGAAGGTTTATTTTATTTAAATCTATTTTACCACTATATCCACGTACATCGCTTAATAATAAACCATTTTGTTTATTTGCTGGTAAATAATCACCAAATCCGTAATTCGCACGGTCTAATGAGATACGAGCAATAATATTTTTATTAACCAATGAATGTGCGGTTGGTGAAACAAATGAATTTTGACTTCCTTTATTAAATTCCTCTAATGCTAAATATACGTATCGTGTAGAATTTAAATCAACTAAAAATTCACCATATCTTAATGGCTGCCCGTCTGGACCAAGTCCATCAGTACCATCAGAATCACCTTCAGACGGACTGTAGGTATAAGTGATTGTATAATTTAAATTGCGGAACCCTAAAGCCCATCCTATTTTAGATTTAAAATTATACTTATCAAAATTGCCTTTGTCATTAATAGTAAAATCTATTTCCATATTAGAACCAGTTGAATAAAAATATCCTTGAGAACCAAGAGACCCTTTTGTATAATAATCAAAACGTAAATCATTTGTATTTTTCAAATTATTACTTACATAAACATAAGTACCCGATTGTAATTTTACTTTGAAATTACCGTAAGCATCTAATACATATTCTCCAGAAGCGCTGCCGGCAGGAATAGTAGTATGGTCGGCATCACCCCATTTTATATAGATAGGGGTTCCATCAACCTCACATAAACAATTTCCGGTGGTTAATAATAATATAGTAACTCCATCGGTTTCGTATACAATTGCTCCGTTCTCGTCAACCACAATATTACCGTTACTATTGGTAGGAATCCTTTTAATTTTATCAATTTGAGAGTTAATTGTTGTTTTTAATTCGACAATAGTATAATACCCATCAGGTATGACAATCGTATCAACAAACTGATTACTACTATTAATAGAACCCGTACTTAATTGGGTTAAGTAAGGTAAAGTAGTAACTACTTCTAAATTTGTAATCTGGAAACTATTATTACCTAATGCTGACGATATATTGTAAAAAGACATAGGTAATTCCATAGTAGCAACAGTAAGTGATTTGACATCATTGATGCGTTCAGGTAAAGTAATATTATAATTTGCTACCATAAAGTTGTTATATTCATCACTAAACTTAGTGTCAACATTCACATATTTTGTCTTGGTAGGTTTATTGACATTTGACATAACCATATGACTACCGTATTGTTTTACTTTTGGTTCTAAAAACAAATTATTTTTATCAAAATACTGACTCATTGTGTTGTTATATATAATATACTATGTGATAAATTATATATAATTCATACGTTTATTGCTATCGCTATAATTTGTATCCTTAAAAATTGTATGTTTTTGCGATTTTCTTATGCTCTGTACTGGTATTCATTGGTTTGTTCTCGGTTTCATTGTTTTCCATACCTTCATATAACCCAATATACTTAAGAGATTGGGTGATTGTAAATAAGGCAAGAAGTGAGATGAGTATTGTTTGGACTCTGTTATTGGATAGAATTTTCTTCAACATTATATACAAATATACGATAAATTATTTATCAAAATATCCTGACAAATACTTTCTAAATATTCGCAAAATTGAAAACGATTGTTATGAAATAGAAGTTACTAAAAACGAATAAAATGTCATCGACATACGACTGTAAACATTGCAAGCGAAACTATAAGGAAAAATTTAATTATGACCGGCATTTATTATGCTGTGAGTTCCTATTTAAATCAAGACGAGAACAAAATAATGAAGTTGACCTATTAGCACCCGTTCCAACACAACATGAAATGTACCAACTAATTCAACACATGTCTATACGTATTGATAAACTGGAAAAAGACAATCAACGCCTACAGCAAGTAGCCAAACGAAAACATAATGTATTAGAATATTTGAATAGCCCCGAAAACTTAGAACGTATGACAATGACATTTTCAGAATGGATAAAAACGAGTATATTAACGGAAGTTCACAACAGTTTACAGTCGGTTTATGATAACGACTTGTTATCCGGATTAAAGCATCTTCTATCTAATGCTATCAATAAATTGGATACAAACGAAGTGCCTATACGAACATTTGATAGCTCAAATACATTCTATATCTTTAATTTGGACGAAAACAAGGTTAAAAAATGGATGAAAATCCAAAATAACGACTTAAACAAATATTTACGACGTATTTCCAATCAGTTCTTGTATGATTTCAAAACATATTGGTATGACGTCCATAGTGAGTTGATTAATAAAAATGAAAAATACAGCGAATTATATCTTGATTATCACGGTAAGGTACTCGGTGGTAATATGGCAGAAGACACTTTATTTCAGAAATTAAGAAAGGATATATTTACCCAAGTAAAACATAATATCAAAAGCATAGTTGAGTATGTAGCATAAAATTGAAATTCAATATTATTTACATGTTTTTTATATCTAATACAATATATTATAATATGACTGATTTCGTAGAAAAAGTTGAATATCCGGTACCAACCTATTTGGCTGAGCTCCATCCTCATCCTCGTGACAAGGATATATCATTTGAGGAAGGACCGCATATTTACACTGTTCTTGGAGACAGAGGTGGATATACATCGGTAACCACGTGGAACCATCATCACTTTGAAAAGTTTGATTCCAACAAAATTATTACCAATATTTTAAAAAGTAAAAAATGGGATACAGACCCTTCCTACAAATATTACAAAATGTCACAAGAGGATATTAATAAAATGTGGGATGATAATCGGGACCAAGCCGCAAATGCTGGAACAAGAATGCATTATGACATTGAATGTTATTACAATAATCAAGAAGTCGTAAATAATAGTATCGAGTTTACTTATTTCCGCAAATTCGCATATGATTTTGAAGATTTAAAACCATATCGTACAGAATGGATGATTTATTACGAAGAATTGAAGTTATCAGGTTCAGTTGATATGATTTTTGAGAACCCAGACGGAACATTACAAATTTATGATTGGAAAAGATGTAAAGAAATCCAACACGAGAGTAATTTCGGTAAATATTCAACTACACCTTGTATTTCGCATCTTCCAGACACTAACTTTTGGCATTACGCACTTCAATTGAATGTATATAAAACTATTCTCGAACATAAATATGGAAAAAAAGTAACAAATTTATATTTAGTTTGTATTCATCCAGACAATCCATATAATACATATGAACGCATTGAAGTTCCATTTCTAAACCATGAAATCAAGGAATTATTTGAGTTAAGATTAAATGAAGTAAACGAACAGTCTTCAAAGAAAGACTAATATTTATAATTAAAAAGGCATAAACATTACAATATAAAATATTATATCATTATGGATTTTTTTATGAAACCAATGCGTGAATATATGATACAGCGTATGGTATTATCTACCAATATTATGAACTTGATAAAACCTATTGCTTTTATTGGTGGAAATATGATATGGAAACATGTATTAAAACGTATAAATCAATATAACAAAATAGTGCCACCCCCAGTAGATATTACAAAAGAGTACAATAGTAAACATACAAATGCGTTCTTAGCAACATATAAACAATCTAATAGTGATATGAATTCAAATATAGACCAAGTATTTTATTCGAAAGAGGATTATACAAAAACAATGCGAGATATTAATAATGAGTTAGAAATAAAATGGAAACAGAAAACATTGATAGAACAGACCCCCAAGGGGAATATTATAATGTTTTATGACCCATATAAACAAGGGTTTTCATATTATTCAGATTCACAGCCAATCCCATATGCTA
>Ga0206129_10006340_pt1 | contig 12073 bp, 9 predicted proteins | sample Helgoland_Spring_8_FD_148616 | JGI IMG/M metagenome (GOLD analysis project Ga0206129, IMG submission 148616) | Pelagic subsurface seawater microbial communities from Kabeltonne, Helgoland, North Sea - Helgoland_Spring_Bloom_20160502_2 | ecosystem: Environmental > Aquatic > Marine > Epipelagic ...
TTGTTATTGATAAAGCTCGAGCGAGAAATTGACGCATCACCAGCATTGTATAAATAAGCGGCTGCACCGTTTCCATAACTAATATTGGTCGAAAAACGTGAGTTGCTAATCGTTGTCGAAGTGATACTTAGAACCGAGACGGCGCCACCGTAACCATAGCTAATATTGTTCGAGAATGTACTGTTCGAGATGTTGGCTGTACTTGCCAGTCCAGCAATATAAATTGCACCACCGCTATAAACCTCTGGCGTATTGTCATTTAAAGCAGATGAAGAATATGCACCAATGTTGGTGCTGAAGGTAGAAGATATTACACTAACAACAGAGCCAAGACTTTTAATGGCGCCGCCCGATTTATAAGACTCATTCCCAGAAAAAGTGCTACCAGTAACGCTTAATAATAAGCTATTTGGGCTTAGATAAATGCCACCATCAGCTTCGGCCTCGTTTGCTGAAATAATGCTGTCTGTTATCACTACTTTGCATCCACTTGCTGCAAATATCCCACCCCCGTCTCGGAATATGTCGGAGGAATTATTGGATATGGTTGATTGGTCTATAGTCAGATCAGAATTTCTACAATATATTCCACCTCCTTAGTACCCGCCATTAGAGAGGATTTCGGTGTTACTTAGAGTTACGGTTGCTTGATCAACCTGGATTGCACCTCCGTAGCCGTCAGTGTAGCCATTGGACATGGTTAGGTCGTTTAGCTGAACGTTCGCGCCATAGCCAATATTCATTATCCTGAAATCAATAACGCCAGTCCGAGAAATCGAATGGTTATTACCGTTAATCGTAACCTCAGATTCGATCAATGGTAGCCCTGAATAGTCAGAGTGAAGAGCGTTAAGTTCGACGTCAGCGTTAAGTTCAATAGTGTCGGCACCATTACCGCTAACACAACCAGGTACGCCAGCATTGTCATCCGCGTTTGCCGATACAATTGCGTCAATAAGCTTACAGCCAACATTGTCTACAGTGATGGTCGCTGCATCCACCGGCGCAACGAGCAGCGCGTTACTGACGGCTAGAGCCAATGCGCTCAGTTTTAAAGTGTTGCTGGCGTGCTTTTTAGTCATGTTTAATTCAAGTCAAGGGACTAATACTATTGTGTAATTGTTAGAGTGATAACAGTGTTGTTGATGGGGCTAATCAAATCTCTGCCAATCTATCTACCCGCTTACGCGAAATCTTCTTTAAGCTTAAATTTTAGAACTTTACCAGCTGGATTACGAGGCAGTTCATCAACAATATGTAGGCGCAGAGGTAATTTATACCGTGCCAATTGTGTTTCTGCAAATGCCCTTAATTCCTCTAATTCTAGCGTTTTGCCTTTATGCAAGGCGGCGACGGCTGTTACGGCTTCGCCCCATTTTTCGTCAGGCATGCCAATAACGGCTACTTCCGCAATCGCCTCGTGCTTGAATAAAACACTCTCGACTTCAGCAGGGTAAACGTTTTCCCCGCCTGAAATAACCATATCCTTCAATCGGTCACATATAAATACAAAGCCTTCATCATCTTTATACCCAACGTCACCAGAGTGAAACCAGCCCTCTCTATCAATCGCTTCGGCGGTTGCTTCTGGACGGTTCCAATAACCCTTCATAATGTTTGGGCCTTTTATGCAGATTTCGCCGCGTACTTCTGCGCCTACTTCCGCATTGTCGTTATCGACAATTCGGACTTCGGTATACATCGGCGCTTGCCCAGCAGAACCAAGTTTGCTCAAGGCAAATTCAGGCGTTAGAAATGTTGCAAAAGGCGCTGTTTCTGTCAGGCCATAACCTTGGCAAAAGTCTACGCCACGTTCTGCGTAAAGCGTGAGCAATGATTCTGGCGGAGGCGCCGCACCACAGATAAAGGTTTTCACGCTATCAAAACTAGTCGCTTCAAAATCAGGGTGTTGTGCCATAAAGTTAAACATCGCAGGCGCGCCAAACATTAGAGCGACCTTGTGCTGCTCAATAAAGCCAAGTACTTGACCAGGATCAAACGCGCGTATCAATAGCAGGGTCCCGCCCAAGGTGATGGTATGCAGCGTAAGTACGTTTAGCCCTCCAATATGAAACAAAGGTGCAACCGTGAGCACAACATCGTCGCGGCTTTGCCCAAAGGCGAAGTGCGCGTTTATGTTGTTCCACATCAAGTTACCATGCGTCAACATGGCCCCCTTTGGCAGACCAGTGGTGCCAGAAGTGTACATAATGACCGCGACATCATGCTGGGTCATTGTGACTTCTTGCGCTAACGGTTCGCGCTTTGCCCGTTCGTTAACTAAAGAGTGCCAACCGTCAAAAGTCGATTCGGCGCTATAAAAGTGATGACAGCAAAATTGCTCGCGGACCGGATCAACCACACTTAGTGATGCGTCATCGACGACCAAGCTATGAATGCCAGCATCATTGATAATAAAGATGAGCTCTTGCGCCGTAAGCCTGAAATTGAGTGGTACAAATATCGCACCGATGGCGTTTGCTGCGTACATGGTTTCGAGAAACGCCGGCTGATTAAAGCCTAGAAAGCCAACACGGTCACCCATACAGATACCATGCTCTTTAAACAAGTTTGCTTGTTTGCGAACGCGGTCTGCAAGTTCGTTATAGGTGATTTGTTGATCTTCAAAAATCACTGCAGTACGGTCGGGATTAGTAGCAGCACGGCGCAGTAAAGTAGTGGCGACATTGGTCTGTATAGATGGGTAGTGCATGATTGATGTTCTCCTTTTCGACAGAGTCTAGCACCAAATTTATAATATGTTGAATACGGCTCGAGCGAGTTCCAATCTAAAAAAAATGGGCGAGAAAGGGGTTCTTGAGGTAATCTCGTACTTCATATGATTTGTTTGGATACATAAAACAACAAAAACTACCGTTCTGTGCGCACTTCAAAGTACCAATATATATGGACAGGCCTGCTGGCATTGATCTTGCTGGGAGGACTGTTGTGGGTGATAAAGGAGGATAGCGGTGCTACCCAATTGCCTGCTTCTACCTATGTTCAGTCTCGTATCAGCTATTTTTCAGAATTACTTGAAAGCGATGCGATTGTTAGTGTGAGTGCAGTAAGGCAGCTATCTAGACATTTAGGACATTTGCGAGATGGCGCTAGTGGTATTGAGTTTGATGGCCAAAATGTCACTGTTGAGGCATTGCATGATCCGACTTTGCGAGCTAGGCTTTCTGATGTTGAGATAGCTCTTGAAAGCCAGAACTCTGAGAAAATTAAGGCCGCGTTCAATCGTTTTTCTCAAGAGATCGTCAAGACTTATGCCAACTCAATAGACCAATTAGAGCAAAAACGCTTTCTGTTAAAAGTGGCCATACTAGGTGCCTTACTGGCACTTTTATTGTGGAGTTGTTGGCGGCAAATGCGTGCGGAGCGGATTGCACGGCGCGCATGGAATAAATCGCAAAGTTTGCTTAGCGCAATTATAGATGGTGCGCTTATTCTCGATAATGAAGGTTCGGTTGTTGCTCAAAATGCTCAAATAACCCACAGCAGTTTGTTGCCTGGTATTTGCATCGGAAGTCATTTCCTTAACTTTCTTTCTCCGATGCTAGATGAAGCCGTACTGCATGGTTTTAGGGAAGACCTATATTCATTGTTGGAGGAAGGCGGCGGTAATGATCCTGAGTCTAGGCAGCGTTCTATTGTTCTTGAGTTGAACGCTGCTTCTAACAAAAGGCCACACAATTTTTAAAGCTAAAGTTGAGTAAGTGCTATTGGTTGAGTGAGCCTTCGGACACCGACCTTGGACATATCTTGCTGGTCGTTAATAATGTGGACGAGCAGGTAGAAACGCAACAAACACTTGAAGTAGCCATGCGTTTACAGAAAAGCAGGCCAAGCCAAGTAGTTAAAGTAGTTTATTCAGTTCCGAGCGAAGTGCGCCGATTTCTAGCTCGCTCGAAAATGGCAGAGCACGATATTGAGCATATTCTCAGAGGGCACGAAGGCGAGGCTACTTCACGCAATGATTCACTAATAACTATTGGCCGATTGAGTAAATCAGCACTTGATGATGCAAAAAATATTGGCTTAGATTTGTTCGTTGAAGCATGGTCAGATTTCGTCGAAATACACAGTCAATTCAAAGCTAAGCGAGTTCTTAGTGAGCGCGCTCTCACTCGAATGCAAGCAAAACTGACGGACATCCATCAGCTTCGTAAGTATTTACAAGCAATGCTGCCAATGATGAGCGCAGCCAATACATACCGAGAGCAGTATGGACATGAGACAGACATCAAGGATCTTGGTGCGATAGAGCAAATGAGTCATGACTTGGTCGATGCCTATGCTTCTTTTAGTGAATCTTTCTCTGCTGAGGCTTCCGTAAATGACGTTATAGACCAATATCTAGAGGGTAGACCCGAAGAGAAAGGCTTGAGTCTACGCGACCACTTTGCTGTGCTGGCACAAAATGTAGCGTCTCGAGAAGGAAAAAAGCTTGAGATATACTTTCAGGGCTTAGATGAATTTGACTCAACTCATATGTATTTTTTATTGCTGAGTGAAGTCGGTGTTGAGTTATTGAGAAATTCTATTGAGCATGGTCTAGAAATCGAACTCGACCGAATAATGACTCATAAAGAGCGTCTAGGTCGCATTGATGTTGAGCTGTTTGAACGCGACGATAAGCTGTGTTTGTCTGTACGCGATGATGGAAAAGGATTGGATTTTTCGCGCATCAGAAGCGCGGCAATAAAACTCGGATGGGTTGACCCCACGGATACCAATTTGGATAGAAGTGTATTGGTACGCGGTATCTTCGAGAATAATATGTCCACGGCAAATGTTCAAAGCAGCGCTGATTTAAAACCTGAAGACTTGAGGGGCGAAGGGCTAAGCTTGGTAAAAAAATCCTTAAAAAGTTCTGGTGGAAAGATCTCAGTCCGATCTGTCGATGGGCAGTATTGCCAGTTTACAATTAAGCTGCCAAAGCCTTAAGCCCAATCAATCTAAGGGTGGGATATTCGTTTCATATCTCTTAAGATAAATAGCGCAGCTTTATTTATAAAATCTATTTCGTTTTAGTCTCCAAGACGTTATAAGACTCACTACACTTTCTAGATAGAAAGCCAGCAGACTAGTTTTATTACAAACCTACTCACTTTGACGACCAAAGCCTCTCTTAAAATGAATACCAAACAAAACTATGATGCTGTCATTATCGGCGCGGGTCACAACGGTTTAGTCTGCGCCTACTATCTTGCTCGTAAGGGCTATAAAACCATAGTGCTCGAGAGATGTAACGTGGTCGGTGGCGCAGCCATAACGGAAGAATTTCATCCAGGCTTTCGTAACTCTGTGGCGTCTTATACTGTTTCACTGCTACAGCCCAAAGTGATAGCTGATATGCAGCTTGAGCGGCATGGCCTTGAAGTTGTGTTGCGCAAAATCGATAACTTTTTACCAAGCGATACGGGATACTTGCTAGCCGGTGGAAATGGCCTAACGTTGCGCGAAATAGCGCGTCACTCTGAGCGCGACGCGAAAAGATATGTCGAGTATCAAGCGGCACTCGATAGCGTCGTTGATTGTCTTCGAGAATTTTTATTAGTTGCACCACCCAATGCGGGCGGTGGATTGCAAGACGTTTTAACGTTGCTTAAATCAGCCAAGATTGCGCATCGTCTGAGTTTAACGACACAAAGAGATTTGCTGGCCTTTTTTACCAAGTCAGCCGGAGAAATCCTAGATTACTATTTTGAAAACGAACGAGTTAAAGCGTTATTCGGCTTTGATGGTGTCGTGGGCAATTTTGCTTCGCCTTACGAACCTGGTTCGGCCTACGTATTATTACACCATGTGTTTGGCGAGGCTGCTGGCGTTAGAGAAGCATGGGGCCACGCGATCGGCGGTATGGGGTCTATCACTCAAGCCATGCGCAAGGCCTGCGAAGAAGCTGGAGTAGTGATTCGAACGGAATGCCCAGTAGACAGTATTCAAATAGAAGACGGTGTTGCACGGGGCGTTAATACAGCCGATGGCTTTATTGGCGCCAAAATAGTGGCATCGTCTGTGCATCCCAAGATCTTGTTCGAACGACTGATAGACAAACAGCACTTGGATCAAGATTTTGTAAGCCGAATAGACCAATACCAATCTCATTCCGCGACATTTCGAATGAATGTGGCTTTAAAAGAATTACCCCAATTTACGCAGGCGCCGACGCAAGGACAGGAAGCGGTAGACTATCTTACTTCGGGCATTATCATGGCGCCGAGCTTGGCATACATGCACGATGCTTGGCTAACCGCTAACGAGAGTGGTTGGTCGCAAAAGCCTATTGTTGAAATGCTTATTCCCTCAACACTGGATTCTACCCTCGCTCCAACAGGTCAACATGTTGCAAGTTTATTTTGTCAGCAGTTTAAGTTTGATTTACCTGAAGGCCGTTCGTGGGAAAGCGAGCGCGAATCGGCTGCAGATCACATTATTGATATGGTTGACGGTTACGCTCCGGGATTTAAGTCGCTAATAGTGGGCCGCCAGTTACTGAGTCCGCTCGACCTGGAGCAGAAGCTGGGTTTGATCGGTGGAGATATATTCCATGGTCGCATGAGCCTGGATCAATTGTTCTCTGCGCGCCCAGTGTTAGGCGCGGGAGCTTATAGAGCACCGCTTAAGAATTTATATATGTGCGGAAGCGGAACACACCCTGGTGGTGGCGTAACCGGGGCTCCTGGGCATAACGCCGCGAATCAAATTATTCGCGATCGACGATGGCGATTTTTTTAGTAAAGCACAAAAACGGTTTTACGGCCAAGAGCTTGGTGTGTATTTAAGGCCTTACTGTTCTGCACCGAAACTGTTGTCTACTTGACCGCGATTATTTGACGATGCTTTCTTGCTCGGCGACATTTTCTTGTTTAACGTCTTCGCTGGAAGAGCTCTTACTTCGCCAAACAGCAAATCCGATGTAGGCGAATATAATGCCAACAAACGGGTTAATTAGATTCAGCAGCGACCACGCGAAATAGTCTAAAGTGCTAACGCCCAAAGTGGCCGCAAAAAATACGCCCGTCGTGGTCCACGGAATCAGTGGCGTAATCAACGTGCCGCCTTCTTCGAGCGAACGAGACAGTACCGATCTATCTATACCTAAATCATCATACTTTTGGCGAAACATTTGCCCCGTTAAGATCATCGAAATATAACTTTCGCCAAGAGTTAGGTTGCTGAAGGTGGATACGAGGATAGTGGATGACACTAAGCCTGAGGCACGCTTGATTTGTCTAAGCAGGGCCTCCATCAAGATCTTTAAAAAACCAAAGTGCTGCATGATAGACCCGAGAGAGATCGCCACGAACGATAATGTAAACGTCCAGGCCATATCAGTAATACCACCTCGATTTAAAAGGGGATCTAGAGCCGCGACACCAGACTCAATTTTGGCGCCACCGTAAAAGCCGGTAACGACATCAGCCAAGGTTAACCCTTGTAAGACCATTGCGATTACTGCAGCGACCAAAGACGCAATCATCATTGCGGCCTCTGGTTTAACGCCCTTCATCGATAACGCCAGTAATACGACCATCGGCAGAAGTACTAAAACATTGATTTCAAATGTGGCGTCCAACGCGGTCAACAGTGTGTTGAGTTCAACTTCCGGAAGCGGTTGGTTTGCATAGGTCAGGCCAAAATAGGTAAACAAAGCTAGGGCGATCAGGTAGCACGGAACCGTGGTATACATCATGCTGCGGATATGGGCATAAAGGTCTGTTTGCGCAGACAAGGCCGCTAAGTTAGTGGTGTCCGATACAGGTGACATCTTGTCGCCGAAGCTAGCCCCTGAAACGATCATGCCGGCCACCATTGGCAGAGGAATTCCCATAGCACCGCCAATACCAATCAATACGATTCCGCCGGTTGCGACAGTACCCCATGAAGTTCCTACTGCTAAAGACATGAGGCTGCACAGTATGAGACCGGTGGGTAAAAATATACCGGGATCCATGAATTTCAATCCATAGTAAATAAGTGTTCCTACTGTGCCACTTTGAATGAAGGTGGCGATAACCACTCCTATCATCAGAAATACCAGCATGGCCGGCATGGCTCTATCTAAGCCTTTTAGAATAGCCGTCTGTATGTGTTGGTATTTAGCACCTAAGAACAAACAGTTAGTAACGATCCAAACAATCCCAACCAACAGAATGCCGTGTAGGTCTGCACCTAACCCAAAGATGCCGTAAGAAATCCAAACGGCGAGTACTAACACCGTTGCGGCTGCGTGGCGTACTGAAGGTAATCGTATGGGTGAACTCATAAAGGGCCTCTATGTAGGGAGAGTTATAGGCGTGTTCTGACACAAGGGGTTCTAAGATAAATAGCTGTGTAAATATTTATCAACAACTCTCAACAATAATTCTGATCAATTGCCCCAGACAATATCACGATACAGCTCTGGCGCGGTATCACCCTCTGTCGAGAACAATAAGACCTGTGATTGCGCATTTAAACCCATCTGTTCGCGCACTGCCGCATTCGCAGGGTTGTTACAGAGTTCGTAGAGTGCTCCTAAAGTAACGGCCCCCGATTCTCCCGACGTAATGGGTGGATCTTCGCCTAAAGGATTGCCCATCACACGCATGCCGCGCTTAGCAACTTCATCATCACAACATAAGAACCCGCTCGCGCAATCAGCGAGTACACGCAACGCTATAGAACTCGGTGTGCCGCAGGCTAAGCCCGCCATGATGGTGGGTAAGTGGCCGTCTAAGCTGATTGAATCGCCATTATTGCCCGCCATAGATTGATACAGACAATTCGCCATAGTGGGTTCCACTACTATAAAGTCTGGCATCTTATCAGTGCCTTTGCTCATCACCTGTAATCTTGCTGCGAGCGCGGCGGGCAATGAGCCAACACCTGCTTGTACAAATACGTGGCTTGGCCATTGGTCGGATTTAAGTTGCTCAAACGCTTCACTAAGCAAACTAAAATAGCCTTGTTGAATAATGAGCGGAATCTGCGTGTACTCATCCCATGCAGTGTCCTGCACAAGGAACGAGTCTGGCTCAGTGGCCGTTTGCGCGGCTAGCTTTACGGTGTCATCGTAGCTAAGGTCGGTTATTTCAGCGCGAGCTCCATACCCTTGAATAGCCTTTGCCCTTGCTTCAAGCGTTCCATGCGGCATATACACGTGAGCCTTACAGCCAAACTTCTGAGCGGCCCAGGCAACGGCACGACCATGATTACCATCCGTGGCTGTGACTAACGTAAGGTGCTTATAGCGCTTTTGTTGAGCACTTATACCCTCAAACCTAAACTCATCTGAACTCAAGCCGAGCCATTCATGCAATAGCGATGCAATGGCGTAACTCGCGCCTAAAACTTTAAAGGCATTAAGATCAAAGCGTTTACTTTCATCTTTTACTCTTATGCTCGCAACGCCAAGGTGTGACGCGAGCGCCGTGAGTTCTTGGGTAGGTGTTGCCTGATAATTGGGCAAGCTTTTATGAAACTTGAGAACGCGGTCTGCGGTTTGATCACTTGCGAAATCAAGTTCAACGTTCTTTTTTGAAGAGGAAGAGCGGTTGTGGTGGTATTTCATAGAACAAGGTTACGCATCTTGTGAATTCACAAAAAAGTCAATCGAGGGTAGGATGTTAGCACTAGAACCAATAGAAAAGATTAGGAGATAGCATGGATTTATTCTCAGTTAACTGGATTGCAGTAGTCGCAGCAGCCCTTACGGGCTTTATGGTGGGTGGAATTTGGTACGGGCCTATCATGGGTAAAAAATGGATGGGCGCCGTTGGTCTAAGCGAAGAGCAGATTAAGAATGGCAATATGGGACTTATCTACGGTGGAGCATTCGCTTTCAGTTTGCTCGCATCTTGGACCCTCGCGCATACCTTTACAAGTTATGCCATCGACCTTGGTTTTCAAGCAAAAGTAATGACCGCGTTTGGTGTTGCATTGGGTTTTGTTGTGCCGGCAATTGGCACCAACTATCTATTCTCGCAAAAGTCTAAAGCACTGTTTTTTATTGATGCGACATACTGGTTGCTGTTCTATATTGCGATGGGTGTTGTTCATGCCTGGCTTGGTTAACTGCTTGGCTAAATAGAATTTAAGTTGAGCTTAGGCAGTAGGCTGGAGAAGCAGTGATGACGGACAAGAAAACAAGCATAAAACCGCGCAATCCTGCTGCGCGCTCTCCGTTAATGAAAAAGGGCGGCGTGCATGAGAAAACTAAAACGTCAAAGCGCCGATCCAGTAAGGAATCTGTTAAGGGTGACCTCGAAGATTGGCGTGATGACGTGAAATTCGAACGGTCGGTTAAAAACGAAGATTAAACGTTAGACGTTTATAGGAGGTGCGCATTTAAGGCGCTTGATGCTTAGCAGCGCTTATACACGTTGGCGATGCCCTTAGTGCTATCGTCTGGATTTAATAGCGTTTGCAGCATCATTACTGTAATCTGCGCGCTTTCCGCGATTGGCGTTCTGTTGATCTGCGATGACACCAATATTTAGGTAACAACATGGCTTTTAAAGATCTTGGTTTGAATCAAACCATTCTTTCAACTTTGGATAAATTGGGTTACACCGAGCCAACTCCAATTCAGGCGCAAGCGATTCCACCCGTACTCGAGGGGCTAGATGTAATGGCCGCCGCACAAACGGGTACCGGCAAAACGGCAGGGTTTACGCTGCCTATCTTGCACCGTCTTATTGATAACCCTATTGCCAAACCAAAAGGCAATCAGGTACGAGTATTGGTGCTTACCCCTACTCGAGAGCTCGCCGCACAAGTCGCGCAAAGCGTACAAGACTACGGCCAAGACCTAAACGTTAAAACAGTGGTTGTGTTTGGCGGTGTAGGCATAAACCCGCAGATGCAAAAGTTGCGCGGTGGGGCAGATGTGTTAATCGCTACGCCAGGCCGTTTGCTCGATTTACACAATCAAGGCGCGGTAAAGTTTGACCAACTAGAAGTGTTTATCTTAGACGAAGCCGATCGCATGTTGGATATGGGCTTTATCATCGATATTAAAAAGATCATGAAGTTTCTGCCCAAAAAACGTCAGAACTTACTCTTCTCTGCGACCTTCTCTGATGACATCCGTAATTTAGCCAAAGGCATTGTTAACAACCCTGTTGAAGTGTCGGTTACGCCGCCTAACAGCACCGTTGATGCGATCAAACAAAGCCTGATCGCCGTTGAGAAAGCAGATAAAACTATGGTGCTTGTGCGCCTAATGCAAGAAAACGATTGGTTCCAAGTATTGGTGTTTGCGCGTACGCGTCATGGCGCGAGCCGCCTTGCAGGTAAGCTGGAGAAGCAAGGAATCAACGCCATGGCGATTCATGGCGACAAGAGTCAATCTCAGAGAACTCGAGCTTTGGCGCAGTTCAAGGACGGCAAGCTTAGAGTGTTAGTGGCTACTGATATTGCGGCTCGTGGAATTGATATTGAACAATTACCTCAGGTCATCAACTTTGATTTGCCGCAAGTTGCCGAAGATTACGTTCACCGTATTGGTCGAACTGGGCGCGCTGGCAAGACTGGACACGCCTTGTCTTTGGTGAGCCATGATGAATACAAGCAGCTCACGGACATCGAGCGGTTCATTAAAAAGGAAATTCCGAGAGAATACTTAGATGGTTACGAGCCGACGAATAACCTGAAAGAATCTAAGGGTGATTTCAGCGATCGTAAACCTAAGAAAGCAAAGGCTCCTAGAGGCGGAAAAGGAGGCAACGGAGGTCAGGGCGCAAAGGCCGACAAACCTGGACGCGGACGAGGCGACAAGCCTGCTGGCCGAGGAAGATCAGAAACTAGGGACTCTAAACCAAAAGCAAAATCAGGTTCGCCTTCACCGTGGGGTAAGCGCGATGACTCGAAACGTTCAGACTCGCGACGCAAGCCGAATGAAGGTGAGGGCCGAGGTCGCAGTGAAAGACCCAATAATAGTCGTAACGAAGACTCTAATCGAAGCGGTGGTGCTAGAAGTGGTGGCGCGAAAAGTGACGGGCGAAATGCTCGTGACGAACGTGGCGGTCGCCCACGCGCTTCAACTCAAGGCAGTACTAAAGCCGATCGTCCTAAAGAC
>Ga0206129_10006344_pt1 | contig 12069 bp, 15 predicted proteins | sample Helgoland_Spring_8_FD_148616 | JGI IMG/M metagenome (GOLD analysis project Ga0206129, IMG submission 148616) | Pelagic subsurface seawater microbial communities from Kabeltonne, Helgoland, North Sea - Helgoland_Spring_Bloom_20160502_2 | ecosystem: Environmental > Aquatic > Marine > Epipelagic ...
GAGAACTCGTTTAATTTCAGTATTGTCAATCTTGGGTGGTCTCCCTTTATATTTACCTTTTGCTTTTGCGAGAGCAATGCCCTCTCGTTGTCTCTCCAACAGGATTGACCGTTCAAACTGGTACACCGCACCCAACATAGTCAGTAACAGTTGTTGTGTAGGGTCATTCTTATTACCAGTGAAATGGAGATTTTCCTTCACGAAATGAATAGAACAACCCTTTTCTGTAATTTCACGCACCAGACGGTGTAGGTCTTCTATATTTCTTGCGAGTCTGGAAATATCGTGACAATAGACCTCATCATTCTCACGGATGTGTTCTAACATAAGTTGAAGTTGTGGACGATCCGCAGTCTTCGCAGATACTTTCTCCTCAAAGACTTTATCCAGTTCAACATCTACCAATTGCCTATCGGTATTTTGCTCAATCGTTGAGACACGGATATATCCAATTTTTTGTCCTTTCATATGAATGCCCTATTCAAATAAGTCTATAACTATTATGAACTAACTATAGTCAAAAATCCAATAGAACCCAAAAGAATAGGGTTTTGAGTGTTTTCTGGGTTATGGATTTGGGTGTACTTATATGACTATGGAAATACTCAAACCGTTACGATGAAATAACAAACAAATCGTATTGCAAGGACTAATCACCTCTCGATTTACTATGGAAAAGTACCAACGAGAGTTCTAAACCCAATCCAACCTTCTTCGTTAAATGTTCCCGCAGTGCGTTTGTGAATGTATTAACATCGTCAATGTTCTCAAGGTTTGACATCAACTCTGCGTTTTCTAACAGTTCCTCCACATCCACAAGTTCCTGTGTAAATGTCTTTGTTGGGACAGTGTCCCAAATCACTTCACTATCACGAATTCTGTTCTGTTCTTTTTGCCACTCTAACTTCTCTTTTGCAGACACTTTCCTCATGCCTCGTTTGATTTGGTCTGCTACTGTTTTTTTTGACCATCCGTTTCCTCGTGAGGTTGGATGACCAATATGGTTGAGATGTTCGCTGATGTTGGTGTATGAAATACATCCCCAATATTGTCCGTCACGAGAACAGAATTGCCCTACCTTACATTTCTCACAAGCAGTCTGTTCGTAGATGTACTCACAAATAACCTTACGGGTTCGGTCTCGTACTACAAGGTTTCTTGCCCTTGTTTCTTTAGTAATAGGATGTGTGGGGTGCTTGTACATATAACGTCTCATTTAATCTCTTATTGTTACCGTAACATTATAGTTACTAATAGTTATTGAGAGAAGATAAAGAGAGTCAGCGTTGTGATCGTTCAAAGGAGGTCGAATCTCAGTTATTAGTGACAGTTTATGGATGTATATATACCTGTAGAGAAACATTTTAAACCAACAGGAGATTACTTAATGATAGATATAAACATGATTGGTCAGATTCAGATTGACGAAGAAGAACGATTACAACAGTTACTCAAGTCATCAAATCTTGACGACCAAAGTAAAGAGTCCGTACTAAAACGCATTCATCACCAAATACAACACCTAAACAATCTAATAGAACTTGAGGAACACTAACCTATGGCACTGAAACAATACTGTTTGAAGATGTCCCACTCATTGTGGAACGAAGTTGATAAGAATCGAATGCAACTTGTAGGTATTTTATATCCACAGGGTGTTAGTCGTGCAGACTACATTCGTGAGGCAGTTACCCAATACAACAAATGGAATTCGGAAGTTGTAACACCAAGGGTGACTTCATTGAAAAAGGAAATAGACGAACCAATTGGGTTCTACATTGACGATGGACTGGATGTGAGGTGGTAATGAAAACCTTTAAAGAGATAAGAGGCACTGACACTGAAGACCTCACTGAAAGTCGATTACTTCGCAGAGGTATTGCTACTGGGTATGGACTTCGTGCTCGAAATGAGGGTAAGAAGGTTGAGATGGAACTCAATTCTGCAAAGAATGCACTGAGACCTCGACCAAACGATACGACTGAGGAACAAGTAAAAAGACTACAGGAAGGACTGATTCAGATGTGTGATGCGAACATTGCTTTGAGGCATCAACTGGGTGCAATCACTGCAATTGTTGTCTCGGGACAACTGTTCAACGAACGCACGAATACTCAGTTAGAGAAGATTCTTAGGAAACTATAATCTTATAGTAGAAGATTTTTACCAAAAAAGAACGGAGCGATCGCAGGAATTGTGACTACCGCAGTTCTTATGAACGAAAGGACTAATACTCAGATTGAAAGGATTGTGAAAAAGTAGATTTAATCTTTAATTCTTCTTATGTTCTGCATACCACTGCGATATTTTATCAAAATCAAAAATATCGAAGTCCTCATCTAATGCATCGGAGAACAGCAGTAAAAAGGTGGTAAGCGGATCCTCACATTCGTCTATTCTCTCTTTGTTAAAACTAGCTGTCTCGCCACCTTTCTATTGAAAGAGTGGCTTGGCTTAAACCCGCTACGCGGGGCATACATCGCTACGCTCTAGCCAAAAAAACCCCAACCCATTCGGGTTGAGGTCTATTTCTGGTGGAGGCGGCGGGAACTGCATAGGCTACAAGGCATTGATTAATGTAGCTTTAATTTGTATTGAGACTCGCTAATGCTTTTGAGAAGAACTCACTCTCTTCTTCTGACTCTCCACTTTTCTCCAAAATATATTTCATAAATACAATTGAAGCCAGCTTACAGGCTTCGCCACTTTCTGAAATAACATTAAGAGCCCCATTAATCGCATTATCATTGCCTTTGAGAGCTTCATAGTATGACAAGGCATACTCTAGATATTGCTCGTGTCCCTGAATGCTAGCTATCGCCTGCAAACCCAAAGTTTCCGCTTCATCAACAATTCCATCAGCTCTGGCCGCTCCAAGAGCGGTAATATAAACAGCTTCAATGGGTGTCATTCGGTTTTGAGCAGATTCTACTGGCTTACGTTCTTTATTATCAGTCATTGTGTAATCCTTTTATTTATCAAAGAGTTTTTACCTAACAAACAAATCAACCTCAAAATTAGTCATGGGACAATCCCACTCACTAACTTCAAAAGGTCTAGTTCTTCCTCTTGGGACCTCTATATAGTCGCTTCCATGACCAATAAATTTTCCATTTCGATGGAATGTAACCTCAACCTCAAAATCCAGGTTGTCGTCAGTATTGTTCGTCACCATTCCTATCACTTTGGCATAATCGTCATGATCAGTTGTGCCATTGAGGCTATGAATTTCAACATCAGCCATTCTGTATCTCCTTTATTTATTTAAATTTATGTTGGACTACTATATCAGCAGGTCGCTTTTTTTCATCCTTTACTGCATTGCCAACCTGCCCAACTGAGCTTACATCTGCCCCACTGCTAGCCTGACTACTTATATTCGTTGAGTTCACATTCTGTTTAGCTGATGAACTGCTAGTCACATGAACATCGACTGTTTTTTCATCACTAATAAATGAGGCTGTTGGCGCAGGGCTTTTACTCTTCATATTGCTGTCACTTGAAGCCGAAGCGCCATGTTGCAAATCTTTCTTAGGCTTATCATCAAATTCAAGAACGACCTTAGTTTTTCTTAATTTACCCATATTTCCTCCGAATCTATATTACAAAACAGTCAATAACTATAACAGGCTACCTGATCCCTTAGTTTTCATCCAGCTTCTTCAATCTAGCTTCTAATCTTTGAATGCTATCGAGAAGCTCTTTCTCTCTCTCAGCATGACTATTTTCTATTTTTTGATCTAATTTAGACTCTTGATCAATAACAGTAACGATAACTCCAATTAATAGGTTTAAAAACGCAAACGCAGTAATGATAATAAAAGAAACATAATATAACCAGCTGGAGTAGTAAACTTGCATCGTTTCATACATTACGTCTGACCATCCCTCTAATGTCATAATTCTAAATAAAGTCAGCATTGATACCGCTACGTTACCCCAAAGGTCAGGATTTATGTCTGAAAAAAATGTTGCGCCAATCGTTCCATATATATAAAAGAAAATAAACAAAAGGATCATTATGTACATCAATTTAGGAATCACTTGAAAAAGAGCTCCTACAAGAACCCTCAATTCTGGAATAAAAGAAACCACGCGCATTATTCTAAATATACGAAGCATTCGTCCAACCACAACTAAGTCTGCATTATTAATCGGAACGAGGCTAATAATGACAATAGCTGTGTCGAAAATATTCCATCCGTTTTTAAAAAAGTCTTTGGCACGTTTTTCACTTAATAGCCTGATAAGTAATTCAAAAAGAAAAATCGCTGTTATTACGTAATCTAACGTATTAAAAATTTCTTGGTACTGCGAAGTAAAAGGAAAAGTTTTAAATCCAGCTATTAATGCAGAAAAAATAATAATTGTTACTACGAGAGCTTCGAACAGAGGATGAAACCGAAGTTTCGCAAAGCCTAAAAGTAAACTGCCTCGTGATGAAAAGTTAGTCATAATTTACACTAACCGAAAGCTTTTTCTTTTTTTCTGTATGCTGAGCTTTTGCTTCGACGCTACCACTCTTTTCTGTAGTCTTATCCTTATTATCCTTATTATCCTTATTATCCTTATTATCCTTATTATCCTTGTTAGACATATTACTTAAATTAAATCCTATCGAATCTTTCTTCGATCCTTTATTTTTAGACCCAGTGTCGCTTTTTTTATTTTTAGCTGTTGGCTTAGGCTTAGTTGCGTCTTTAGGTTTAGATGATTGCTTTGGCTTTTTATTACGGTTAGTACCATTGATCTTACTAAGATGCTCTTTTATCGCGGTTTTTCTCGTTACAGCCGTTGAGGAGTCGCCAGCATATACAGTATCAATCTGTGTCAGCGCCTTATTTAAAATCTGAGTTACCAAAACTTTATCCAGATGCGGTTTGACCACCATTTTACGGCTAAGTGCCCCCAACTTTTGAGCTTGCGCTATGTGTCCTTTTGTTATCTTAATATCAACCGTTGTACTTTCTGGACCAAACAGCCCTTTCAATATCTTCAGAGAGCTTTTGAAATCTTCAACTAATTCATCATCTGTTTTTTTAGGTTTAGACGGTGGAGCAGGTTTAGGAGACGACTCTAAAAGGGACTGTATGCCCGTCCATAATAGGACAATCGGCATGGTAAAGATCATAAAAAGCAACACGAACGTACCCCCAAAGGTACCATCGAATACACTATCATCCTCAGTTATAGCAAAATACACTACGCCTACAATTCCAACTACAAGATAAATTCCTACTAGAGCTTCCATCATTAAAACTCCCACTTTCAATTATAAAATTCGCCTCTATAAAGAGATTCGACAGAATTCTTCAAAAGAGACTCTATCATCATGATTCAAATCACTCACTTTAAACGCCTCATTAGACCCTCCACGATCCAAAATCTTTAAGACCTCATGTGAAAAAGCAACAAATTCACCCTTACTTAGATATCCATCAGAGTTGGAATCAAAACTATCAAACAAATGCTTTAACATCACCAGGTCTTCATTATTCATAATTTCTTGCCTCTCTGAGGGTAAATTTTAGTTAGGATCCTTACTTATCTCTGCAAATTTAGCTGTCATTGTAGAATTATTCCTGATTAATTTTTTAACCGATAAATCATCAGCCTTATTGTTTGCCAATCTAAGGTTATTTTCTGAACCAAGCAAAGCATCTTTAGTTTTTTGCAAATGGTCAATAGTTTTATCAATTTCAGAGATAGCTGTTTGGAATTTTTTGGATGCTAGCTCGTAATTGCGAGCAAATCCGGTTTTAAATTCCTCCAAATCATCCTCAAAATTAGTGATATCAAGATTCTGTTCTCTAACCAATGCCAGTTCCGCCTTATACTTTAGAGAATTCTGAGCTGCATTTCGAAGTAATGTAATTATGGGAATAAAAAATTGAGGTCTAATGACATAGGTTTTTGGGAATCGATGTGATAAATCAACAATACCAGTATTATAAAGCTCACTGTCTGGCTCGAGCATTGAGACAAGAATCCCATACTCACAGTTTTTTTCTCTTCTATCCTTGTCTAGCTCCTTAAGAAAATCTTCGTTTTTCTTCTTAGTCGAAGTTTCATCACTCTCATTTTTCATTTCAAACATAATAGAGACGGTTTCTGTTCCCGCCTCATCTAAGTCACGAAAAATATAATCGCCTTTACTGCCTGATTTCGCATCATTATCTTTCTCAAAGTATGCCTTAGGAAACGCTGTGGCTCTGATGCGATTGAATTCTGTTTCACAATGTTGCTCTAAAGTTTCACCAACCATTTTTGTTGACAATCTAGCTTTCATATCGCGAAGCCTTTCAATAGCGTCATCACGATCCTTTATTTGAGTCTCATACTTCTCCCTCAAAGCCTTTTCTTCAATTTCCTTTTCAAGTGTTGCTCGATCCAAACTATTTTTAAGTTCATCACGCTCCTTTTCTATTACATTAACTGCTTCAAGGATCGCATGTCGCTGCTTAACCTCTGACGAGTTAAGCTTAGACTCCATCGCTTGAATCTTCGCATCTTTTTGGGCGATATTTTTTTGCGCTTGATTAACAAGCTTGGCCTCCGTCAACTCTACAGCGGTCTTTTTGTCATTCAACGCTGTGTGCAACTCAGCCTGAAGCGTATCAAGTTCTTTTTGCAATTCACTTTTAGTTTTGATTGTGGCGAGTTCTACAGCATTACTTTTATCCTGCTCAGCTAGCTCAAGGCGCTCGTGCAACTGGTGCTCGAAGTCCTCATCACGAACTTGCTTAAGGATTTCGGCATATCCAGATTCGTCTACTTTGAATGCTGTTTTACAGTGTGGGCAAATAATTTTATTCATTGAGCAACTCGTTTTTTTTGATTCATATATTACTTTAAATACTAGGGGTGGCGTTAACTGGAAGTCCTCCCTAGCCCTAGATTATTCTAAACACACTCCAACCTCTTGCCTAGATCAGGCAATGCGTATCATTTCATCTAGAATACATAATGTCTTCTCATTAACTCACCCTGGGTAACATTTTTTGTATGGCCATCTTTAAATTCTTTAGAGCGATTTGCCTCGATATAGTCTTAATAGTCTTAATAGTCTTAAAATTCTACACCCGCCAATTTTCCTCGCTGCATATTTGAGGAGGAGATAGCGGAAATTTGTTTAAAAATCTGATCATGTAAGGTGTCTGTTCCATCAATATCCTCTGGATGATCATCGAGCCAAGATTTGATAATAGAAAGCCCTCCATTGCAGTATTCTTGATAGAGGTCTATCGCACTGGAGAGATTTTCATCTTTCAAAATTTTTACATCTTCTTTTTCGAGAAGCCCCAAAAGATAAATATACCCATCCTTTTCATCATTTTGGTACACACTCATAAAAATCTGTACAGGGTCTTTTTCTAGCGTTTCTCTCTTCGATTTTGAATATCCCAGCATAGCCCCAAAAATCATAAGATCTTTATTCGTTTCAAAAATCGACCTACCACTGAAATCATTTTTTTTAGTACAAAGACGTTCAACTAGATTCTCATACTTTCGGTTTCTGTAGACAGGCGTATTTGACCAATTCTTATCTACCATGCACCACCTCTTCTATAGAAGTCATTTTTTTGTCAGCAGAATACCTAACCGTGGGGTAATTTTGCCCCAAGATGTTAATAAAAGATTCATTTTTCAGACCCTTATCGTCAGGCTCCTGAAAAACTAAATTATATTCTTTTCCTACCCTTTCTCTGATCGCATCCTCTACCTCACCCTCCCAGTGACTAGAAGATAAGAGTAAGACCATTTGGTTGACCGATTTAGGAAGTTCCGTCGCCACACTTTTTTTATACTCCTTGTCTAAATCACCAAAAGGAGCATCTACTACAAAGGGAGCAACTGCTCCAGGAGTAAGAATATCTCCCGATGCATTTTTTCGCTCCTTTGCAAAAGAAATCAATGATGAGATAAATGTTAATCCTAATAGTAATTTTTCACCATCACTTTTGTTTACTATTCGATCATTTTGATCAAATAGTATGATTTCATAATTCTGGTTAATTTTTGCATGAAAACTTTTACGGGCATATTTCTCTAAAAATGTATTTATTTTTTCTGCCAAAACTCTTTTTGAACTTTCCTCAAAATCTTCTATTTCGCTACTTAACTGTTCATACACTGTATCTATAAAAGCAATTGTCCTTCGCAATGACTTAACCCTAGAGGAGGAAGATTGATGCTTTCTTTCATCAGTAAGATAGCTACTTTTCCTGCTCTCTGCCGTTTCTATTTTATCTTTATATCTCCCAATGTTTTGATTGGTTGACTGTAATTGCTCACCTAGTTTAGTAAGCCGATCCTCATAGCTAGACATATCTTCATCGTTAAGTCCTTTGATTTGTATTGACAAGGATCCCAACTCTCCTTCAATGGTCCTAATCGACTTTTCGTTTTTACTTAACTCATCCATGACAGTTTTAAAGTCACTTTCAGCAGAGCGAAGATCCTTGTTTACAACGGTAAGCTGACTTCTAGCTCGTCTAATTCTATTCTCTTGTTTAGGATCTCCAGCAGTCTCCAGTAATTTTTTTATATTCCCAAAATATTCAGTGCCTGGCTCGATATCTCTCCCGCAAATGCATGTCCCGCTAGTAACAATATCATTAACAAGGCCCTCACTATGAGGTGAGCTTATCTTATGGCTATGCTTTTTTTCCTTTTTTTGATCAATAAAATCAATGCCCTTGCTTGCAGCTGAATGACTAAATGCACTTATTGCATATCTACTGATAAGGCCTACTTTTCGCCTATTAATCTCTTTTCTAATATTTATAAGATCATCTAAGAATCTTTCTTTACTTTCTCTGGACTTTTGTTTTTCTTTCACTAGCTCATTATCTGAATTTTTGAGAATATTCCGAACCTTTTGTAATTCCTCAACCAAAGAGCCTCTATTTTCTTGCTCTTCTTGCAGGTTACCTTTTATTTCGGCTAGTTCAACGTCCAATTTAGCAATCTTTTCGTGTATCTCCCCCAGTTCCTTCGATGAATCTGATTTTTTGAATTCCTTTCTGTAATCCGTTCTGACTTTACCTAAGTCCTCCAATACTCTCTCCGCAATCGTAAGACCAAGAATATCTCTTATTGCTTCTCTTATTTTCTCACCACTGTTTACCGAAATAGTGTCATCACCCTCACCTTTAAAAAAGAAGTAATCTGACATGTCTTTAGGAACTACGGAATTGATAAAAACATCAGCATTTGGAATGGGCGTGTGATTACCTGATTGTGAAATTTCAAAGACTTTAAATACTATTTTCTGACTTATTGGATCTAAAGCTCGCTGCGCAACATATGTTCGGTTGTCCTCTTGAAAAGTTAAATACACATGAAAAGATTTTTTGCCTTCCTCAAAACTTAAATCATTTTGCATAGCACCTTCAAAATTGGACGTGATCTTTTCATACAAACACCAAAGAATAGTATTTAGTAAAGCAGTTTTCCCGACCCCGTTTTCTGCATGTATAAGTGTGATGTTTTTCTTTGGATCGATTGAAAAATTAATTTGTTGCCTTCCATAAAATTGGCGAAAATTAAAGATTTCGATACTGTGTATTAACATCCTTTACATTCCTCATATTAAATTATTCAGAGGGACCATCCCATTTTTTTTCATACTCAGTAAGTATTTTTTGACTAGCTTTAAGTCGATGCATACTTCCACTGGAAGAATAATAATGCTGTCTCTGCAACTGAATTAACTCTCTTATAGTTTGCTTAACTGGGCTTCTACTGTCAGCTTCTACTTGCTTTAATGCCTCTGCAAAAACTTTTTTAATATCTTCACTCATCTTTTAATACCTAATTTATTCAAGTCATCATAAATCCGTTTTTTATTTTTAGCCAATAGTAAGAAATCATCTATCCTCTCCATCTCGGAGTCTAGTAAGTTTTGAGAGTACTTAGATTTTTCTCTACCAATTGCTGGAAGAACAACAAAATCATATATTCGAGCGTAAAGCTTTCCTTCCGCTCTTCTTAAAATCCTACCTCTTCTCTGCACATACTGACGAGGATTTTTACTACTGGCCATTATAAAAGCTGAGGTACATGCTGGAATATCTATACCCTCATCTAGTACTTTCATAGACACTAATGCATCGATACCACCCAAGGAAAAAGAACTAAGTAAATCTTTCCTTATTCCCGCAGGTTCGTTACTAGTAAATTGTGAAGTTCGCCAGCCTGCCTCATTTAAAATACCAGACACAAGATCGATATTTTTAGCACCGCTCTCTGACTTTCCTTCCGCGCAATAAAATAGTGAATTACGCCTTTCATCTAAAGGTATTTTTGAGAGCATTTCCTTCAAAACAAAATTTTTATTTTCTGCACTACCAAGTAATCTGCTACGCTGTGCACATAAAATAGTCAACGCATGATTCTGCGCCGCACTATCTTCTTCTCCAACTATGTTAATTGTATTAATGATTCTAGCGCTTAAATCTTCATAAAGATCTTGTTCATCCTCAGTGAGTCTTGCTCCACACACATAGTACTCGTAGGGAGTAAGAACCTCATCATTAATTGCTTGTTGGAGCGAATACTCCGCAACAATATCGCCATAATATTTGAGTAATCTGGTCTTGTTTTCATCAGGAAATGGAGTTTCTATCTCATCATCATCGTCTCTAAAAGGGGTCGCCGATAGACCCATCTTAAAATTGGCCTTGGGGAGAGAATTATAATTAGTGATCGACCCGTGCCTATGACATTCATCACCGATAAACAATAAATCTCTAGAATCAACAATCCCAAGCACTTCACTAAAAGCTGAACTGGTCATAGTTCTGTTTATCACTACGACTGCCAAAAAATTACTAGAACCGATTGAAAATGCCTGTGCATCTGACTTTAGACTGTCGTACCAAGTTGATCTAGCATCAAAGCATTTATGAGGTCTTATTCCAAAAAGAGACAGATTTTCTATCCATTGCTGAGCGAGTTCGTTGTAGGGGACAGCGACTACTAATGCAAGTCTTTCTATCTTCTTGTAAATCTGCACTGCGCCATAAATCGATGTAATCGTTTTACCTGACCCCGTTGCTAGTTTTAAGATTCCCTGGCCTTCATTAGATTGCCATTTTCTGAGCGCTAACAGCTGATGCTCTTTCATTTTCAATTTATGTTCTCCAAGAAGAGAAGGGATAAAAGGTTGGGAATCATAGTCATGATAAAGTGCTTGACGAGCAATATATTCTTCTCGAGCATATTTTGTTTCTAATTCAAGGTCTGGTCTGAGATCTCCCTGCACAGACTCAGCTATGTCTCGATATATTCTGGAAGGCATTGTGACAGTAAACGTATCGTGGTGACGGCCCTGATGCCATAGATTGTGGAATTCCTCTTCTAAAATCTGCCCATATTCTTCGAAAACTTCAGACTTCCAGCCGGGAAACAAAGTTATCTCTTCAGCATTTTTACTTTCATCCATAGCATTATATGTCTCGTTGGCAGAGCCCCTGAAGGCTACTTTATTACCATCATGATCATAAATAACGCCTATCTTCTTGTGATAAATTCCGTCCTTTCGAAAGGCAAATTTAATTTCCAAAGTCCCAATGGCAGCCATCCACGCGAACAATTGAAGTCGGTAGGTCGCTAAAGCTCCTTCCCCTCCATTAAGTAAAGACAATACTTTTTCTTTTAATTCATCAGAGATGAAATCAACGTCTTGAGATAATTGCAGAGCTTCATACTCTTCGTCTTTCAGAGGGCTACCAATAATCAGCCTCATCTTTCCGCCTGATTTAATTAAACCGCTAAGGCCTTGGCATGCACTTATTAACAAAGCAGATGAAAAATAACCGACTGATCGATCATATAATTTTGCACAACTTAACGCTGGTATATAAAAATCCCGGAGCAGACTATCCGGACCTGTTTCATAACTAGTTTTTTTAAGTATTTCTTTTAAGTTTTCCGTCATAGACTACAAATAAGACACGCCTGAACCTCAGGATCATCGTCATCTTGTTCCTTTCCTATGTAACATATATTATGTTATGTAACGTAGCGTAATTTTGGCTAAGTGGCTAGAACAATTTACGAATC
>Ga0206129_10006360_pt1 | contig 12051 bp, 12 predicted proteins | sample Helgoland_Spring_8_FD_148616 | JGI IMG/M metagenome (GOLD analysis project Ga0206129, IMG submission 148616) | Pelagic subsurface seawater microbial communities from Kabeltonne, Helgoland, North Sea - Helgoland_Spring_Bloom_20160502_2 | ecosystem: Environmental > Aquatic > Marine > Epipelagic ...
CTATGCTACTTTCTAGCCTTCTATTACAAAAGATAGAAGCTAATTCATTTGCTGCATCTATGTCTTCACCTAATACATAATATTCTACAGGAATATCAACTTCAAAAATATCCATAACGGTCTCTAAAGCACTTATTAAAAATTGTTTTTCTAATTGATTTACATCAGAAGAAGCAAAAACATTAGATTCTGTTGAAATATTCCCTGTATCCGTTACACCATCACCATCGGAGTCTTTCTGAGAATCAGAGCAACCACTACTATCTACCGTTTCACCACTAGCTGTATCAGCACAAGTATCATCAGCATCCGCAACTCCATCAGCATCCGCATCAAATACTGTAGTTGAACCATCATCTCTGCTGTCATCTGTTGTATTAGTAGGAGTATCCGCAACGGGATCTTCACTGTCTTCACCACAATTGGTGAACAATACAAGTGAACAAAGGATACTTAAGAAGAGGAGTTGTTTTAAGTTTTTCATTTTCTACTAAAGTAATTTTTCTTATACAAGCTATATAGTATCCAGCCAGGGTAAATAATAAAAAAGAATTCTAAAAATTCAACTGACTGAGGATTAATTATCAATAATATAAGACCACCTAGAAGTACAAAAACAGCTGAAATAAATCCTACCGTGTCTTGATGTTTTTTAAGTTTTTCCCACATATTGGTTGGTTTTGGTTACAAAACTAACAAAAATTCTTCAACCTTAGTGAATTATTCGCATCCGAAGGTATTGCTTGAGTCCAAATTAATTTTGTGTAATGGATTTAAGCTACGCACAAGTCAAGAGGCTCTACAAGAAGAAAAAGTATAAATTCTCTGTAGGAGTGTATCAGTGAATTTAACTGGGTATGTGTTTGCCGATATGAATTTGAAAGGGGAGCTGCTCTATTGATGATCCTGAGTGTGAAGCCTGTGGGAGTTAAACTAAGATTGATGTTTCTGAATTGATTTTAAATTCCCCACTCGCAGTATCTTTTCCATTTTACGACCTCTTGCCAATTCATCAATCAGCTTTTCCATACGTCTGCATTGTTTATACAGCTCAAATTCATCCTCTATTTCTTCAATTCGATAACCACAAACGACTCCTTTAATTAAGTGTGCATTAGGATGTATTTTAGCTTTTTGAAAAAATACTTTAAAAGTTACTTTCTCTTCAATGAGTGCTTGTAATTCATCGTTATTAAAACCAGTTAACCATTCTATTACTTGGTTAAGTTCTTCTTTGGTTCTTCCATTCTTCTCCAACCTATTTAAGTAAAGTGGATAAATGGATGCAAATATCATATTAGCGACTTTTTCATCTTTTTCAGCTGTGACTTTCATTTTTTTTTGACTTTGAGTTGATTAATGCTAACGTCCTACTAAAAAGAGAATACGTCTAAGTATGAGAAGCGTTGAAGTTGCTATTTAGGGCTCCCTTTTTCAATGGCTCAGTTCGCAGTCTTATTTTAGTCATTGTTACCTGCTTTTGAATTTTTCGAAAGATAACTTTATCCAAAACAAATGCCAATTCAAGTTTAAATGCGGCTGTTCCATCTTCAGTTATGAAGAAGATCATTGGAAATCTCATTTCTTCAATACAATCCATATCCTCCATGATATATGAGTTTTCAGAGACTTTAATCATATTATATGTTCCTCCATATTCGATATTCGCAATTAAATCGTCATCTTGGTACTGTATCGTCATCTTCATTTTTTCAACTTCTGGATCGAAATTACAGGGAGCTTCATAAGTCCCAAGAAAGTGTACTGCTATCGAATCGAACTCTGTACTTGTTGATACTGAGGGTTCCATTTTTTCAAGATCAGGCTTAGATTTAGGTTCGGACGTACGTGCAGCAAGGATTTTATCTAATAGCTGCAGTTGATCGTTTTCTGCAAAATTATGACGTTTGTAGGTGTTAACCAGATTTACCACCACTAGATCAGCTGTTGGTATAATTCTTAATCTTTGCCCATTCAAACCAGAAGCATAATACATTTCTAAAGATTTGAATCTATCATCACTTATCCACCATAAATAACCATAATCACTCCCGTTACCTACTGCTCCCTTCTCAAGTTTTGAATGTGCTCTGGTGCTTTCTTCTATCCAATTTGATGAAATGAGTTGATTATTTTCCCATTTGCCTTTATTGAGATACAATAGTCCAATGCGTCCTAAGTCCTGTGCACTCATTCGAAATGGGTGAGCTGGGTGTTGAGAAATTGCTTCTTTATGATCATAAACATCCATCAATCTAAAATCTTGCAGATCGAGTGGCTTAGCTATTTTCTCGTTGAAATACTCTTCAATTGGAACTCCTGTTTGTTGTTCTATTATAGTTTCGTTTACATTGAAATCCCAATTATTGTAATGCCACTTTTGTCCAGGTTTTGCTGAGCCTCGCTTCGGTGAATTTTTATTAATATCGTAGGCTGCTGGGAAATAAATGCCTGACCTTGATTGAATCAAGTCAATAACCTTAGCACTCTTCTCCTGAGTCGTTAGTGGTGTTTGTTCAGTTATATTCAAGTCTTCAAGAGTTGAATTCAAATCAACGAGTTCCTCGTCAATGGCAAACCCGTACATTATATTGTCTAGACTTTTTCTAGCAGAATGTAAGAGAAATCGCCTTTCTGTTTCACCCCATGAGACTAAAATAGCACCATTATAAATGACCAATAATGCAGAAGATTGGGATTGTTCCCAAAAAAGTTTGGCTTTCTTTAACTTTTCGATTGACCAACCAGCTTCTTCTGGTATTTTATATTTTTCCCAGTATTGTTCAGGAAAATATGAAACTGTGTCTTTGTCCCAGGCTAGCCATTGGACAGAAGAATAATCCACTTCACTCGAGCAAGAAAAAAGTAACAGCAGAAGGTTCAGTCTTACTAGGCTTTTCATTTGTACTAAGTTAGAAAAATTTAAATCGTCAGAGGGATTTTGTATGTTTTTCAAATGGTCCGAAGTTACGTGCGTATAAATTTTGAGTAGTCTTGATATCACTATGACATTCCCTACCAACCTTAATGAGTAACACTCAGTTGGGGGATAAAGTCATTAAAAGAAAACCACTAAAAATCGATAGATGACTAAGGAAGAGGAAATAGTATAGTTAGAATCTCAATTAACTGGTGATATGTTTATAGATCTTAAGGATGAGATCCATAGACTAAAACTAGAATGCGTAGGAGGAAGTTGCTCCATCGATGATCCTGAGTGTGAGGCCTGTGGGTCTTAAATCACCAATCTTCTTCTTCTTTTGCAAGAGGATTTTCTAAGTAAGCTGCCAAATCATCAGCAAGTTCAGAGTCCTAAGGTATCAGTATCGTATAAACTCCACTCATTTTGTCTAATTCATAGGCTACATTTTGAATTCTAATTTCTTTGTACTCCGTATAATTACAACAAGTACCACTCAACCTTTGAGCATTAACATAAAGTTCAAAAATACTTTCTGATGATATTTGAATAGCATAATTTACGGTTTCAGTTTCCCAACCAATCGTGTTTATTTGAACGATGTTATACTCATCCTCATCAATAAATGAGAAATCAATGTGGCTTTGATCATCAAGATTTATGATTAATATGTCCTTCGGGTCAAATGTCTGATTAGTAAATAGATTTTCTCTAGATGATTCATCTACTAATTCAAACAGAAATGGAGAAGGGGGTGTGAAACACAAAATGTCTTCACACTCTTGATTACAGGATTGTGTAAGAATCAACAAGATGAGCATCCAAATTTTAATTCCAGTACGCAAGCCATTATCTTTCATATCTTATCACATTTAATTTTAATGCATTAAGTAATCCTTTAAAGTAACAAACTCGTTTTCTATCAATCTAATATTTTTATAAGTAGTTACAAAAAAAACTCCTAGAGTCACCACACCCTAGAAATTATACACAAATTCAAGTGGTCTTGACCAAGACTTATTGTCGAATCAAAACGATGGACATTCCTTTTATGCCTTTAACTAAAACTATGAAGTTACCCTCACCCCAACATCTCATGAAAAACCTCCTTCTCTAACACCTCAAAATAAGCCGCAAACTCCTCCAATATCACCTCTTTAGAAAAAAAAACTCCACAAGCACTATTAATTTCCTTTAAAACGGCTGTATCTATCCCAGATTTAAGCACTCCAACCCTATAATAATCCTTAGCCTTATCACTTACTTTCAACTTGCCATGTGCTCGCTTTTTATGCGTTCCTTTTACTAAGATAAAGTCATAATCTCCAAGTGCGATAAAGCCTGAATCTTCTAGTTCTTTCATAGCGATAGAAACCAAATTACCAAAGGGGTTAAGACCCGATCTACGCTCTAGTCCAATACCATTAGCGATATCATTATCATAGTTAATTTTATCTCCAGCTATCTAATTTAATAAATGTGTTTTTTTGAAAAAGACAGAGTGAATAAACGAGGGATATTTTTCTTTGTTCTCTAAATAAGTTTGCTATCAACCCAAAAGGCAGCAACTGGTGAATGTTGCACAGAGCTTGCTCACCCTCAGCAAATTAGTCTCATCCGAAGGAGATATTCCTAGTTATAAAAACTTAATGAAGGCTTTGACAGGAGAATCAAGTGGTAGAAAATCAAGAAAGAAGAAGGTGTTTTACTGACCTATACTTTGATGCCAAAGACTATGTTGGAAGAAACGATTTTAAGGGTGAGAAATAGGCTTATTCCGTACAATTAGTGAAGTTAGGTTTGGGTAAAATCCATTTTTCAGCATTTATGCTGAATTTATTACAGTCAATCACATTACTTACACTCCAAGAACTGAGATCTTGATTAAACGAAGTAGTACCTGCGAACATTCCTCCCATTTTAGTGACGTTACTGACATTCCAATCACTTAAATTTTGATTAAAAGAAGGACAGTTTGCAAATGTACCACTCATATCTGTGACACTGATGACCTCCCAATGACTGATATCTTGGTTAAAAGAAGGTAAATCAATAAAAGCATCAATCATTGAATTCACATTAATTACATCCCAAGAGCCAATATCTTGATTGAAGTTAACTCCATAGCTCCACGAGAGATTCCAACTTGGAGAACTGTTAAATAAATTGTTCAAGGAGGTTATATGCGTGGTAACTACTTTAGTGATATCTTCCTCATTGGTTATCATTTCAATGAGAATAGTTGAATCTACTACTAGATAGGAAATCCCAGCCAATTCATACTTCTCTCCGATTACTGCTACGTTAGAAGCTCTAATTGTAACACCATTTTCTGCTAAGAATATAGCTGACTCCGAAGCTCCATCACTACTATTGTCGATGTCTCTACTATCGTCATCATCTGTAGTATTCGTGATGTTATCAGAAACAGGGTTATCACTATCACCGCAATGGGTAAACAAGACAATTGAACAAAGAATATTTAAGAAGAGGAGGTATTTGAAGTGCTTCATTGTAATATCAAAAGTACTAAAACTTCTCCACCCTAAGTGAATTTCTTTCATCCGAAAGTATTGCCCTAGTCCAATTTAATTTTGTGTAATGGATTCAACTGGGCATGTGTTTGCCGATATGGATTTGAAAGGGGAGCTGCTGCATAAATGATCCTGAGTGTGAAGTTTGTGGGTCTTAAGTAGAGTACTTGGGTAAAAAAGGGTGGTGTAAGGGTGAGGAAAGGAAATCAAAATAACTTTATAGAAATAAGCTATCAAGTATAAAAAAATCAATTTTCTTTACAAAAAGAAGAGGATATGAATTAACTACTTGTGTGTATTAATGCGATTAGTACCTCAACATTTACCTTTATTGTAAATACGAGTGTAAGTATTACGCTGGAAAAGATTAAATTATGATTAAAATTAGAGCTGTTGTACTTTTATGTTTATGTACTATTTCCTCATGTGAAACCAAAAAGGGATACATAATAGATAAAACAATTTTAGGGTCTTTTGGTGCTAAACACAGGGATGGTTACATAGACCGTATAAAGTTACACAAAGAAGGAATTGTCAAAGATTCAACTCATATTAGCGATTACCTTAGCATTACCGAAAGCAATATTATTATGTTCGCTTTTGGTTTTATGTCGCGAGAGCAAACAATTCCAGAAGCCAAAATTTTTCAAGAAAAAGCTTATGCTATGGATTCTTTGAATTCACGGGTTCAAGAAATGGCTGGTATTTTGCATTTTATGGATTCTGAATGGGAAGCTTCAGAAAAAGCATTCAAAAAATCCTTAGAACTAAATCCTGAAAACTTACAAGCAAGACATTGGTACACGCTGTATTTGATGGCTTTAAAACGTATAGATGAAGGCTTTGCTCAGTCAACAATTGTACACGAAATGGATAAAACAGGCGATTTTTTAGTCGCTCGTGCATCCATTTTTTATTTCTTGGAAGACTTTGAAAAGATGAAACCATTGATGTATAAATCACTTGACAAAGATTCTTTATCGCCTTGGACTTTAGATTGGTTAGGCATGGCATACAATGGTTTAGAAGAACACGGTGATGCATTAGAAACCTATTTCAAATCCTTCAATCTATCCGATGGGACTGTTGAAGTTGGTGGCGGATTAGGTCACGCGTTAGGAGAAGCTGGGGAATATGAATTAGCCAAGGAAATGGCTGACTTTTATGATGAAGCTTCAAAAACAAAATATTTACCAGCTTGTCAGCGTGCTTTTATTCACTTGGGTATAGGCGAAAATGATAAAGCGATGTCTTTATTAGAACAAGCCTATGAAGAAAAATCATGGTTCTTACAATTTATGCAAATTGAACATTGGTACGACCAAATAAGAAACACCAAACGTTTTAAAATATTAGAAAACAAGATGAATTTCCCTAAACAAAACGTATTTTGATTCTAAAATTAATCCTTTTTTCTCTATAATTAGATCTCTTATTTCAATGTAAAGAAACACCAAAGCAGACTGAAATATTAGCTGAAGTTCCCCCGAATGAAGTAGATATATTAGAAACGTAATTAAAATATATTAATACTCTCTTCAACGAATACATCCAAAAAATTGGTTAGCAGGCTCTTACGGAAATTAAAAATAGGAATGAGTTCTAAAAAATGACAACAATTATTAAAAATACGATACTAAAAACACTATTTATATCCGTAATAATATTAGGAAGCTTATAACTTCTATATACGATTGGTTATCAAGGAGAACTTATGACTCAAATAGGATTCTTATCAAGAACATTAGGAAGTTTAGGCTTCATTGCCTTTGGTATAATAATGCTGGATAAAATAAAGGATAAAAAAAGCTCCTGAGACACCACACCTCGGGAAACTACTCCATAGATGATCCTGAGTGTGAGGGTTGTGGTTCTTTCAAAAAAAAAAGGATTCTAATATTAATCAATTAGAATCCTTTTTTAATATCTCAGATTAACGGTTGACCTTAGAACCGCTCAAGATTAGAGTAATCAATATTGCTTTAAATTTTTAATCATATAATCTCGTACGTTTTCTACCTGTCCTCTTTCAGCTAACATTTTTATAAATTCACTTTGACTTTGCAGTTTATCCAATAGCATCACGTGATCATGAGTTCCTTCCCCTGAAATACCTACCCAATGGGTTGCTCCATTAGGGTGATTAATATCATAAGTTCCAAAACCTACCCATCTCCCCTCAAATTCTTTTTTGAATTTCGCAATAATTTTGTCATGCCCTATTTTGAATTGATTAGGATCGTCAACTTTAAGGTCATAAATATGATCCCATTCATAATCCTCATTCGTTCCTTCTTGTCTGCTGAGTACTCTGCCCATATATGACTCTCCGTATTCTTCGACGTAGTTATTCATTTGACTCCAAAATAGGGGTCCTTTGACCTCTGTATCAACCCCTTCCCATAGATCTTCTCCCAGTTCCCAATACCACAGCATTCGATGAGTCATGCCATTATCCGCTCCTTTTCCGATAGCTTGAAGCGCAAATCCTCCTTTATTAGGTTTCATATCCGTGCAGCATGTTTCGTAAGCTTCTTCCATTTCATTTGCGGAATATTCTTTTGCCTTGACCTCGATAACATTAAAAACCATAGTTTGAGCTGAGAGAGTAGCTGCAACCAATAAATTGATTATAAAAAAAATTATTTTTTTCATTTTTTTGTTTATTTAGTTAGTAAAAATTTTAATATTCAATTTATATAAAAAAACTCCTAAGACACCACAAACCAAGAGATTATATACAAATCAAACAGTATCACCCTCATCTTAATACCTCATGAAACTCTTCCCTTTCTAACACTTCAAAAGAAGCCTCAAACTCCTCCAATATCACCTTTTAGAGAAACACTCACAAGTACTATTAATCTCCTTTAAAACGGCTGTATGCATGTCAAATTTGAGCATTCCCACTCTATAATAATTCTTAGCCTTATCATTAACCTTTAGCTTACCATGCGCTCGCTTTTGGTGTGTTCCTTTGACTAGGATAAGATCATAATCTCCTCGTGCGATAAAGTCTGAATCTTCCAGATCTTCGATAGCGAGAACAACCACATTACAAGGGGATTGAGATCAGATCTACGCTCCAGTCCAATGCCATTAGCGAGGTCCGATTTACCTGCTTGAAGAAAGCCAGCAGTACTGTAATATGCTTCAAGGAAGCAGTAGATTAATTTGGCTTCTTTGGATAGCTGTTTGAAGGTTTAGTAATTTCATCTAAGATAAAAGAGGGTCTATCTATTGAGATAAAACGAAACGATATAAACTATTATAATTCAAATGATATTCAAGGAGACCAAGTAAGTTCTCAGGTAAAGTTGATTAAAGAAGGATCAGAAAATGAGGGAATTTCTTATAAGGTTGAAATGGAAATCAATGGAATTTCTGGAGAGTGGATTTTTGATACTGGAGCGCAACTATTCTCTATTGGTAAAAGAATGTTTGATCGTTTGAAGAACGAAGGCATCACTTATCGTGAGTTAAATCATAAGGTGAAAACTTTTGGAATAGGGGGCTTATCTAATGGAAAGCTTGTGATTATAGATGAAATTAAGGTAGGGGATTTTATCGTCAAAAATGTTGTGGCTAAAGTAAGTTTAGATACGAATTATTCATTCATGGGGATCGGATTTTTCTATAAATTCAGTGACGTCAGTTGGTCCATGAAAGATGAAAATATTTCATTCTACAAATAAGGATCAATAATATTCTTTGACCCTATCCCTCAAAACTCTCAAGATCTCCACCATCGCATAGGTATCCATCTTACAATATTCGAGAAGATCTTTTCTAGTTTGGTCATAGTCTCCTTCAAAAGTCCCATTTGCCATAGCGGCAAAAGTGGCACTTGCGGTACCCCCTTCATTTATGTTCAGTTGTTTGTAAGAAAGTTCAGGTACCAGAGCTGGTAAGACTTGCTTGATAGAATAGGAGCCTTTCATTTCAGGAGTATAATACCATCCTTTTTGAAAAGGCTCCATAAGATCTTTGAGTCTTCTTATGATCCTCTCTAAAGGAACCTTGTAATCTGGAAATGCTTGGATGAGTTCTTCAGTTTTACTTTGTTCAAATGATATATTATATACCAAGATATCACCCTCTGATCCGCAGTCTGAAATTAATTGCTTGATGAAACTGATCCGTGGATCTGTTCCGTCTGTCTCAGCCAAAAACTCAAAGTGCTTGATTTGATCAGCGTCTTGTACATGCAAAGAATACTGAAAGGGAATTTGCTGATAAGGTCGGGTGCGATCAAATAGGGGCACCCCTGAACCTATTGTTTCAAAGTCCAAGAAATACAGAGGTCCGCACAGATCCTCGAGGAACTGATTGAGTCGCATCGAATCAAGATAAGAAGTATTATTTTTCACTCCCTCTACTTGCATTCTCTGCTTATCACTCAATTCGAATTCATCGGGAATGTCTTTGATGAGTATAATCCCTTGATCGTAGAGTTCAAACTTCTTTTTTGTGCGAATATTTCCAATATTAAATACATTGTCCTCGGGAACATGACCCCAGCACTGTCCCATGAAATCACAGGAGTAGGGACTGGAGCAATGTGCTCCTATGGATTTCTCAGGAAGGGTTTCTCGATCAATAACGGTCTTAAGTCTTTCTATTTCCTTAGGAATCCTTGGCAACAATGTTTTGACCTCACTTAAAACCGATGTTTTGGTAAAAAGTTCTTCAACTTGGATTTCCCCATCACGCTCATAAGTATTGTCAAGATGAACAATGCAGACATCCTTGAGCTTGATGCCATTCTGTTCAATGACATAGCTCTGTAAGGCAGCATCTTGAATATTAACCTCTTTCACGCTTGTCGAGCTCTTGACTTCATAAACTTTCCAGCCTTCTTCATCTTCCACCAGTATATCAGCATACACGAAGACTCCATTGAAGAAAAAAGCAGCCTCATAGATGACAGGTCTACCATGATCTAAAGCCTGCCTAGTGCTTGCAAGGGCTTGGTTGTATTCATAAAATACCTCAGGTTGACAGTTGATACCACCAGGAAATAGCTGATGTGCCAATTCCCCTACCGAATTTCCTTGATCAAAGATGGCTTGTTGAGCCTCTGTGATTTCATCTTTAAGCTTATAATGATGCTTGTGAAAGTAAAGGGCTTTCTCACACTGCAATCCTTTGAGAAAGGTACTCTTTGAAAGATAGTATTTACGCTTAGCCATTATCTGGGACAGTTTTGTTCGTATCGATCCCAATTGTAGATCGCATCTTCATTGGGGAAATAGAAACATTTTTTGGTATTATCTGGAAAGGTAAGGTGTTTCCAAAAACCTGTAGGAATATGCACTCCTGTATTTCGTACTTGATGGTCAGCAGCAAAGACCAGCTCAATTTTTACATCAATATCACCATACTGCTTTGACCATTTTCTTACTTGTGCTTCAAGCTCTGCCCATTCTCCTTGATTAAGGCGATCAAGTTGCATGGAGCAGTTTAAGAAGGAAAAGGTGGTCTTTAGATTTGTGTATGAGTCACTGAACGCAGCAGCAGGAGCGAGGTGCCCTTTGTCCCAAGAATTCTTGGTGTAATCTGCATTGTCTGAGGTGTGGATGTCTGCCTCTTTGTAGAAGTTCATACTTCCTCGATCTACATTCTTAACTCGTTTTCTGACCGTGTAAGTAAGCCAATTGGGCTGCTCATAAAGCTCATTATAGGAGACCGTGTAAATGCCTTTATCTACGATAACTGTTGAGCGTAAGTCTCTCTTATCGCTATTGTCTGCTGAGCCACTTGAGCCACATTTACATTCACTTTTCTCTACATAAGATTTATTGCCAGATGCAGTGAGATAATAACATCCCTCTCGACTTCCTTGGTATAGCTTTTGCTTATTGCCAGCAACGATTTTTGTTCCGCATTCAACTACTTGAGATTGGGCATCAGGGAGCAGACTTACAAGGATAATGGCAAAGGAGAGGAGGTAGGTTCTGATTTTGGGTAGTCGTTGTTTGTTTTCAAATATAATGAATAACTATGCACTGATATGTTCAGGCTAGTCTGTTTTGTTAAAACCTATTTTAATTTTGTATTACTTACCTACCCCATGGTATATAGCTGGTTTGCCATTACTTATACTTGTTTAATATATTAATTAACCCCGAGCTTCTGAATATAGAACTTTCGTCAAAATACTCACTGAAAATGTTGTTTAGCACTTTGAACTAATTTCCCGTTTAATCTTTTGTTTTTAGATACCGATTTAGATTCTTTTCAATTAATTCAAACCTTCTTTTATCGAATCTAACCCTTCCTAATTCAATTAGAAAAGTTTCAGTTTTAAGAGTAAGCACATTCCAAAACTCCAAGTCATTAAATAATTTCTTAAAATCTGTTTTAACTCTTGGATTATTATTTACATTCATTTCATCAAAAACATTTGATGGCATAATCTCAAGATATTCAATATTCTTGTTTATAAAAGACTCAACCTTATCCAAATACTGTGTTTGATTAAATTGAGCCATATTTTTGGCATTCTCTTTTATCCTATTGTATCTTTTTAAAGCTTGTTTTAATGAGTCATCTTGAAGGATATTTAAATAATCTCTATCAATAAATTCCTCAAGA
>Ga0206129_10006367_pt1 | contig 12048 bp, 9 predicted proteins | sample Helgoland_Spring_8_FD_148616 | JGI IMG/M metagenome (GOLD analysis project Ga0206129, IMG submission 148616) | Pelagic subsurface seawater microbial communities from Kabeltonne, Helgoland, North Sea - Helgoland_Spring_Bloom_20160502_2 | ecosystem: Environmental > Aquatic > Marine > Epipelagic ...
AACTTTCTAAAATTTTTAGATTATTAGATATTGACACACAAGAGGTTTTAATAGCTGCAGCCACAAAATGGAATTTTTTAAAGTTTAGTCCTGGCTTGGTTGGAGGTCATTGCATAGGGGTTGATCCTTATTATTTAGCGCAAAAAGCAAAAGATGTTGGATATATTCCTGAAATCATCTTGGCTGGTCGAAAAATGAATGACAGTATGGGAAGTTATGTAGCTCATGAAACCGTTAAATTAATGATAGATAAAGAGATTGCAATTAAAGGATCTAATGCTTTGGTATTGGGTATTACTTTTAAAGAAAATTGTCCAGATATTAGAAATTCAAGAACAATTGATATTATTAGAGAATTTGAAACCTATAAAGTTAATATAGATGTTTATGATCCTTGGGCTAATAAAGATGAAGTGAAACAAGAGTATGAGTTAGACTTAATAACCAATGCTTCCTTACTAAAAGTAAATTATGACGCTATAGTCCTAGCAGTTTCTCATAATGAGTTTTTATCATTGGATCTAGAAAAGTTAATTTCAGCAACAGGAGTTATTTTTGATGTAAAGTCATTGTATCCAAAAAGTAATACCGATAGTAGATTATGATGTTTCGAAATGCATATCATACAGAAAATCTCTCTAAATATTCCTTTTTAGTTACTGGAGGTGCAGGATTTATAGGCTCTAACATTGTAGAATATTTATTAAAATACAAGGCAAAAAAAGTTCGAGTTTTAGACAATTTAGCCAATGGTTATTATAAAAATATAAAAGAATTTGAAAATCATGCTGCCTTTGAGTTTCTGGAAGGAGATATAAGAGATTTAGCTACTTGTAAAAAAGCGATGCTAGAGATCGATTATGTTTCTCATCAGGCTGCACTGGGTTCAGTACCTCGCTCCATAGACAATCCAATTTTATCTAATGAGGTCAATGTATCTGGTTTTTTAAACATGTTAGTTGCTCAAAATGAGAGTGAGTCTGTAAAAAGAATGGTCTATGCTGCTTCGAGTTCTACTTATGGAGATCATAAAGTGTTACCTAAAGTTGAAGGAACTATTGGAAATCCTCTTTCGCCCTACGCTGTTAGCAAATTAGTGAACGAATTATACGCTCAAGTATTCAATAAAACCTACGGAACTCCAATCATTGGTTTGCGATACTTTAATGTTTTTGGCCCTAAACAAAGTCCGAATGGTTCTTATGCTGCGGTTATTCCACTTTTTATGGAGTCTTTAAAGCAGAATGTTTCTCCAATAATTCACGGAGATGGTGAACAAACTCGAGATTTTACCTTTGTGGAAAACGCGGTACAGGCAAATATTCGCTCTTTCTTTGCCCCAAATAATGCAATTAATGAAGTTTATAATGTAGCTTGCGGAAATCGAATCAGTTTAAATACACTTTGGAGTCATTTAAAATCAATCGCTGGTATTAATTTGTCTGCTAACTATGGACCTTCAAGAAAAGGCGATGTTAAAGACTCGTTAGCAGATATTTCCAAGGCAAAACGACTACTTAATTATAATCCTGAGTTCGCTGTTAAAGAAGGAATTGAGTTAACTTGGGAAAAATTCAAGCGTTAAAGAAAGCTTCGTGGAATTAAAATAATTTGATTGAGGGCTTTTACAAAATTACTTTTTATTTAAAAAATTAAATATAAAAATATAACGTATACCTAAGGCTGTTAGTAGGGGTAACAACACTACCGGATAAGATTGAACTCCAGTAATCCAGTGAATACACATTAATAGAAGCATTAATATTTGAAACATGATGTATTTTTTAACCCAATATTTTGGATTTTGCTTTGTAATTTCTATTGCAAAAAATAAGGATAAAGGAAAGGCCCACAATAGATTGTAGTTGTTTTGAGTGGCAAAGTGATCGGTTGCAAACCATAATAATATCAGAAATACTCCTATAATTCCTGTTAAAGCATATAAACCGCTATCCATCCAACGACTTCTTGAGTTATTCTGATAATCTTTAAAAGTAACTCCTAAAATTATAAATGCTAAAAGTGAAATTATAAAAAATGGACTCATAAGTAAGGTTTCCGATTTTTCTTTGGCTAATTTTTTATTGAGAATTGAGGTTTTGTTTACCAAATCTGTAGCTCCTAAACCTCTTTTGATTTGACCTTTTTCTAAAGCTTTAAAAATATATTCAGGTAAAAATTGATGCTCCCAACTGCTAGCATTTCGATCTACCACAGCACCAATGGCTAGGTCCATTCCAAAACTACCCCAACTATTCCAATGAACGTTTTTCTGTATTAATTGTCTGAAAGTACGGGGATTATACACAAAGTTTTTGTCGAATACTAATTTGTTTTTTAAAACATCTGCTAAGACATCGCGTATTCTCGTAGCGCAATTTTCAAAAAAGAAATCATAGATATAATTTCTATTTTCAGGCAAATAATTATTTTGAAGAAAATCAAAAACTTCTTGTTTTTCTTTAATAGTTAAATTTAAAACTTGTTCCTTTATCGATCTATCTTGATCTGAGTAATGCTGATAAAACAAACTGAAATCAGTTCGATCTAATTGATACATTAGTTGCCCTTTTACAAACTTTAAATAAAAATTAGGAGTATCAAAATTATAAACTCCATAATTATATACCACATCAATGTTTTGATTGGTATCTGATATTCGGAATGCACTGTGTCCAAAACTATCATTTAAATTAGTCCCCGGACCCATCGTAAGGACACTTATAGCTGCTGATTTAGATAGTGTGATTTTTTGTGCCTTTACAGTAGTTATAAGTAGTATATGAACTAATATAAGGCTTAAACAGAGTAATTTCTTTTTCATTTTAATTGTTTTAGAAATTCTTCATAACTGATTGTGAGTTCATTCGATTACCTAAATAAACTCCAGTCTAAAGTAATGGAAAAAATATTTGAATATAGCGCTGCACTTTGATCTCCTAAATCAGTTAATGCATAATCAACTTGTATCCCTTTATATTTAAAACCAATACCGATGTTAGGTTGAAACCCTAATGAATTATTTCCATCTAATTGAGTGATGCTTTGAAAATTTCCAACTCCTGCTCTTACAAATACTAAATCTATGTAACCAAATTCTAATCCAACTGCAGGGGTAAAACTGGCAAAGGAATTAGAAACTAAATCATTGGTTTGAGCAAAACGAAAATTCAAGTCTATTTCAGTTAATAAAACGTAATCGTAATGAAATATAAACTTTCTAGATACTCCAAGGTTTAATTTTGGAATGGTTATTTCCATGGTATCAGGCAATTCTTGATTTTGACCATTGACTGCTCCTTGAATTTCACTGAATTTTTCTTCATCAATAGCCCAAGCGTTGAAGGTAGTAGTAATATCTCTGACCATTGCGCCAAACTTCCAATCATTTTTATTAAATTGGATACCCAAATCCAGTCCGAAACCCCATGAAGAAGCAAAATCTCCGATAACTCTTCTAATTACTTTAGCATTTACACCAATATTTAAACCGTCTAAAGGTAATGCTCTTGCATATGAAAAGGTAATCCCATAATCAGCTGTAGAAAATAAACTAATTCGACTGTAGTCTATATTGCCCTGATCGTCTATCAATTGGGTGGTGTTTAAAATATCATCAACACCAAAACGAATCAATGAAATTGCAACAGCACTGCGGTCATCCAATGGCATTGCAAAAGCTCCATAATCATAATTAGCAATATTCGCAAAGTAGGATGCATGCATTATAGATAGCTGATTGTCCTCTATAGCTAATAAACCTGCAGGATTCCAATATCCAGAATTGACATTGGCAGAAGAAGCAGTTGTAGCATTAGCCATACCAAAAGATGCTGCATCGACTCCTATATTCATGAATTCGTTAGAATATTTTCTAACAGATTGTGAATTAGCAATTGTACAAATAAATAAAAAGCCAATAAATATTTTCTTCTTCAAGCTTAATAATTTCGGTAAATATCTTACTATTTTGTTAGATTATAAACTATTATATTCGATACATATTGTTATAGACGAAAATACTTTTCTATTTTTACAAAATAAAATGACAAATAATGAAAAAACATATTCCAAATTTAATTACCGCTTTAAATTTATTATGTGGTTGTTTAGCGATATTATTTGTAGTTAGCGGTGATTTAATTGTTTCTTCTTTTTTAGTGATTGCTGCGATGTTTTTTGATTTCTTTGATGGTTTGGTTGCGAGATTGCTTCATGTACAAAGTAAGTTGGGAGTTCAGCTAGATTCCTTGGCAGATATGGTAAGTTTTGGAGTGGTTCCTGGAATGGTAATGTTTCAGTTGTTAAATAAATCCTTATCGCCACAAGAGCTTGGAACTAGATTTGAAACAACGGAAATTTTGAAAGGCTTTGAATTTGGGATGAGCTTTGTACCCTTTGTAGGAATGATAATTGTTTTAGCCTCTGCTTATCGTCTTGCAAAATTCAATATCGATATTCGACAAACTAATAATTTCATCGGTTTGCCAACACCTGCTAACACCCTACTAATTATTAGTTTGCCTTTAATATTTCAGTACCAATATTCACCTTTAATAGAGCACGTTATATTCAATCATTGGTTTTTAATAATACTTACGATTGTGAGTTCCTTTTTATTAAACGCTGAAATAAAATTATTTTCTCTAAAGTTTAAAACTTGGGATTTTAATTCAAATCAAGCTCGATATATATTTTTAGCTCTGAGTTTACTAGCAATAATTGTATTGAAGTTTATTGCCATTCCGTTAATCATCGTTTTATATATATTAGGATCTTTTTTAATAAAGGATAAGTAAATAAAACTATTTTTCGAAAATTTTTATTTTAAACAATTTGTTCCAATTTTTACCAGTTACATACAGCGTATTCTCTTCTCCATTATAAGCAATACCGTTTAATACCTCATCTTTAGTATTGTTTACCGATACTTTGTTTTTTAGAGATGTAAGATCTATCACTCCTTCAACTGCTCCATTTTTTGGGTCTACAATTGCTATAGCATCCTTTAAATAGATATTTGCATAAATTTTACCATTAACCCATTCCAATTCATTTACTGATTTTATTCTGCTCGAATTGGTATAAATTTCTATGAAACCTTCTTCATTTAGAGTATTAGCATTTAATTTCCATATTCTTTGGGTACCATCGCTCTTATAAATAGATTTTCCATCTTGACAAAGCCCCCAACCTTCACTACTTCTACCATATACAAAAGATCCTGTTTTACGTAATGTATTTAAATCATATATAAAGCCTGTTTTTTCTCTCCAAGTTAATTGATAAATTTTTTCATTAAGGATGGTTAGCCCTTCTCCAAAATAAGCGTCGTCTAATGAAATCTTTGTATAAATCTCTCCTGTTTTATAATTGGTTTTTCTTAGTGATGAGTTTTTGTATTGGCCAGTGCTCTCGTACAAAGTATCATTTTTAAATTCTAAACCTTGGGTATATGCATTGGTGTCATGAGGATATTCCTCTAAAATACGATAAGTATACAATTTTGGTGTTATGGAGGACAACACTGTTATTTTTTTTGAAATTTCATAAACAGTGGTTCCCGAGTATATTTTTATTTCTAAGGACCGATTTCCTAATTTTTCATTTTTAAGATCAATGGTCAAATCAGAATTCGTATTTAAGGAAGTTATTTTTCTTGAATCAAAGAAATATTCAAGAGAGTCAATGGTTGTACTTTTTTTATTTACAACTGAAACTTTAAAATTATCAGCTGGAGTATATGTTTTTTGTATGTTTTTAATAGTTATATCAAATAATTCTGAACCTGTTGCTTTTTTACTATTACAACTCATGGTTAAAAAAAATAATGATGTACTCAAAACTAGGGTAAATAATCTCATAAAGTTTTTAAATTTTTATGCAAGATATTTATTATTCACCAACTATAATAATTCTTTAATAATTTATAGTAAAAGATTGTGAAAATTGGAAAATGCAGTATCTTTGCCTCGGCAAGTCCTACACAACTAGCTCCTGTCGAATCCCCCAGGGTGGGAACACAGCAAGGGTAGATGGTTGTAGCAGTGTGATGTAGGTAGCTTGCCATTTTTTATGTCTTAAATTTTGATGTATTTTAATCAAAACTTTCAATTATTTATCTTTGTCTAGATGTTAAAAGTTGTATTAGTTACTGGTGGTTCTTCTGGAATTGGAAAATCAATAAGCGAATTTCTTTCTGAAAAGGGATTTAAAGTCTATGGAACAAGCAGAAATCCAGAAAAACATCAAGAAAAAATATCTTTTCCTCTATTAAATATGGAGGTCACCAATACAAGTTCAATTAACGAAGTTATTACTAAAATCATTGATGAAGAAGGTCGATTAGACATTGTAATAAATAATGCTGGTGTCGGAATTACAGGTCCCATAGAGGAAACTCCAGCATCAGAGATAAAAAAAGCATTTGATATTAATTTACACGGACCCATCAATGTGATAAAATCTGTTTTGCCGCAAATGCGAAAGCAAAAAAGTGGTTTGATTATCAATATTACATCTATAGCCGGCTACATGGGGCTACCTTACAGAGGAATATATTCAGCTACTAAAGCAGCCCTAGAAATAACAGCGGAAGCATTTCGAATAGAAATCAAACAGTTTGGAATAGAAATGACCAACATAGCACCTGGTGATTTTGCGACTAAAATCGCTGATGGTAGATATCATGCTCCAGTTATAAGTCAATCTCCCTATAAAAAAGATTATAGCAACACGCTCGAAATTATGAATTCGCATGTAAGTAGTGGTAAGGATCCAAAAGATCTCGCTCAAGTTGTTTATCAGATTATTAGATCTAAAAACCCACGTGTTCGTTATAAAGAGGGAAGTTTATTGCAAAAATTTTCAATAGTTTTAAAACGTATTTTACCCAGTAGATGGTATGAAAAAATGCTGATGAATCATTATAAATTAAAATAAAACATCTTTCTTTTTTATTAACATTATTTACTCGTAACTTTTTAAAATTATTTTTTTCCTACTTTCTTTAATGTGTATTTTTGTTTGACAAACAACCAATTTATACCTAAAAACTTAATTTTATGAAATTTTTTATCGATACTGCTAATCTTGACCAAATTCGTGATGCTCAAAACCTTGGTGTTTTAGACGGAGTAACTACCAACCCCTCGTTAATGGCAAAAGAGGGAATTACTGGGCGAGAAAATATATTAAAGCATTATGTAGCTATTTGTAATATTGTAGATGGTGATGTATCGGCAGAAGTAATAGCAACTGATTACGATGAAATGGTTAAAGAAGGGGAAGAGCTTGCTGGGTTACACGATCAAATTGTTGTTAAATTACCCATGATTAAAGAAGGCGTAAAAGCAGCTAAATATTTTTCTGACAAGGGGATTAAAACAAATGTTACTTTAGTTTTTTCAGCTGGACAAGCCTTATTAGCTGCAAAAGCTGGAGCCACTTATGTGTCACCATTTATTGGACGATTGGATGATGTTTCTACAGATGGATTAAATCTAATTGCAGAAATTCGTCAAATTTATAATAATTACGGTTTTAGTACACAGATATTAGCAGCTTCCGTAAGACATACAATGCATGTAATAGATTGTGCTAAAATTGGAGCAGATGTAATGACGGGACCTTTATCTTCGATTGAAGGCTTATTAAATCATCCACTTACAGATATTGGATTGGCAAAGTTTTTAGCGGACTACAAAAAAGGTAATTAAAATTATTGGTTCAAATAGCCAAGGAGGCTTTCCTCTATATTGGTATTAAATAAATTCGCACTACCGTTGACGATAATTCCAGATTTATCTACTATAATAGCTTTGTTTATAGTATGAATAACCAATTCTTTTTCAGATTTTGAAACGTTTTCAAACTGAAACTCTAAGTTGGTTTTATAACCAGACTTATTTATGATTGCCATCCAATTGTTGTAGTTGGAATCAGTATTAATACCAATAAAATCGTATTCTGGATATTTTGATTTTAAATCGGCTACACGTGAGTGGATATTTTTATTATGATTCATAGATGTTGAAGACCAAAAATATAAAACAGTTGGATTGTGTATGATTGAATGTAATTTCTTTATTTTGTTACTAGAGCTAATTAACGGTACATTTGAAATTTTACTACCTGGAGTTAATTGCATTGATGCATCTGCTAATTCTTTTATTTCTTTTATTTGATTTTTGTTGGTGTTGATTCTTAAAAATAAATTTAAAATATTTTCTTGATTTTCTTTTTTGTTACAATTTAACAAATACCTCCCTGTGACATTCATTACCATATTGTTTTTTAATGAATCATTGGTAACCTTTCGGTTTATTAATTCTATTTTATGATAGTTGTGGCTGAAGGAATTTCGTTGAAAGTTATTTTTTTCATTAATATCTTCCATAGCTAGGTTATCAAAATATCTAAATAAAAAACGGTAGTAGGGGAAATATGATCTTAATACGTCAGATCCAAAATTAATATCATTTCTATAGTTGTAAAAGTCCTGGGGAATGTTGTGATAGCTATCACTCCCTTTTCTTCGTTCATTAGCTGTGATGTAAATTTCTTTCTTTGAAAAATAATCATAGTTAATATTAGCCTCAGCTATATATTTGAAAGTATTTGCAGGCTTAGTTTTTTGTGCAAAATCATTGTATATTTTTAATCTAATATTTTTAAGAGAATCCAACTTTTTTTCAAAATACAATGGAGTTAGGAGGGCATCAACTCAATTTCTGCTTCATTTAACAAAAATAAATCCATAAGCAAATTATTACTTTTTGATCCCATTCCTGTAAAAGATAGTGATTCATCAAATTCAAGTGTATTTACTCGTAACATCAAACTATCACCTGGATTTAAATAAAATACTTGGAATTCTACGTGACTGAATGTGTACAATCCAGCCTCAATATTTTTTGTTTTGAATAAAAATTTATTATTGTTGTCGAGGAGAACACTGTCAAGGAGTTGATCATCTTTTAGAAAATAAACATAATCTCCTTTCGGATTTACGATTTCACCTCCAACATAGGTCACAAGAGATAGTTTTTCTTCCCAATTAGTGCAGGAAAGAATTAAAGAAAAAAATGTACAAATTAAAAATAATTGTTTAATCATACAGGGATAAATTGGTCATTAACAAAAGTAAAGCCTATACGGTATCATTTTGTTAACAAGGAGTTAAAAGAAATTAAAATATTTATAATACACAAAGTTGACTTAAATAGTTATTTTTGCGCAAATTTTAAAATCAAGTAGTTTATGCTTTCAGTTTCTAATTTATCAGTTCAATTTGGTAAACGCGTCTTATTTGATGAGGTTAACACTCAATTTGTACAAGGAAATTGCTATGGAATTATTGGAGCTAACGGTTCTGGTAAATCTACATTTCTGAAAATTGTTTCAGGAAAACAAGACGCAACTTCTGGTCATGTGCATTTAGAACCCGGAAAAAGAATGTCTGTTTTAGAACAAAATCATAACGCATTTGACGATTTTATGGTTTTAGAAACAGTGGTCATGGGAAATAAAGACCTATTTAAAGTTAAATCAGAAATCGATAAGTTGTATGAGAATTATACGGATGAAAATGCTGAAAAAATAGGAGAGCTTCAAATTACTTTTGAAGAAATGAATGGTTGGAATGCAGATAGTGACGCAGCTACATTGCTTTCAAATTTAGGAATAGGAGAGAATTTACATTATACCACTATGGCCGATTTGGATGGTAAACAGAAAGTGCGAGTATTACTTGCACAAGCTTTATTTGGTGATCCAGATGTATTGATAATGGATGAACCTACCAACGATTTGGATTATGAAACTATTACTTGGTTGGAAAATTTTCTAGCAAATTACGATAATTGTGTGATAGTAGTTTCGCATGATCGCCATTTTTTAGATTCGGTTTGTACGCATATTAGTGATATAGATTTTGGTAAAATATCTCATTTTAGCGGAAACTATACTTTCTGGTACGAAAGCAGTCAACTAGCCGCTAGACAGCGTGCGCAACAAAATAAAAAAGCAGAAGAAAAGAAAAAAGAATTACAAGAATTTATTGCTCGTTTTAGTGCCAATGTTGCTAAATCTAAACAGGCAACCTCTCGTAAAAAAATGATCGATAAATTAAATATTGAACAAATTAAACCCTCAAGCCGAAGATATCCTGCGATTATATTTAAATCAGAAAGAGAAGCTGGAGATCAGATTTTAAATGTAGAAAAGCTTTCATCGAGTGTGGATGGTGAATTATTGTTTAAAAATATAGATCTAAATTTAGCAAAAGGAGACAAGGTTATTTTATTTTCAAAAGATTCTAGAGCTACAACCGCCTTTTATGAAATTGTGAGTGGAAATTTAAAACAAGAGGATGGAAAATTTCAATGGGGCGTAACAACCAGTCAGAGTTATCTGCCATTGGATAATCATTCTTTTTTTGAAAAAAAAATCAGTCTAGTCGATTGGTTGCGTCAATGGGCTAAAACTGAAGAAGAACGAGAAGAAGTATTTATTAGAGGATTTTTAGGTAAAATGTTATTTAGTGGAGAAGAAGCATTAAAAATGTGTGATGTTCTATCTGGAGGAGAAAAAGTTCGTTGCATGCTGAGCCGAATGATGATGATACGCGCCAATGTTTTAAAACTAGACGAACCTACTAATCATTTAGATCTAGAATCTATTACGGCTTTTAATAATACTTTAAAGAACTTTAAAGGGACCGTATTATTAACAACGCATGACCACGAGTTTGCGCAAACTATTGGAAATAGAGTCGTAGAATTAACTCCAAAAGGAGTAATTGATCGTTATATGACTTTTGAGGAGTACATGGCTGACGAAAAAATTAAACAACTTCGTGAGAAAATGTATGCGTAGTTTTTTATGTTAGGAGTAGTAAATACTAGTCACGATTCTATAAACTATATAAACACCTGTAATCGTCCATATCCACCATCTGTTTTTTACATACCATTCCATTAGCTATCATTTTAAGATTCACCTAAAGGTAGTCTTTTTTTTAATTTGTATAAAAATAAAAAGAAGATCGCTAGAAGTGCTCTCCTTTTTAAGTTCACAGCGTAGTCCAATTATCGAACTTTTTCTTACGTGATTTAGAGAAATTGAGAGATTTAACCCAAGCGTTTAAATACGCTTTAATTAGCACGTTATAAATCGCTGAATTAAAAGAAGCTTCCGACTGTAATAAGCATACAACAAGCTAATGATAAAACACTAATTATAGTCAATACGTTTCTTTGATTCTTTATTAAAAAATTTATCCCAATAACTAAGAATACAATTTGTGCGATTAGAAAAGGTATAGTCAATAGCTCTCTAAAAACTCCAATTAATACAATGTCTATTTTGTAGACGTTAATCAGCCAAATCAATACAAAGTAAGATACAATTGTAAAGTTAGCAATTATTAATTTTCTGTCCGAAATTGATTTTTTCATTTTAAGTATAATAATTCTGAGGAAAAAATGTATCCCCAAAAACAATAAATTATTCTTGGGGATAAATTGTACCGAGAATGGGAATCGAACCCACACGTTCATAAGAACACATGGCCCTCAACCATGCCTGTCTACCAGTTCCAGCACCTCGGTAAAATAAAACTATCATAAACTAAAAAGTCGAGGCGTAATGCTCGACTTTTTGAGTGACTTGGCTGGGGCTCGAACCCAGGACCACCTCCTTAAAAGGGAGGTGCTCTACCAACTGAGCTACCAAGTCGTCCTTTAAAACAGGAAATATTTTCCTGAATGCGGGTGCAAATATACTATCATTATTTTTATAATTCAAAGCAATTTTAAGTTAAATTTGATAAATATTTCATTAATTCAATATCATACACTTACATCTTAAATTTTAAAATGAAAATTATATTAGTAGGGTATATGGGTAGCGGAAAATCTGCCGTAGGAGAACAATTAGCAGCCTCTCTAAACTATAAATTTGTTGATTTAGACCAAGCCATAGCTCAAGAAACAGGAAGTAGTATTACTGACTTATTCGCAACAAAGGGAGAAGTCTATTTCAGAA
>Ga0206129_10006370_pt1 | contig 12046 bp, 15 predicted proteins | sample Helgoland_Spring_8_FD_148616 | JGI IMG/M metagenome (GOLD analysis project Ga0206129, IMG submission 148616) | Pelagic subsurface seawater microbial communities from Kabeltonne, Helgoland, North Sea - Helgoland_Spring_Bloom_20160502_2 | ecosystem: Environmental > Aquatic > Marine > Epipelagic ...
ACTGAATAATTCCCATAATTTATTAATGGCTTGCATACAAATGAACCAAGTAATCCCTCATATTTTCCTTGACCTACTTTATAATCTACAATAATAGATTCAGCATCAAAACAAGGTTTATACTTTAACATATAATCTGAACGCTTATCCTCATAATAAGAATTGGGGTCCTTAATCATAACACCTTCGCCGCCATTACTCAAAACATCCTTATAAATTTCATCAAGATGTTTAAGGGATTTAATTTTTACTTGTTCTGTGAAAACTATTGGACTTTCAATACTATTAAATGGACTGGCGGGTGTCTCTTCACTAAATTGAAATGTGTCCCATGCTTTTTTAGTTTCATCTACTACATTTTTTAAATTTTTAATTCTGACTTCAAAGACGTTATTATCTTCTGGTAAATCATATACCACATATTTTATATTAATCCATTCTTCATCTATAGGGATTTTCTTTCTGACAACACCCATATCCTGGAAATTTTCCCTACCAGCGAATAATTCCCCATCCAAATTAATATCTGGCATTGCACATTTAAACCAATCAGGAGCATTAAAGACTTTTTGATTTCTTGAAAGAAATACTTGTCTTTCTGGGATCCATCTGGCACGATAACCATCATACTTTTCAGATAATAACCAACCCACTGGTGGCTTCCAACCTGGATTAACTTTGCGAGGTGCTTTCATATCTTTTGTGTATTCTTTCGCGAGCATAAATGAAGTCATCTTATATATATGATAACTATATGATTTGTATTTAAATGTTTTTAAGTCGAATTTCAAATTTATTAATTCATAAGGGTGTATAACACTATTATGAACTTATTTATAGATAAAACGATTAAATATATAAAAATATTGATTTAAAAGAATATGAATTATATTTTTTTAAATTTAATTAAAAATATATATAAAATTAGTAAATTACCTTATAAAAGGTATACCTGGAATATAGAAATGAAAGTATTAGAATTAGATTGTGAATTATCTGATTTCATTTCTAATTACAATAAAAGTTTAAAAAATTAATTGTAATTCCTTTTCTGTAAAATATAAATATTTAGTAATAATATAAATGTCTAAAAATATTATTGTATTATTTTTTGCAATTAATGGTTTATTTTGGGCATTGGCAAGTCATTCACAACATTGTTCTATAGCAGCAATGGTCGGGATAAGTTCTTGTCCTCCTCATTACATACATTTGATAATGGGTATTATATCATTTATAATAGCTATTTATATACAACAAAGAGATTACATAAATACATTATTTAAGATTTAAGTCTTATTTATTTTATCATCTATTTTTTCTAACTTTTTTTTGATTTCCTTAATACTGCTATTCATATCATCAAGTTTTTCATCCGATCTACTAATAAATATTCTCAGATTATTTATAGATTTGTCATTCACATCTACTTTACTTTCTTGAGCATATACTTTATTACTTAATAAATCTAATTTCTCAGAATGCTTACCTATTTGAAAAATTAATCCACCTATAGATAATATAGTGGCAGATATTGGGGCGATTGTATTAAAATTTATACTCATTATTATTATCTTAAATGCTTAATATAATATAGAAAAAAAAAATTTGAAATTTGAAATATGTAACTTATAAAAATATATCATATTCAAAGTAATAATGAACAATTACAACAACATTCAGAACAATAACAATAACAACAACATTCAGAACAATAACAACATTAATAATGAACTTCACCTAATTCAGAACAATCTAAATTTAGTGACTAATCAACTACAAGACATTATCAATAATCAATATGTAAATCAAGAAGCACTAAATACTATTATGAATGCTTTCAATGTCATACAACTTAATATTAACAACATCAATAACAATCATCACCAAAATAATATGATTAATAATATCATCAATCAACAACAGATCCTTATTAATCATTTTATCAACAACAATATCAATAATAATAATAACAACAATAATAATGATATTGTTGGATAACTTGTTATATGACTTCTAACAACATTCTTATAATAAATTTGAATTAACTATTAACTTTTTTTATAAAAACAACTGCAACGAGAATTAAATGCCATCATTTGTTCAAAACACCAAGGAAACGTGTCAGATGGCATTTGTGACGAGGATGATATATTTCATTTTGGATGGAACCCTCTATATGACTAAAATTTCAATGACGAATTTCGTCTTCGACATGAATTACAATAGCACCTATGGTGTGGATTTCGATACAACTTGCTCTTCTGCAGGGTATGTGTCTTCTGCACGAGACTATATCAGGTTATTAGTATGGTTCATGTTACTATTAGTCTGTGTATTCATGACCATAAAGAACAAAACACTACACAAACCCTCATTACTCATACTGCTATTCTCAGTAGCATTTAAAATGACTTCGGGACCTTTGTTCTTTGATCCCACTGGCAAGAATTGTTCTTTAGTATTGAACAAAGCCACGAATACCAATATATTCATTAACATTTTGGTCCTAACATCTTCTTTTATGACTATATCCTTCTTCATATAAAACATTAAATACAAAAACATATTAAAACATTAAATACAAAAACATATTAAAACACTAAAGCACAAAAACATTAATAATATTTTTTTCTATAAAAACAGAGTTCATTAAATAAATTTGATTTTTTTATTTAAACAAATCATACACAAAAACGTTTACTGCTTATATAACAGAACTTAAACTTAAAACTACACTGAAAACTACTTTCAAACTTACCTTCCGACTAAACTACTCAACATAATATGACCTTTATGCTTCATTACGAAGGTGGAAACCGCGTCCACCGGAACGAAGATACGCCCGAACTCTTCGTTCCGAGCGTTACTGAGGATGACATGGAGAAGATGCGTGAGATTGGTGTTCTCACACCTCGAACTTTGTTGCCAACAGACTCAATTATCAATCCTCTGGTTAAGAAGAATAATACTAAAACGTGGGCTGACCGCGCAAGAGTTAGTGAGGCAAGTGCTTGCGTCAAATTGTTCACTCGTGATACAGAGTTCTTGCTCATGGTCGCTGAACAAGAAGGTGATGCACATGAAGACATGCTTGATGATATAGACGAACTCTGGCAGAAAGACCTTGACGGGCAAACTGCTAATCCATTTCACATCTCGTATGGAATCCAGAACACTCCATTGAAATCCACGGAGATTGTGCGTATTACTCATACTTTCAAGAATTATTGCCTGGGAACTGTGACAGACGGTGCTTCCGAAGTATATATTTCCAAGAATATCCCTTCGGCACGCTGGGGCACAGGTGGTCCCGAACTCTACAGTTTCTACCTTATGGATATTGAATGGCATCCACAAGGTCGTAATCTGTGGCGTGCCACCAAAGTATATCCGAAACTAGACACAGCAGGGATGTTGATATCCAAGTCTGTTGTCTCTTGTTCTTTAGAGTCTGGTGGTGACAATATATCCTTGGGAGAAACATATGAGTATGAAATTCCATGCATTCACAAACATATTGGGGTTATCATCGGCAAAAATGGTAAGAACATTCAAAATCTGGTGAAGAAGGTATACGATGATACTTGGGAAACTGACCTACCCGAAGTAGATATCACACCTTTCGGAATTGATATGGCACGTGTCACTGTCACACTTGGTCCACAATGTCTATGGACTGACAATCACGTACAAAAGTTTGTATCAAGCCTCCACGCATAAAGAAAAAAAACACGAAAACAAAAAAAAACAAATAAAAACAAATAAACAGAAAAACAATATAAAAACCATAAATAATTCACAAATATTTTTTTTAAATTTGAAATAACTATCACTTTTAAATAAATTTAAATACAATATGAGTTCTCATAACTATTTGATGTCACAAATCAATGCCTACATTAAAGGTGTACAGGATACTGATAATATAGAAAATAACGTCAGTGAAATCATCAAAGAAATATATTCAAAATGGTTCTTTGAAGAAAATAATTTTAATAATCCTATTACAAAACATGTTTGTCGTAAAATAAAACATATATTACCACAAGATGACGGCGGAGGATTAGTTCAACATATATTCTATTAAATAAAGTAATGCATATAATATTTTTTATAAATTTGAATTTAAAAATAATAATAATATAAATATATAATAATGCTTATACCTATTAGATGTTTCACATGTGGTAAAACAGTCTCTGACAAATGGGTACCTTTTATCAAACAAGTTAATGCCAAAAAAGATAAAGATACTACTGACATTAAAGATTTAGATATTGAATATATAGATCTGGATAAACCAAATAAGTCTATAGAAGGTGAAGTAATGGATGATTTAGGGTTACATAGATATTGTTGTCGGAGAATGATATTAGGTAATGTACATTTGATAACAAATATTTAATATATTATTTATATATATGAGTACTGAATACGCACATCTTAAAGATACACGCCCGGAATTAATAGGTGGATTAAATCAAGTATTCAACGATAAAGATAATGAAAATAAGCCTCAGAAGAGAATTATAACAGTTAATGAAAATAAATTTATGAATATGTCATTAAGCCAAATATTTAGCAAAATTGTTAATATTTTACCAAATATGTATAATGACTATTATAAAAAACATATAGAAACAAAAGTTAAGATGCGATCACAAAATAGTAATATATCTGAATCTAATATATTTAGAGAAACTATGAGATCATTTATATTTGAAAATGAAAATATAATATATTTAGGAATACTTATATTAATTATAGTATTTTTTTTATATATAATCAATTAAGTGTATGATATTAAATAATGAATTAACAATATTTATTATTATTATAATATTAATTGGATTAAGTTATTATGATTTAAAATATTCTATAATATTTTGCATAATATTATATTTAATATATCTATATTTTAATAAATTAACATATGAAAGTAATTATGAGGAATATAACCAATATGATGATGAGATAAATTATATTTTAAAAGATATTGAAAAATATAGAAACTATGATAATCAAAATTATAAATTAGGATCAAAATATCATAATATTATTTTAAAAAACATTAAATTATTAAATAATATATCAGAAAAGTATATATTTAAATCAGTATTAGAAAAAACAAGAATATTTATAGAAAAGATGATAGAAAAATTCCGATCCATTTTATTTTCTATGGACAATATTGAAGAGTCCACGAAATTAACTATTTATATTGACAAATTAAATAAAAAATTTAATCAATTAATAGAACAATCAATATTTAAATATAATAATAAAAATTCTCATAATTTGCATTGTGAAAATAGCCTGTTTTGTACCAAAGATTTACTACTAAATTTATATTTGGATAATGATAAAAAAATTGAGGATAGTAAACCTATATCTAGTCATGATATGTTTGAGAGGGGCACATATATAGGCACATTGGGTAATGAAGTTGATTACCAATATGGGTCACGCTTTAATAGTAATTTAAGGGAAGACATGCATGATTTTAGAGCAGGGAGTCAAACTCCTAAGGCGTGAGTGAATTATTTATATGGGCGGCCATTTATAACTGTAAATCACTCAAATGGGTACAATTTATCTCGATAGATCAATAGATGTGACAGAGAACACAATCAAAAATGCAACCCGATATGATGTCAGGTAATACTAAACATATTTAGGAGGTAAGACATTAGATATTTAGAATATCTAATTAATTAAGGTAAATTATTTATTTAAATTTATATGAATATTATATGGATAAATTTGCATTAAATATAGATACTAAACAATTAGAACAGAAAGTATCATATATTAATAATTTTAATAATAAATATAATTTTTTGAATCATATTAAAATAGATAAAATGTTTGTTTATTATGATATATTGAATAATTTAGAAGATTTTAAATTAAAAAACATATATAATTTTGTTTATAAAAGAATTAATTATTTAGATAATCAAAATAATACTTTACCTAAATTAAATATTAAAGATAATATAAATTCTATAATTTTAAATAATTATTTAAATGATTATATAAATAATGACAAAACCAAAGGAGTTATAATTATGAATTTAATACAATTATATTTACACCCTAATAAATTTTAATCGATATTTAATTTTTTAGTAATGTTATTATTGTTTTTATTTAGTTTATTCTTCCTATATAATTTTAAGTCTGTTATATTATTATTATTTTTCAAATTATATTTATTGATATTATAATTTGTAGGAATAATAATTGGTAATTTCAAATCATATAAGATATTATTATTTCTATATTCATCTATACTCATATCCCCCCCAAATATATCTAATAATAACCTATCAGGCGCCAATTTTACTTTATTATTATTATTATTAATTTTATTATTATATAAATTAATTAATGGTAAAATAGTGTATATATCATTACTCATATTATCAACGGCATATCTAGATATACATTCAATAGAACATAAATCCCCTACAGTATGGAAAACCCCAGAGTTAAAACTTATAGGTACTCCATGAATTTGATCGTTAAATTCATGACAACAATTCCAACAGCAAGAACTCTTTTTTTTGAAATTAATTTTTTCATGTTCATCTATAACAAATGATAAACTATTACTATGTTCACTTTTATCATTATTTAATTTTATAATTAAATCTTCCATATTTAAATTATCATCAGCAAATATAGGATTTTCATTAGTTATAATCTTTTTCTTTGGTTTTCTCCCTCGTTTTTTAGGGGGTGGCTTGACATCGGTGACTTCTTTTTTTGACCCAAATTTTCTACCTCTTTTTTTAGGTTTGTCATCCATTTATATAAAATATATTTTATATTTTTAAATATATTTAACAAATTACTTATAACGTGATTAGATGAGTTTGTTGGCAATATTTTTAATGGATCAATTGATTTATAGGTGTGTTATTTGATTTTATAGGGGTATTGGTCGAATTTATAGGTGTATTAGTTGTTTTCTTTGGTGTATTATTAGATACTTTCTGCACAATAGATGTAATGGTTGGCGTGACTGTTTTGGGCGGAGCTTTGGGTACATTATCAGGTGTGGCTTGGTTCATTGGAGGTGTAGATCTATAATTATTATCAGTAACTCTTAAATAATCTTCAGATACAAAACTAAATAACTTCCTTATTAATAAATAATATACTATAATACCAAAATTAATAAATACTAATGTTTTAATAAATGTTTCACTAAATAATGATAATGAACTATTATTCATATAAAACATTATTTGTGTTACTAATTGTATAGTTGACATACGTAATATATCATAAATCATATCTATAAGGTTAGGTTCTAAATCTATTTTAAAATTATAAAAAGTATTACTCATTATATTATAATATATAGAAAATAAAAAATAAGTTTAAAATAACCTTTTTTTTTAAATTAAATTTAATATATATGCCATCATTTCAATTCCAATCAAATTTACCTATAATTTTATTAATTATTGTTATTGCTTTAATAAGTTTATATTTTTTCTTAGATCTTAAAAAAGTAAAACTTGTAAACGAAGAAGTAGAAAAAAAAAACGATATGGTTATCAAAGAAATTGATAATATCCATTTAAGATTACATAAATTTTTTAGCGGCATGCCCAAAGGTATAGTCGCCCAAACTAAAATCCCCAGCGATTCAAAACAGTATAAATCTGATGAAAATACTGAAGTTAAAGCTCCCGTTGACGAAATCATATCAGATAATGTTCAAAATACTACTGATCAACCCATACCTGAAATATCCGAGGATGAATTCAATAACATTAGAAAATCTACTTCGAATAATATTTTTGGTGAAATAATATCTGATCATAATCTTGCTCAAGGAAATAATATTGAAGTAGAAGGAGACGGGGTCGCTGATAATATAGTTATGCCGGAATTATTACCCATTTCATATGATTCTGAACACATTATCACAAATCCAGAATTGAGTGATAATGATGAAGAAGATGATGAGGAGGACGGTGATGATGAGGATGATGAAGTTGATGATATTGATTCGGATGAAGATATTATTAGTGATGATTTAGATGAGGATAAATTAGAAATATACATGAAGTATTCTGTTAAAGAATTAAAAGATAAATGTGTAGAAATGAATCTGAAACATTCAGGAAATAAATCAACTCTGGCTAAAAGAATTGTTGATAATTTTAAATAATTTTATAATCTATATTATATTTAATGGACATTTTTCGAAACTTGAAGTTTTCTAATCAAGTTATTCCCGTAGGAGAGTTTGAATCAGGTATGAATTTTTATTATGTTTTTAATAAGGGTAATAATAATGTTGTTGCTAAGGGTTGCATATCAGCATCTCTTACCAACCTACCAAATTATCATTTAAAAATACATAGTACAGATATGCATAGTAGAGATAATGCTTCATTTTTAAATGAAGTTAAAGATCATATTAAATATATATATATATCATCTAATAACACTAATGGACTATTATTTAGCGCTTCTCATACAAGTCATGTTAATTCAGTATATACATTTAATTCAAGTTTAGTTAGTGGTAAATTATCAGAAGTTTCAGGTGATTCCATAGTAGAATATACATTAACTAGGGGAGCACAAGGTCCTACTGGTGCTACTGGTCCTGATGGTCCTGATGGTGCCACTGGTGCTCAAGGTCCTACTGGTCCTATTGGTCCTATTGGTCCTACTGGTCCTGATGGTGCCACTGGTGCTCAAGGTCCTACTGGTCCTATTGGTCCTATTGGTCCTACTGGTGCTGCTGGTAATGATGGTGCTACAGGTACTAATGGTGCTACAGGTGCTACAGGTGCTACAGGTGATACAGGTGCTACTGGAGCAACAGGATCTACTGGTTCTACAGGTGCTGCTGGTGCTCAAGGTACTACAGGTGCTACAGGTACTAATGGTGCTACAGGTGCTCAAGGTCCTATTGGTCCTACTGGTCCTACAGGTGCTACAGGTGCTCAAGGTCCTACAGGTGCTACAGGTACTAATGGTGCTACAGGTGCTCAAGGTCCTATTGGTCCTACTGGTCCTACAGGTGCTACAGGTGCTCAAGGTCCTATTGGTCCTACTGGTCCTACAGGTGCTACAGGTGATACAGGTGCTCAAGGTCCTATTGGTGCTACTGGTCCTATTGGTCCTACTGGTCCTACAGGTGCTACAGGTGATACAGGTGCTCAAGGTCCTATTGGTGCTACTGGTCCTATTGGTCCTACTGGTCCTATTGGTGCTACTGGTCCTATTGGTCCTACTGGTCCTATTGGTGCTACAGGTACTAATGGTGCTACAGGTGCTACAGGTGATACAGGTGCTCCTGGTGCTCCTGGTGCTACAGGTGCTACAGGTGCTGTTGGTGCTGATGGTGCTACAGGATCTACAGGTGCTACAGGTACTACAGGTGCTACAGGATCTACAGGCGCTACAGGATCTACAGGATCTACAGGATCTACTGGTTCTACAGGTGCTACAGGAGCTACAGGCGCTACTGGTTCAACAGGCTCTACAGGAGCAACAGGATCTACTGGTTCTACAGGAGCGACAGGCTCAACAGGCGCTACAGGATCTACTGGTGCGACTGGTGCAACGGGATCTACTGGATCTACAGGCGCTACTGGTGCAACGGGAGCAACAGGTGCTACAGGATCTACAGGTGCTACAGGTACTACAGGTGCTACAGGATCTACAGGCGCTACAGGATCTACAGGTGCTACAGGTACTACAGGTGCTACAGGATCTACAGGCGCTACAGGATCTACAGGATCTACAGGATCTACTGGTTCAACAGGCGCTACTGGTTCAACAGGCGCTACTGGAGCAACAGGATCTACTGGTTCTACAGGTGCTACTGGCGCTACTGGAGCAACAGGATCTACAGGATCTACAGGATCTACTGGATCTACTGGCACTACAGGATCTACAGGCGCTACAGGCTCAACAGGCGCTACAGGATCTACAGGCGCTACAGGCTCAACAGGCGCTACAGGATCTACTGGTTCTACAGGTACTAATGGTGCTACAGGTGCTCAAGGTCCTACTGGTCCTATTGGTGCTACAGGTGCTGTTGGTGCTACTGGTACTGATGGTACTAATGGTATTGATGGTACTAATGGTTCTGACGGTGCCACAGGCCCGCACGGTCATAATACTTTAATTGATTTACAAAATCCAGTAAATTTAGTGTATAGTAATGTTGAGATAATGACAATTAGCAATTTTAATAATGGTGATTCAAGTGTGTATGGGAGTGGCAGGGCAATGTCCGTCGATACAAATATTCCATCACAAACCAAGATAGGGGTTTTTGGTTTATCGACAACAAATAGATGGATTCGTACTAGTAAACCCGTAATTTTACATAATAGTACCAAAATTAGTTTTTATATTAATGAAGCAGTTGGTGCTTCGTGGGGAGAACAACCAGACACAAATGAAAATTTCCATCTCCAGTATTCAACAGACCTTGTGTCATGGACTGATATTACAGTAATCAGCCCAAGTGATACTAATTTTAATACTTGGACCCTATTTACAACGACTCTACCGACCGGCGTTCGACACATGGCCGGAGTATATTTGAGATATATGCAAGATACAACTAGTATGACGATTGGAGATAATTGGGCGGTAACTAGTTTAATTGATACCACTGACTTTATTTCAGGTGTTACTGCTGGAAATGGATTAACAGGTGGTGGTACATCTGGTACTGTTACATTAAACGTTGGTGCCGGTACTGGTATCATAGCGAATGCAAACGATATATCTGTAGATGTGGCCGGCTTCATGTTAAACGGTTCTGATAATAGGGTTGTCACGGCATCTGGAGCTGATACAATGAATGCCGAAGCTAATTTAACATTCGATGGGAGTACTTTAACAGCGCCTAATTTCAATGGTAATTTATCTGGGACCGTATCCACAAATTGGGTCTCTATACGAGTAAGTAGCCCGAATTTCCCACTAGAAGTTGCCGGGACCGGGCAGAATAAGCTTTATGCCATGCTCCGGATATACAACCATGGGACGCACAACTCATGGTACACTGCAGGATTTAACTGGCAGACGTCTGACGTAAGTGCGCGATTTCACGACGGGTTGATTTCATATAGGTTATATATCATGAGTGACGAAAGAATTAAAAAAAACATTATTGATATAGATGATGAAGAAGCATTAATATTATTAAGATTAATTGAACCAAAAAAATACAAATATATAAATGAATACGGAAATGATAATTATACTTATGGATTTATAGCACAACAAGTAAAAACCGTTATTGACGAAGCGGTGACTTTAGATACAAACTATATACCGAATATAATGAAATTCGCTACTATTAGTAATATAGAAAATACGACATCAGTTTTAACATTAGAAGAAGAGCATAATTTAGTTATAAATGATAAAATTAAGTGTTTAGGTCCAACACGGGATGAAATAACAGATATTATTATATTAGAAGTTATTGATAGTAAAACTATTAAAATAGATAAAGTATTTGCGAGTGTACAATCAACTTTTATTAATATAGATACAAATGGTGAGGAAACCACTATTAATAATTTGATTTTTATTCAAGGCAAATTAGTTGATGATTTTCATGTTTTAAAAAAAGATGCAATTTGGACTATTACAACTGCGGCTGTTCAAGAAATAGATAGACAGCAACAATTAGATAAATTAAAGATTATTGAATTAGAAACTCGCATAGCAAATCTAGAAAATAAAATTAATTCTACCTAATACTCCATTTCCCACAGTTAGATACAGAAGGAAATTTAACAAATATAACATGGCCAACAGAACCTACTGGTTCCTAATATTATATTGTAATAAAATTAATAATTATCAGGCATCTCGAACTTTCTGCCACGCATTGGTATCCATATCACTTGCCGTATAATTCATAGTTCCTAATTCATTAGATCCTCCATTATCTAAAAATATTTGTTTGTCTCTTTCCCTATGTTCTGTCAATTCATGTAATAATGTTGGTTCGACTAATTCTGTAATTTCTATTTTC
>Ga0206129_10006375_pt1 | contig 12036 bp, 9 predicted proteins | sample Helgoland_Spring_8_FD_148616 | JGI IMG/M metagenome (GOLD analysis project Ga0206129, IMG submission 148616) | Pelagic subsurface seawater microbial communities from Kabeltonne, Helgoland, North Sea - Helgoland_Spring_Bloom_20160502_2 | ecosystem: Environmental > Aquatic > Marine > Epipelagic ...
TTGAATAATCTCTTTTTTGAATGTGTTCCATAATTCGACTTTCTGCTGAAACTTGCTTTGTTGTTTTAATTTCTAAATGAGTTGGCTTGGATTGATTGAACCGAATTGTAATGGATTTTAACTCGTTGTAATTCCTTCTAATCATTCTTAAAACCTTATCCTCCTGTTCAGAAAGTATTGAAATTGACCTATTATCAAATTGATGTGAATCACCATGAAGAAAAGGTTCAAATATTTTATAAAATGAAAAGCTAAAATGGTCTTTTTTAAATTTGTCAAGAAAAAAATAACTTTCATTGCTAGAATGAAACATTTCTAATAAATCATCTGAAAACAAAAAATAATCTGCAGGTACATCTTTATAGAAGAAAAAAGTATAGTTTTTTTTATGAGCGATAGTTGACAAAACCAGCTTTTCAAGCTCAGTGATATAACCTTCTTTATGATTATCTGACGTTTGTAATGCTTTATTGTCTGCAATCTTTTGGTTATAATTGAGTTCGAAATGCAATTTTTGACCCAATGTGGCTCTAATTGCTCTTATGTCATCATACGAAAAACCATACTTTGTTAATGCTTCAACCATCTTTATCCAAACATACTGCACAAAGCTAATTGCTGTTTTTTTATAGTCGGTTTTGACAGTACCTAAACCAAGGTCAATATCCAGTAAACCAAACCTCTCCCAGTTTAAAATCTCATAATATTGTACATCAACTTTTGTTTTTAAAAACAATGGTGTGTATATATAATTAATCAAACTATCGGGGTCTGATAACTCACCAAAATAAGTATCTAAAACAAATTTACTCTCCATAAATACAAAGAAACGAAAAAGTCATCTATAAATCGCTGTAATGGTACAACTTTCTAAAAATTAATTAATATATTGCACTTATCAATGGACTTCATCATACAAAGTCAATAGAGAATTATTAAAGGAAATAATTTTATTTTTTGAAACAATCACGAAAAGTGAGTAAAAATAAAGACTTTGAAATATCCTTGAGTAAACACCAGTCAACAGGCTGTAGATTAATAACTTAAATACAATAAAAACAATGGAAAACAACATGCATTATAGAAACGTAACCCTTAGTACAAGGGTCTCTGCTGCTCAAAAAGCTGAATATGTAAGACTCGCAGCAAAATATAACGTGAGTGTATCTGAATGGGCACTAACACTTATAGAACAACATAAAAATGATTATGGTACAATTGGAGAACCCACACCAAAAGAAGTGAAATTAGAAAGAGCTTTAGAGTTAAAAAATAAAGAAATTCAAAAGTTAAAAGCGCAGCGAGACACTACTGATGAATACGCTTCCAATATACAACAACGATCTAACAAAGCCATTCACGACCGTGATGAATCTAATTATGCCTTAAAACAAGCATTGGTAGAAGTTGAGAAATATAAAAGTCACCTAAAAATTGCGGAGTCATTAATTGGAACGGAAAGACCAACAGTAAACAATAAGAAATCTTTAATAACCCCCATATCTGTTGGTATGACTACAATTCTGGCAGTGGTAATCTTTGGAAGGAAATTTAATTAGTCAATTATTAAGGGTTGTTAATAAATTCTAATACAAACTGAAAAAATATTAGTAAAATATTTTTAGAATAAAGCTATATTTGGGTATTTATGATTAAAGTAAAAAGTAAAAAAATTGAAGGAATAATTGGTGAAATAATTGACCAATATACATATGCTGATACATCTGAAAGACCCTGGATTATTGGGTTTAGTGGAGGTAAAGACTCTACAGTGATGTTAACTTTAGTTTGGATTGCCCTACAAAGAATTAGAAACGGATTTCCACAACCCTATCAACTTAAAAGACCTGTCCATGTTGTTTGCAATGACACCATGGTAGAAAACCCTATTATTTCGACTTATGTTGAAGATGTTCTTGCAAAAATTGAGATCTCAGCACGGGAACAGGGATTACCAATATTTGTAAAGAAAACTACACCAAAATTAGAAGAAACCTTTTGGTTTAATTTAATTGGAAAAGGGTATCCAGTACCGAATAATACATTTAGGTGGTGTACAGATCGTTTAAAAATTAGACCAACTGCTAGCTTTTTACATGATCAGATAGATGAGAAAGGTGAAGCCATCGTTTTAATTGGAACAAGATATGACGAGAGCAAAACTCGTGAGCGTTCCATGAGAAAACACGAAAATAAGGGAAGTAGATTAAGCAAGCACACTACAAGTATAAATACCTACGTTTATGCCCCTATAAAAGACATGATTGTTGAAGAAATATGGTATGTAATTAATGCAATTCCATCACCTTGGGGTTTTGATAATTCTATTTTATTTAAGATTTATGCTGATGCCAGTGCAGATGACTATGAATGCCCTACTGTAGTAACTAATAAAGAACATAAAACTTGTGGTCAAAGCCGTTTTGGATGCTGGACTTGTACTGTAGTAAAAGAAGATAAGTCAATGGCTGCTCTTGTCCACAATGGACAAGACTGGATGGCTCCTCTTTTAAAGTTTAGAAGCCAACTTGTTAATGATAGGAACCTAACAGAAAATAGAAGTAAATACCGCCGGAATGGTCAAGTAGCTGTAAACGATGAAGGAGAAGATTTTGGAAGGATGTCCGCTGGATATTGTGCCAGAATACTAAAACAATTACTAACTATACAACTAGAAGTTCAAAAGACACGACCTGATTTAATTTTAATTACAAATCAAGAACTAATAGCGATCCAAGTGATTTGGAATAGAGATATGAATTTTGATTATCATGTCTCTAATATTTACCAAGAAGTATATGGAAGGGCACTAAATACCAATAATATGAAAGCTCTAGACCATACAGAGCGGCGTCTATTAAAGGAAGTTTGTGAAGAGAATCCTAACTACTTTAACTTAATTGATAATCTAATTTCGTTACAAGAGTCAAAAACATTAATGATTTCAAAATATGGCTTAAATAACGATTTAGAAAAACGTATTGAAGAATTTGTAACCCCAAAAGAAGGATGAGAATATCAGATATTACCATAAATAACTTTCGAATTTATAGGGGTGAAAATCATATAAAATTTGATGACAAAGCAGATAAAAACATACATCTTGTCGCTGGAAAAAATGGTTTTGGAAAAACAACTTTTTTAACTAGTTTAATTTGGGTATTGTATGGAAAACAAATGGCTCAAGTGGAAGATAAATACAAAGTAGATATTCGACACTTAGGAGGCTATGATAATTATTTAACAGCTTTATTAAATAAGGATCTAAAACGAGAATTTGATCAAAAGGAAACAAAGCAAGCTGGTTGTTATGTGGAGCTTATAATGAAGGATATTATGATTCCCTCTATTCCCTGTCGAGAGTTAGTCATAAGACGTTCCTATAATTATCTAAATAAAAAAGAATCCTTAAGTATTTTAATCGATGGCCAAGAAAACGAGTTAACAAAAGAAGTTGGTTATGAAGTTTTTATCAATGATTTTGTCCTGCCGAGAGAAATTGCCAAGTTTTTCTTTTTTGATGCAGAAAAAGTCGTAACACTGGCAGAAGCCAAGTCTGTAAGTGAACTACGCTCGTTAAGTAAAGCATATTCTGAGGTTTTAGGAATAAAAAAATATGAAGATTTAAAGCAAAGTTTACAAACTATACTTTCAAAACTAAGAAGAAGTGGCGCTACAAAACTAGACCAAAACAAATTAGATCAACTAGTTCAAAAGGAGCAAGATCTCAAAAAACTAATAGAATTAAATGAGGATAAACAGCTTGGTGTTGAAGATGAACTTTCCAACTTGCGTTTACGAATAGATCATCTACAAGAACAACTAATTAGAGAAGGTAATGCAATGACTTTAGGTGAACTGAAAGTTCTAAAAGATGAACGTGATGGATTAAAAAAAGAACTAGAAAGCACAAAAGGTGAATTAAAAAAACTGATGGATATCGTACCATTAGTAGTTGCTGGTCCGAGACTAGAAGAGTTGATACAACAACTAAAAAAAGAATCAAAAATTAAGCAAAAAAGTGTTGACAAAAATCTATTAAAAAAAGAACTGAATTCTTTTTCAAAAGAATTTAATAAAGAAATTTCAACTTTTGGTATTTCAAAAGAGCAGTTGAGTAAAATTGAATTAGCACTTCAAAAACTGATGGTAGCCCATCAAAAAGATACTGAAGATATTAAAGGGAATATTATTCTTGATTTTGATGAGGTAACTACGCGTTCTATTATAGCAACTTACGATTATATTAAAAACTCTTTTAAATCACAATTTGAACATATTGTAAAAAAAGAGAAAGATACTCGGCAAGCTCATGGTAGAATTACAAAAAAAATTAGCCAAGGAGAGGTTAGAAAAAACAATCCTATAGCAAAACAATTAAGACAAGACAAAACTGAACTCACTGAACAATTAGAAAAATTATCCGTAAAAAAAGGAGAATTAAACCAAGAATTTAATGTACTTAAACAACAACACGCTTCTTTACAGAAGGTGCTTTCTGAAGAAGAGAAAAAGTTTAAAGTTGTAGGGAATGACCAAAAGAAATATGAGGTTACTTTAATTCTTTTAGAAAAAATAAAAGTTCTGACGGCTCGTATCAAAGAAGAAAAGAAATATGCACTTCAAAATTCAATCTTAATGGGACTGAACAAATTGATGCATAAAAATAATTTTGTTTCAAAAGTAAATGTTCGTATTGAAAATGAAGTAATGGACATTGATTTGATTGATCAATATGACCAGGTTATAGATAAAGACACCTTGTCTAAAGGAGAACAACAATTATATGCAACGGCTCTTTTAAAAGCTTTGGTTGACCAATCTGGAATTGACTTCCCCGTTTTTATTGATAGTCCATTACAAAAATTTGACAAGCAACATTCAAGCAATGTAATCCAGCAGTTTTATCCAAGTATCTCTGACCAGGTTGTACTGTTCCCATTACTTGAAAAAGAATTGACAAAGAGTGAATACGAACTTTTAAAACCACATTTAGGTGGTGTTTATTTAATAGAAAATCAATCACAAGGCTCTTTAGTGAGTAAATACCCCATTAACGAATTATTTAACCAATTTAATAAGCAACATGTTCTCTCACATTAAAACCAGCAAAGAAAATAAAGAGGTAGTTACCCTTTTAACTAATAAATTAAATTTAGGGGCAGAGAACGTGATTGCCAGGATTGCTTTGACCTATTCCTTGTCTTTAGGAGAAAAGTTAAACATAAGAGATATTCAAAACTCAAGTGGTAAAGAATATTCAAGTAAAGTACTTTTTGGAGAGTATATAGACTACTATGTTGGTATGACTGCTTTACACTACGATTTGCATATTTCAGACAAAGATTTATCTAAATACATAAAAATGCATATTGATGAGGGCTTAGCATTATTTAATGAAGAATTAAAATCTAATTCTAATTTAGATGGTTTTGAGTTTCTGATTGGGAAAATAGAGCGACAATTAGTTAATTTCAATTAACTTCCATAAAACTCCCAATCCCATATTTTGGCTATTTCAAATTGAGGCAAATAATACTTTGGAATAAATTTTTAACTAGTTTTGTAGAGATCTATAAACAAGTAATGAGAATTTTCTAGTTCTCCTTTTTTGTGTAAATTTTCAAGATATTCAAGACCACCATTAGCATACTCTTCTATTAACGTAATGACATCAGAAATAACTTTATTTAATTGGTCTTCTTCCATGTCCTCTAATTCATTCCAGTCTATGCTTAAATCGTTGGTTTGAGTGAATATGACCATCAATAGAAAATCTACTAATGATGAGTCTCTCTTCCATTTTCCAATTTCTAGAAAGTCTGAAGTTAGTTGTCTTGGTGGTAACGGTAAACGTGTTTTCTTTTTTATACCAGTCATCATAGCATAAATATAAAGCTCGTAAATGGGTCCAAACTGACTGTATTCAGATGACCTCGCCCCTTTATTAGCCAATGCTTCTAGTAATGGTATTCTACTATTGGCATAGCGAGGTCTTTTTGTGACTAAATTTGATTTAAATTCTTGACTATTCATTATTTTCTTCTTTCTAATTTAGTGGTTCTTTCTATTTGCGATAACTCTTCATCAACCTCATTAAGGTAAAAGGTTTTGATGAAATCATTTTTCATTAGGTCTTGACCTAAATCTGTGAGTTTGTCTTCTGAGTCCTTATCATATAAATCCTTAACTAGTATGATACTTTGAGGGAATACTTCTGGGATTGCCTCAAAAAATCCTTTGTTAAATGCTTTTCCAAAAGCAGATAAAGGTGCATCGGCTAGGAGTGGGTAATTATATTGTGAGGTATTTGCTGAAATGATAGACATAACTACTGCAAACTTCTTCATTCTTTGAAAGCCTTCAGAAGCACCAGAAACTTCATTTCCTGCATCATCTATGTAATCTAATGAAATACCACCTGAAGGAGACTTTTCAAACCTTAAAACACCTCCTTTAATATCATTATATTTAATTAAACTTTGGAAATGCTCATTGGCGTGATTTTCTAAAAGACTAACCATTTTATCAAATACTCTTTCCTTTGCTTTTAGGGTTGCATCAACCAGAGCTTTACTTATTTCATAATTTACAGTATATCCTTCTGGGATATCTTTAGGGCGAAGATTGGTAATTTCTTTTTCAGTATTTACAATTTTAGTTTTTATGTCTTTAATAGAATCTTTCAGTCTTTCAATTCTTGAAGATGCATTTTCCATTCTTCTTATAGAACCTTTATATTGATTTATAATTGTTGAAGCATTATCTGTTCCTTCTGATTCAGTGCCAGCAATTAAAATATCTTTCCTTTGGGATTTTAGAGCTTTCAATTCTGAGCTTAATTTATCTAACCTTTGTTTTAGCTCTAATTCCTTTTCTCTAGTCCTTAACACACTTGTTGGTATAGCATCGAATTTATTTAAGAAAGGAGCAGCATTAAGTTGAAGGTTTCCAAAAAAGTCTTCTAAATTGTTCTTCACAAACTCTTTTTGGTTTGTGTTTTCATGAGGTCTATTTTTAAGCTTTAAAAGATAGTTGTGTTCTTCAGTACCTTTTTTGGCAGGTCTATTACAAACATAACAATGTTCACTATCAATCATTTGTTGTAACGTAACAGCATCAGGAGAGTCAGATGGTAAAATTGTAAAATAATCATTAGGGTTTTCTGCTGCATTTAGTAATGCTTTCTTTTCGTAGCGTTTTTGTCTAAACACTTGTATTTTTTCTTTAAAATCATTTATTGAGTCCTCAAATCCAAAAGAAATCCAAGAAAAATTACCATCAAAGAACCTATTGTTAATACCATCAAGAAAAGAATCATAGTCTTCTTTGACTTGTTTTAGTAATCTATTTTTGTATGAAACTTTATCATCTAATTCTTTTCTTTTTTCTGCATTGGCAAAGTTTTGTTCTAAGTCATTTTTTTCTTGTTCAGCTGCTTCATATAAGGCATTGAATTCTGATAGCTTTTCAGTTTCTTGAGTTAGTTCTTCTTGTAATTCCTTTTTGGTTTCTAAAGCTGTTTCTAATCTATCATTATGATCACTTGTAGATTTAGTTTGCTTATTCAAGTCTTTTTCAGCCTTCTCTGCAATGTATTCAACAATATCTGCAATATCTTCATATTTACTGATATTAGTTAATGTTCTAACAGCATCTTCAATACTTGACTTTTTACTAAAGTCAATCATTTTGTCTACTTCCTCACCCTGAAAGAAGGAGTATTGTCTTAGGGTAGGTAGAATAAGTTGGTTAATTATTTTTTGCTTTTCTTCAGCATCATAAACAGGCTTGTATTTAGGTAAAATATGGTCAGTTTTATCTACTTCCATATCATCAATTGTAATTTGCCAGCTATCAAAGTCCGTTATTTTTTCACTTATTCTTGTTGCTGTGAAAGACTTTGTGATTTGATATTTATATCTACCAGTAGAATATTCTATTTTAATCCCTGTCTGCACTTGGTCTCCAATAGAAGTTTCATTTTTAGCTTTGTCAGAAATAATTTTTACCGCAAAATCTTTTACATTTTTTTTCTTTTTGTCATCTGAATCTAAAACTTGATCATAAAAAAGCCACAAGAAGGCGTTAAAGAATTTAGATTTTCCTGCACCATTGTCTGCAACTACAATGTTTACACCTTCAAGAAAATCATATCTAGTGTCTTCATATTCTCCATAATAATTAAAGAAATTTTTAAAAGAAATACTATTTATAATTGATGCCATAATTGATTAAATATTATGTATTTTTTTGAGTTTTTTATAAATCATTGAAGAATTTAAATGATTATCATTTTCATTAATGATAACAGATAACACTTCAACTATTTTTTTATGGTAAGGTGGGCTTGTTGTTAATGAATCAAGCTCATTTTTTTTAATACTATATTTTTCAGTTAATTCTGGATCTGAAAGTATTTCTCTTAATATTTGATTTCTTTCCATTATTTATAAATCATTAATTATTGTGTCTAAATCTAAATCATATTTTTTACAAACTTCATCTAGGGTTTCTTTTGAATCATAAAAATTCATAGATAAACTTGCAAAATACCCTACTCTGGTCAATTCGTTTTTAACTAAATTTCTTTCAATACTATATAGTTCACCTAAATTGTTATCAAGTTTAGGCACAACAACCATATCATATATTGTAGCAAAAGCTTTGTCTTTGTGTTTTCTCAGTAATCTACCTCTTCTCTGAATAAATTGGCGAGGGTTTCCCGTACTGCTTGCAAAAATTCCAACTTCTGCTCTTGGAATGTCAACACCTTCATCAAGCATTTTCATAGCAAACAGAACTTCTATCTTACCATCCTCAAAACCTCTTAGTATTTCGGATAAGTTTTGATCTTCTGAAGTATATGAATTCATTTTTATTTTAGGGAAATCTCTATGAACTCTTCTTAAGTATTGATTTAATATTTTAACTCTATCACCTTCTGCATTTTGAGTATTCCCTTCGGGAATATAAGCAAATACGAATTGGTCTTTCTTATTTTTTATTAGTTCACCTACTATTGAACTAAAAATATTTAATTTATTTGAAGCTTTATGAATTATGTTTTTTCTTTTGAGTAATAAGAATTCTACTATTGGATCATCTTTAAACTTACCATTTTCAAAATCAAAGAACTTCAATAATTTCTTGGATATTTCAGTGTATTCCGCAAATTCTTCTTCGGTTAACTCAACTATTTTTGGGAAATATTTGTATCCAGTTAAAAATCCATATTCTAAAGCTTTCTCCATTCCAAAGCTATAAGTGTATGGAGGTTCATCTTTGAAGAAATTGTCAATAGCTAAGGTACCATCTGGGTCATAAATTCGTTTTGGTGTAGCAGAAAGCCCTATCTTTTTAGTAACCTCTAATTCGGATAGTTTAGATTTGATATTATTTGCACCCATATTATGAGCTTCATCTGCTATCAATAAAAAATCTTTTTGAACTTTTTTAAATAACTTTTGAAACCTATCAAGAACAAAACTTCCATAGATAGATATTATTATTAGGTCTTCTTTGAGACCCCAAGAATAATTGCTGCAATAATTAGAAAATTCTTTTTCCCAATTATTTCCGCCACCAACTTTTAGAATTTTTCTAAAATTGAAAGAATTGACTTCTTCTTCCCATTGATTTAGTAAAGGGATTGAAGGAACTAAAATAATAGCCCTATATTTTTTTTCTTCATTAAAGATATTTAGTAAGCAATTAAGAGATGTTATAGTTTTACCAGTTCCAGTAGCCATTGCAAATACCCCAGAATAATCTTTTTTCACCCATTCATTATAAGCTTCTACTTGATAGGATCTTGGTTCTGAAATCTTTCCATCGAAAATTGGGAAATGAGGATTATCATTAATAATCTTAAGTTCTGTAATTTTATTAAAAAACCTTTCCTTTTTTTGTTTAAGTATTTGCATTACTTTCTTGCCAAATGATGAATCATCAATTTTTAAAGAGTCTTCCAATAAGTCTTGCTTATCTTTATCATTACCATAATTATTAATTACAATTTCAATATTGTCAGACGAAATATGCCTGTAATCAGAATGATTACCATTGATAACTTTTTCAAAAACACCTCTTTCATTAACTACACGTTTTTCAAAAACTTCGTTAACCCATGGAACATTCACTTCAAAACTTTCAGAATTCTTTGTAAGTGCAGATAAAGTAAAATTGATACTACCATCAGTAGAAATGTAGTCATAGCCATCATAAAGAATCATTTTTTTACAATGAGCTAAGTCAACATTATTAAACTTTACTGGCTGAATAATTAATCTTTTTTCTTTCTGTAAGTATTTAAGACAATCAAAAAAATGTTGCCCGTAATCACTGAGTTCAAATTCTAGCTTTTCTAGATCATTAAAAATATCAATTATTTTGTCTTCATTTTCTAATGAGCTCTGATCAATAAGATTTTCTTTATCCTTCAAACTATAAACATGGTTTGTTATGATGCGCATCTCGCCACCATTCACAACAAATTCAGCAAAACTCTTAGACAATACCTTTATGGCATTTGAGCTAAAGTATCCTAAAAATAAATCAATTTTTTTTGCAACAGGAAAAGTATCATTGTAAAACTCAAGCGGTATATGTTCAGAGTCTGAACTGTACTTGTAAGTTGCTGGAAAATTGATATTTCTAAAACTATCCCCCATTTAATTAAAATCGGAAATTTATAAAATCCCCATCTCTTAAGGTTCTTGCGTCGCCGTCCTGTTGCCTTTTACTAATTTCATTAATGCTAAAAGTAGGCATATTCGTATTTTTATTTAGTACCACTTTATATGGTTGATTAATACTAAATAATTGCTTTGGTTCATCATCAAAACCATCATGTAATCTTTCTTTATTGTCGTCATTTAATGCATCAGGATTGTCTATTATGTTTAGCTCGGTATCTTTTTTATGATATTTCCATTTTCTTGCTTTAAAATCCCAATAAATACAATCGTGTGAATATATGTAAGGAGATTTTAGTTTTGATAACATTTGTTTAACTAAAGTTTCTGGGAGATTATTTTTAAATCTTAAAGTGTAAACAAATTCAAGCTCTAACATTTGGATGGGGGTAATCTTCTTTTTGATGTTAGGTTTCCAAGACAATAACTTTTCTTTATGTAATAACTCTGTTAAATAAAAATCAAATTCACCTAACAACTCAAGTAATTTCCAATCATCTATAATTTTATTGGCATCATTTACATTATCTAAGGAATGATCTAACTTTGATGTTTTATCAATACCAGAATTAATGAAAGCTCTGTTTAGTTTAGTTGCTATCTTTTTTGAATTCCCTAAATCTTTTTGACCAATGATTACATTTTGGGCATTTAATTTTTGAGATAGGCTTGTGAGGTTGTTCTGTGAAATATTTGAGGTAATAGCAAATTGAACTAAAATAACATTTGTATTATATTTATCTTTTAATCTAAGTTCTTCCTTAGTTAAAACACTCTCTAATGATCCGCCACAATTATCATCACCATCAGTTAAAATGAATATAAATTTTTCGGATTTGTCTGAATTTGAACAAGCATTAATACTATCCTTAACGGTAAGATACAAAGGCGTATTGTTGTTAAAATTATGAATGGCATCAATACATTCTTTTAATTGATTTTTTTTGTAGAATTTAGTTATTGAAGATGATCCACTGCACCCTTTACGCAATGTTCTTAAAACCATTTCATCTCCTCTTTTACCTAACTGAGGGATAACAACATCATTAAAAATTTCTTTGGCAAGAACGTGTCTTGGTTTTCCTTTTTCAAGGGAGGTCATACTCCCACTATTATCAAAAATTATTTCTATATATCTACTCATTTTATAAAAATAATAAAAAAAATAAAGTTGACAAATTATAATCTATAATTCATAGAAATAATTTTATTAATATTTTTAAACAAAAGCAGCGAAGTCTTTAATTTTACTTAGTATCCTTTTATCTAAATAGGCATTTTTACCCTCAAGCGCCTGGGCTATACTAGCGGCTTGCAAATGGTATTTTTTAATTTTCGC
>Ga0206129_10006390_pt1 | contig 12017 bp, 8 predicted proteins | sample Helgoland_Spring_8_FD_148616 | JGI IMG/M metagenome (GOLD analysis project Ga0206129, IMG submission 148616) | Pelagic subsurface seawater microbial communities from Kabeltonne, Helgoland, North Sea - Helgoland_Spring_Bloom_20160502_2 | ecosystem: Environmental > Aquatic > Marine > Epipelagic ...
GAAATTACAAAAGGTATATTTGGATGAGATTTTAGTTATTGAATCCTTGAAAGATTATTTAAAGATTTCCACTTCTACCGAAAGATTTATTATTCATCAAACTTTAAGTAGTTTTACAGAAGAATTACCTAGTGAAAAATTTATCCGCATTCATCGTTCATTTACAATTTCTATAGATAAAGTAGAATCAATTGAAGGAAATAGTATTGAAATTGACGGAGTTAGATATGTAATAGGGAGAACATATATAGATTCAGTAAAAAAAATATTAATCAGCAATACTAATTAAATTGTTTTAGAGTTAAAAACTTAAAAAAAACAGATGTAAAAAGTCACAAAAGATTTTTTTCATGTATTCACAATAAGAAATTTTAAAAAGTTAAAGTTTTATTAAATCTAAGATTTTTAACATTTCATTTAGTCTTAAAACTATTTAATTTTCATTTATTGGCTTAAAATACTTAACAAACAAAAATGAATATTTCTTTAAAATTTAACAAATTATCCTTGAAATTATTTACAGCCTTGTCTTTTTTTTCATGTGATGTAGAAGATAATGAAAGCTATCCCTTACCCCTCTTACCAACTATAACAGAATTTGTAGCAAGTAATTCTGATCTGTCCAATTTGAATGCTGCACTAAGTGCTGCCGATGGGAATTTACTAAGTCTTTTAAATAATGGCAACTATTCTCTCCTTGCACCGAATAATTTTGCATTCGAACTTTGGTTAGGCACTAATGGATTCAATTCAATGGATGAAGTACCTACAGATGTACTCAAAAATATTCTACTAAACCATGTCATTACTGGTACAGTGCAATCTTCTGATCTTACTGGGGCCGGTAGTGGATACACATCAACAAATGCTACAAATACAGATGGAGATTTTCTTAATATGTATTTCTCAACTAGTAACGGTATTGTTTTTAATGGTGTTACAAATGTCCTTAATCCAGATATAGCTGCTTCAAATGGTGTTGTGCACGTAGTCGATATTTTAATAGAACTCCCGACTGTAGTAACATTTGCTTCTACAAATCCTGGTTTTGAAACTTTAGTTACAGCTCTAACAAGGGATGATCTAAGTGAGGATCTAGTTTCAATATTATCAACAACAAACGAGCCAGCCCCTTTTACACTATTTGCGCCAACAAATGAAGCGTTTTCTTCATTACTTTCTGAACTTGGTTTTGAATCATTAAATGATATTGATACAGCTATTCTTGAATCAACTTTAGCTACCCATGTAGTTGCTGAGGCAAATGTTAGATTTGAAGATTTATCCAATGGTATGTTAATTACAACAATCGGAGATGATTTGAGTATTTCTGTTGGAGCCGGACCACAACTAGTAGATTTAAATAGTAGGACTGCAAATATAATAGCTGTTGATATCCAAGCATACAATGGAGTTATTCATGTCATTGACAATGTAATGTTACCGCAACTTTAGAACTAAAAGATTTTTTAAATAATTATTTTTAGTAAAAAAATCATCAATTTAAAAATTTCTATTTGTTTACAAACAAAACTAAAGCATCTTTAAATTATTTACCTCTAAATCTGTAAGGTTTTTCCAATGTCCCCTTGGTATGTCTTTCTTAGTTAAGTTTGCAATTTTTACACAATCAAGTTTAATGATATCATACTTGAAATGATCAAATATCGTTCTTATAATAGTGTTTCCTGTATTTTTTATACTTAGTCCAATTTCTTTTTTCGAAGAGTTCTCTACATAACTAATTTCTTCAACTGAAATTAATTTACCATTTATTTTAAATCCCTCTTTGATTTGTTTTAAATGCTCTGCCTTTAAATTCTTATCAAGTTCAATATAAAATAATCTAGCTACACCTTTTTTAGAGTTTGTAAATTTATTCATAATCAATTCATCATTGGTAAAAAGTAATAAACCAGTTGTATTACGACCTAATCTTCCTATGGGCTTAATTCTTGCATTAGTTGCATTTGAAACTAAGTCCATAACTGTTTTACCCTTGGACTTACTGTCCGTAGTAGAAAATCCTTTTGGTTTATTTAAAAGCACATATGCTTTTTTTTCTGGATAAATACGAGCCCCATCAAAACGAACTTCGTCGTCTAAATTAACTTTGTAACCCATTTCAGTTACTATCTTTCCGTTAACTTTAACACTTCCGATTGAAATATGCATGTCAGCATCTCTTCTAGAACAAATACCTGAATTTGAGATAAATTTATTTAAACGAATTTTATTATCCATGACATTTTTTTTCAAAGATATATAGATATATTAAGGAAGTATTAAATAATTAAACAATAAATAAAATTTATCTAAAAATAAATCAAAGTCTATCAATACAATGCTTAAAACCCCCAATACAATAAGAAATTTCAGTAGATTATGAAGAAAATTATAATATTTTTTAGAATTATAATTCCATAAAACAATCATAAACAATAGTATTACAGCAATACTAAAATAATAATAATAGTACATCATTCCAGTATCAAAACGACTAAGTAAAAAATAAACTATTGAAATAATAAACAAACAGACTGTAGATAGTAAGTATTTACTTAATTCTTCCCCATAAACAACTGGAATAGTTCTATAATTTAATGTGAAATCTCCTTTAATATTTTCTAAATCCTTTATTATTTCACGCATATAAACAACTAGAAATAGAAATATTGCATAAATGAAAATAATTAACTCAAAGTTTTTGTAATAAATCAATATTATTAGAAATGGAATGACGGATAATAAGGAAGAAACTATATTTCCGACAAAGAGTATTCTTTTTAATTTATGTGAATAAAGCCATATTATAAATATGTATATCGAAAAAAAAAGAACAGCCCTCCAAGATACCAATGAAGAAGTATAAATACACAAAAAATTGAGAATTATATAAAGACTTAATTTGGTTCTTTTTCTAACAACTTTATCAATTTTAGATTTTATTGGTTTATTAATAAGATCTTTTTCATAGTCGTAAAAATTATTAATAATATAGCCAGAAGCTATTGCAATGGATGAAGATAGTATTAAAAGAAATAATTGAAAATCAAATAAAATACTAGAAATTGAGTTGTCCACAGAAATAATAAAAATGGACGTAAAATATTGAGCAATTATTATAATAAAAATATTATACAATCTAATTACTGAAAATAAACTTATAAATTTAAAAAATATATCTTTCATGATATATCAATAGAGTTAATCTCTAGAAATTATAAACAACTTCAATTTTATGCCCAGCAAGATCTTTTTTTGCTTTTTCAATATCTTTAGTAAAACCTAAAATATAGCCTCCACCACCAGAACCACAGAGTTTTAAAAAGTAAGAGTCATTATCAATTCCTTGTTGCCATAAAGAATGGTATTTATTTGGAATCATTGGCTTAAAATTATCGAAAACGACTTTGGATAATTTTTTCGTGTTTTGAAATAAGGAACTTAGATTACCATTTAAAAAATCTTCAACGCAATTGTTTGTGTATTTGATGAATTTATCATTTAACATTTTTCTAAAACCATCTTTTTTCATTTTTTCCATAAAAATATTAATCATAGGCGCAGTAGTACTTACCTCTCCACTGTCTAATAAAAATACAGCTCCTTCTCCAATTCTTTCTTGAGACGGTATACCCGTTACTTTAATATCTTTTTTAGAGTTTATAAGAATTGGGATGCTTAAATAACTGTTTAAAGGGTCTAAACCAGAAGATTTACCATGAAAAAAAGACTCCATAGTGGAAAACACCTCTTTTAATTTTAAAAGCTTTTCTCTTGTTAAATTTTCTAAGACAGTTATTTTATCAATTGCATAATAATCATAAATAGCAGCTACTAACGCTCCACTACTACCAACTCCGTAACCCTCAGGGATAGAAGAATCAAAATACATTCCCAATTTTAAATCACTATGAAATTTATCTAAATTAAAATTTACTAAAGGACTATTTAACTTTTTTAAATAGTCATAGAACTTAAATAACTTAGTGTTTGAATCTTTAGCTAAAGAAGTGTTTATATCAATTATTTTAAGAGCTCCATTGTAAAAGTTATATGGAATAGACAAACCCTTTGAATCTTTTATTATACCATATTCTCCGAACAATAGTATTTTAGAATAAAACAATGGCCCTTTCATAATAATTTTAATTAGCCAAATTTACAATTGTTTAGCACCAAAACCAACACAATCTTTGATATATGAATTATTTTCACAATACATTTTTAATTTGCTTTCGATAAAATCGTAAACTTCATCTGAATATTTATCGGGAAATAAAACATGAACATTTGCCCCAGCATCGAGAGTAAAACAAACAGGAATTTTATTTTTCAATCTAAATTCACGAATACTTTCAATTATTTGTAATGTTTTATGTTTTATAAGAATATAAGATGGATTACTAGTCATCATTAAACCATGTAACATTAAAGCCTCATTCTCAACAATTTTAACAAATTCATTAGTGTCTCCATTTTTTAAAATAGTAGATAACTTATCAATATTTTCTTGTGCAATTTGAAATCTTTTATCAGCAAAAGGGTGATTATTCATAAGATTATGACCTGCAGTACTAGAAACTGTTTTAATTCCTTTATCAACTAGTAATACCGCATCATGATAAGTATTGAAAACATCATCAACTTTATTTGGAAAGTCTATAGAATATAAGTCAGAACTAGTACTAAAAGATGAATGATAACCCCATAAATTAATTCTTCCTTTCAAACTCCTACAAGCGCTGCCAGAACCAAGTCTAGCTAGAAAAGATGCCTTCATGAAAAAATATTCATCTGTAATCTTTGGATTAATAAGTTGTTCAAGTGACATGATACAAAGTGCTAATGCACTTATACCACTTGCAGATGAAGCAATCCCGCTACTGTGAGGAAATGTATTAAATGTGTTTATTTTAAATTTATAGTTTAAAATATAAGGGCAATATTTAATTATTTTATCAAAAAAAGATTGGATTTTAGGTTTGAAATCTTCTTTGAGTTTATCATCATAATAAATATCAAAATCTATTAATTCTGAGCTATTTGTTTTCTTAACAAATTCAAGTTTTGTACTTGTTAAACATTTATTTAATGTAAAACTAATAGAAGTATTTTTAGGTATTTGAACATCTGATTTGCCCCAGTATTTTACTAAAGCAATATTACTTGGGGATTCCCAATGAGAACTACCATTTAATGGAGTTTCACAATTATCATTGTAAATAAAATCTTCTTTTTTCATTTAGCTAATTAATACAAATATAGTAAGTTAAAATTATTATTATTTAGTTAAAGGTCTAACTAAACCTTCTTGAACAACAGATGCAATTAAAGTTCCTGTTCTTGTATAAATATGACCTTGAGCAACACCTCTCGCGTTACCAGAGTTAGGACTTTCAATTGAATAAAGTAGCCAATCATTAAAGTCAAAATCTCTGTAAAACCACATTGCATGATCCAAACTAGCCATTTGAATTTCTGAAAAACTAACCTTTTTCATATGTGGAAGGATTGATGACCATAATAAATTATAATCAGAAATATAAGTTAATATCTGGTGCTTAATTTCAATTGTAAAATTTGGAATATCACCTTTTAATTTAAACCAAACGTCTATTGTTGGGGGAAGATTAGTATTACTAAATAGGTTTAGAATATTAGTTGGTTTAAACTCAATAGGGCGCTCTACACTTAAAAAACTCTTTAGTTTAAAAGGCATGAAATTAGCATTTTTTTCTGCAAGTTCACTCCAACTTTTTAATTCTTCTGGAGGGGTAATTGCTCTTTCCATTTTACGAAAATGTTCAAATCCAAACTCAATTTTATGAAAAGAAGCTGCTAAGATAAAAATAGTTTTTTCACCCTGAACTGCAGTGACTCTTCTTGTAGAGAAACTACCTCCGTCTCTAGTTTCATCTACTAAATATCTGATAGATTTATATAAATCTCCAGGTTCTAAAAAATAAGAGTGTAGAGAATGTAATATTCTGCCATTTTTAATAGTTCGATAGGCTGCATTCAAAGATTGGGCTAAAACTTGCCCACCAAATACATTTAAGCTACCAACTGTTTCACTTTTACCTATAAAAAAATCTTCTTTTTTATCTAAAAGTAAAACTTCTAGTAAATCTTTAACAGTATTCATTAATGAAGTGTTGAATTATAGAGAAAAATTAAAAAGTGCGGGCGGAGAGACTCGAACTCTCACACCTCGCGGCACTAGATCCTAAGTCTAGCGTGTCTACCAATTCCACCACGCCCGCAATTTGGAATGCTAATATAAACAATACTTTGAAATTTAGATGTTTCTTAAATAAAAAGTTTATCATGTTTTGTACTTTTACAATATGAAGGAAATAAAACAATTTATAGGAAACAATAGGGACAGAATATTAAATGAATTATTTGATTTATTAAAGATAAAATCTGTTAGTGCTGACAGTAGTTTTAAACAAGATGTTAAAGATGCTGCTATATTTTTAAAAGATAATTTTAAAAATATAGGATGTGAGAATATTGAAATAATTGAAACTGCTGGACATCCAATTGTTTATGCAGATAAAATAATTAATAAATCTGCCCCAACAATTTTAGTTTATGGTCATTACGATGTCCAACCTGCTGATCCTATAGAATTGTGGGATAACCCACCCTTTGATCCAATTATAAAAAAAACAGACATTCATCCCGAAGGAGCTATTTATGCTAGAGGAGCCTGTGATGATAAAGGTCAAATGTTTATGCACTTAAAAGCATTTGAATACATGAAAAAATTTGATAAATTAAAATGTAATATCAAGTTTATGATCGAAGGTGAAGAGGAAGTTGGAAGTGTAAATTTAGAAAAATTTATAAATGAAAATAAAGAAAAGCTCAGTAATGATGTTATTTTAATTTCAGACACAGGTATGATTGCAAATGATATCCCTTCAATAACAACTGGACTGAGAGGGTTAAGTTATGTAGAAGTTGAAGTTACTGGCCCAAACAGAGACCTTCACTCGGGATTGTATGGCGGAGCTGTGGCTAACCCCATTAATATTTTATCAAAAATGATTTCATCTCTTCACGATGAAAATAACAAAATCACCATACCAGGATTTTATGACAAGGTTCTAGAGATGACTGAAAGCGAAAGAAAAGAGGTTTCTAAAATTCCTTTTTCTAAAGAAGATTATGAATCTGAAATTAATATAAATAGTACCTATGGGGAAAAAGGATATGTAACTAACGAAAGAAATTCATATAGACCTACATTGGACGTAAATGGAATTTGGGGTGGATATATAGGAGAAGGTGCGAAAACAGTAATTGCGAGTAAAGCTTATGCTAAAATTTCAATGAGGCTTGTTCCAAATCAAAAATCCGAAAATATAACAAAATTATTTAGTGATCATTTTAATAAAATTGCTCCTAATGGAGTAAAAGTAAAAGTTACTCCTCATCATGGCGGTGAAGCATACGTGACTCAATCTGATAGCATTGAATATCAAGCAGCAGAAAAAGCATATTTAGAAGCATTTGGATCTAAACCAATAGCTCAAAGAAGTGGTGGTAGTATTCCTATTGTTCCGCTATTTGAAAAAGTCCTTGGAAGTAAATCTATTTTAATGGGCTTTGGCCTTGACTCAGATGCAATTCATTCTCCAAATGAAAAATTTGGGCTATTTAATTTCTTTAAAGGAATTGAAACTATTCCTTTATTTTATAAATACTACTATGATTTATGGATATCAAATAAAAATGAGTGAAAAAATCTGAAAAAGAAATCTCAATAAGTCTAGTTCAAAAATTAGTAAAAGAATACTATGGCATTAAAGGAAATGCTACAAAGTTAAATGGTGAATTAGATCTAAATTTCAAAATTTCTGCAAATAATTCGCAATACTATTTAAAAGTATATAATCATGGTACTGATATTAAATTTGCAAAATTTCAAGAGAAAATATTAAACAAACTAAATAAAGCTTCAGAAAAAAAAGTATATCCAAAGCAATTATTAAATAAAAATGGAGATGCAATCTCCTTTTTTTATGATGAAAGTGATGAGAAAAGGTTTTTCAGACTAAACTCGTGGATAGAGGGCAGATTATGGTCCGAAGCAAATCCAATAACTAACACATTAAGAAAAAAACTAGGTCGATCAGCTGGAAAATTAACTAAGTCGTTAAAAAGTTTAAAGATTATTGACAGCAATTATAATACCGATTGGGATCTTGCAAAATCTCTGTGGACTGTTAATTATTTAAAATTATTTAACACTAAAAAGAAGTTAAAAGTGATTCAATACTTTCAAGATTGTTTTTCAAATGATCTTGCTTCCTACGAAACTTTAAGAAAATCGTTTATTCATAATGACATCAATGACCACAATATTATAATTACAAAAAAGTTGGTTAACCCAGATGTAAAAGGAATTATTGATTTTGGTGACACCTTAAAAAGTCAAACTATAAATGATTTGGCGGTGACATGCACCTATGCTATAATGAATTGCACAAATCCATTATCATCTGCAATCAGCGTAGTTCGAGGTTATAATAAAAGTTATAAGCTATTTGATAACGAACTATATCACTTATATAATTTAATTGGAATGAGGTTGGTAGTTTCATTAACAAAATCTGCAATAAACAAAACTAAATTTAAGGAAAATAAATATTTATTAATTAGTGAAGATAGTGCATGGGACCTAATACATAAATGGTATAATATTGATGGGGAGTTTGCATATTATAGTTTCAGACAGGCATGTGATTTAACACCTCACCCAAATCAAATGAATTTTAATACATGGGCTGCTAATCAAAAAATAAACATCATAGATCTCTTTCCGTCAATAAACAAAAATAAATTTCTTGAACTAGATCTTAGTGTAAATAGTGAATGGTTAGGGTTATCTGAGAATTTTAAAGACCTTGTTTTATTTGAAAATAAAATTAACTATTTACAACAACAAAATCCCTATAAAATTATCTCTGGTGGATATTTAGAACCTAGACAATTATATGACACAGAAAATTATAAACGGGAAAGTAATTATGGAATAGAACACAGAACCATTCATTTGGGTGTTGATTTCTGGGTTAATGAAGGGGTTGAAATATCAAACTTGTTTGATGGTGTTGTTGACACAATTTCAATAGATAAAAATGAAAAAGGTTACGGAGGGTTAATTATTATAAAACATAAAATAAATGATTTTTCTTTCTATTCACTATTTGGTCATTTATCACCAAAAAAATTCAATTACAATGAGGGAGATTTTTTAAAAAAAGGTGACTTAGTTGGATTTGTTGGAAATAAACTTGAAAATGGAAACTGGGTGCCACACCTACATTTTCAATTACTATTGTCAAAACTAAACTATATACAAGATTTTCCTGGTGTTAGTTATTATTCAGAAATAGAAATTTTTAAAAGTTTATGCCCTGATCCTAATCTTATTTTTAGAAGCAAGAACTTAAAGTCATATGAGAATATAGATTTAAAAAAAATAATTAATTATCGTAAAAGGCATTTGGGTAAAAACTTGAGTCTACAATATGACAAACCCTTATATATATCAAAGGGAGATGGTATTTATTTAATAGATTTTAACGGTGAAAAATACTTAGATACTTTAAATAATATTGCTCATGTAGGTCATGAAAATTCAAATGTTGTGAAAGTTGCTCAAAATCAAATCGCTTTATTAAATACTAACACTAGATATTTACATAAAAACATCATTGAATTAACAGAAAATTTATTGTCATTTTTCCCAAAAGAGCTATCGGTTGTTTATTTTGTAAACTCTGGAAGTGAAGCAAATGAACTTGCAATAAGAATGGCTGAGAATTTTACAAGCCGAAAAAATATTTTGGTTAGCGAAGGAGGATATCATGGCAGTACCAGTAAATGCATAGAGCTCAGTCATTATAAGTTTTCTAATAAAGGTGGTAATGGTGAATCAAAAAACACATATACTTTTCCTTTAACAAATGAGTTTAGAGGAAAACATAGAGGGAATAATTGTGGACTTAAGTATGTAAATGAAATAGAAAAAATAATCAAAAAAATGAAAAGTAATGGTGAATTAGTTGGTGCATTATTACTTGAGCCTATTATTAGTTGTGGTGGTCAAATTGAATTACCTGAAAATTTTCTGAAAAATGTTTATAAAATCATAAAAAGAGAAGGTGGAATATGCATATCTGATGAAATACAAACTGGTTTAGGTAGAGTTGGTGAAAAGTTTTGGGGCTTTGAACTGCATGACGTCGTACCTGACATAGTTACAATTGGAAAGTCTTTTGGTAATGGACATCCAGTTGCAGCAGTAATTTGTAAAAAGAAAATTGCAGACAAGTTTAACAATGGAATGGAATTTTTTAGTTCTTTTGGAGGCAATCCTGTTTCATGTGCTACAGCAAATGAAGTACTAAATGAAATACAATTAAAAAATTTACAGTTAAATGCAAAAAAAACAGGTGATTACTTAATTAAAAAAATCACTAAACTTTCTAAAAAATATCCAATAATCGCTCAAATTCGTGGAAAAGGTTTGTTTTTAGGTTTTGAATTAGCTACAAAACTTTTAGAACCATTACCCAAACAAACAAAGTACTTAATTAATAGGATGCAAGAATTTAAAATTCTTTTAAGTAGTGATGGATTAGATAAAAATGTAATAAAAATAAAACCTCCTTTAACATTCAGTATAGAAAATTCTGATTATTTAATTAGTTGTTTAGATACCGTATTTAGTGAAGATTATATGAATTTAAATCATTAAAACTTTCTGTCTGGCGAATAACTTTCAATATTTAATGAAAGCTTTTTTTTCTCTAATATTTCTGAAACAATGAGACCAGTAGCTGTTGCCATACTCCATCCCATCATTGCATGACCAGTAGCTATAATTAAATTATCACATTTACTAGACCTTCCTATATACGGAAGTCCATCAGGTGAAACGGGTCGTAGTCCTGAAGATGCATTATTAATATATGTACTTTTAATCTTTAACTCAGGGTAATAGTTCTTTGATAGTTTAACAATTGTATCTACTCTTACTTTGCTAATATTTTTATTAATTCCTGCTATTTCCATTGTACCCGCAATCCTGGTAAAGCCATTCATAGGAGTAACTGCAATTTTAGCTTCAGAGAGTATAGCTGGAATAGTTATTTTAGTTTTGTCTAAAATGTTTATGCTGTAACCTTTACCAGCTTGGAGTAATAAATTTAAATTAAGTTTTTTTGACAGTAAATTAGACCATGAACCAGCACATAAAATAAATTCATCAGCATATATTTTATTTTCAAATGAATTTATATTTTTTATAATCCCATTTTTAATATTTATGTCTGTAATTGTTGTGTTTTTAATAATTTTTACCCCACTACTTTTTAAATATTTTTTCATATCCGACATAAATTCATTGGGTGTTGTATGGAAGTCACATTTAAAATATGAACCCCCAATTGCATCAATTTTAATATTTGGCTCAATTTTCTTTAAATCAGATTTTGTAACCATTTTGGCCTTAAGACCATTAGAAACTGCAATATCAACAAGCTTACTTTCTGAGTCTAAATACTTTTGAGATTTACATAGCATTAGTAAACCTTTCTTGTCATAATGAAAATTAAAATCAGACTTTTGTTTTATCTCATCATAAAGCTTTTGACTCAAAAGTGTTATATCCTTAATTAATGGAATTGATTTATTGACGTGAGAGGTACTGGAAGATTTTGCAAATGCATACATCCAATTTAAAAGACTGAGGCTGAATCTTGGTTTAATGTAAAGTGGACTTTTTGAATCAAACATCCATTTTAGACCATTTTTTAATGAATCAGGTGATGCTAATGGAATTAAATGACTAGGAGACAAATAACCTGCATTGACATAGGATGTTCCTGAATTCATGTCAGATTTATCAACTATAGTTACATTATGACCTTTTTCATTTAAATAATAAGCCGTGCAAAGACCAATAATTCCTCCACCAATAATTACAATTT
>Ga0206129_10006397_pt1 | contig 12012 bp, 4 predicted proteins | sample Helgoland_Spring_8_FD_148616 | JGI IMG/M metagenome (GOLD analysis project Ga0206129, IMG submission 148616) | Pelagic subsurface seawater microbial communities from Kabeltonne, Helgoland, North Sea - Helgoland_Spring_Bloom_20160502_2 | ecosystem: Environmental > Aquatic > Marine > Epipelagic ...
TTTCAAATTTTCTAAAATATCACTAGAAAATCGAAGTGCAACATTATTTCTATTAATTTTTTCCATTCTATCTATTACATGGTCTCCCAGTGTGTTAGCATATGAAAATCTGATGGTGTTTTTTTTCCCAGCTTTTGAAAATGCGAAGGTGTTGGTTGAAACAGTTCCAACTTTATATAATTCTTTTACATTGTTAGTATTAGCGGCATATGGGCCAACGGTTCCATTATAATCTAGAACTTGTTGCCCTAAAAAGGGCATTCCGTAAGCTCTTATATAGTTTCCAACAATAGGTAATCCTGTTTCTGTATCTACTGGTCTTCCGCCAGTTACAGTTCTACCGTTATCTCCTGCACCATAGACATATTGGTAGTAGGGATACTCCCTGTTAGAAGTAACAGAGAAATTAGAATTAATATTAACACGAATTTTTGCTTTATCTTTTTTATTTGCTTGTTTTGTAGTAATTAAAACTACTCCGTTTGAAGCTCTAGAGCCGTAAAGAGCAGATGCATTTGCTCCCTTTAGTACTTGAAGCGAAGCTATATCATCAGGGTTAATTGTAGATAATGGACTACCCAAGTCTAAATCATCTCCTCCATTCCATACAGAAACTCCTGCGTCTCCGGGATTGCTATCTAAGGGTACACCATCGATAACATATAGTGGTTGATTATCACCAGTAATAGAAGTTAGACCTCTAATTACTACTCTGGTTGTTCCTGTTGGAGTTGATGAACTTACTATTTGAACACCAGAAGCTTTACCTGCTAGTGCATTTAAAACATTTGTTGATCTGGCCTCTGTTAAATCCTCTGTTTCTACTTTTTGAGTTGAATAGGATAAAGATTTTTTTTCTCTTTTTATTCCCAAAGCGGTAATTACAATGGCATCAAGCTGTTCTGCTAATTCTTCTAATATAACATCTATTTCTTTTAAATTTTGATCAAATTTAACTTCTTTAGTTTCAAAACCTAAATAACTAAATTGTAGAATACCTATTGTTATTTCCTTGGTATTTAGTTCATAGTTTCCGTCAAGATCTGTTGATGAACCGAGAGTTGATCCTTTAATCAAAATAGTTACGCCTAACAAAGGCTCTCCAGACTTATCTGTGACTTTTCCTTTAACTATATTTTTTTGAGAGAAAACAAAAAAAGGTAGTAGAAAAAGTAATATGCAATATTGGAATTTATTCATAGATTAAGTTTTTTAGAGTTACCTAATTGATATTTGAAACAAATAAATACAACTTCATTAATTTAAAATTAATATTTACTTAATTCTTGATATTAAATTGAACTAAGGAAATAGGAATTGTATTAGAATTCCTATTTAAAGATTTAGTTTTTTATTTTATCTAATTTATTAGTAGTTTTTTAGAAAAATAATTTCCTGAAGATTTACCTATTAAAATATACACTCCAGTTTTTAGTTGATTTACTTTTATTGTTGCTGTTTTACTCACATTTTTCATCTCCATTACACTTACTCCTAAAATAGTAAATAATTTTACAGACAAGTTTTCATCCAAGTCATGATTTATTTCTATGGTTTTTGAATCAGTATTCATATAAACAGACACATAAGATTTTAGTACTTCATCTAAAGCTAAAGTAAACCCAGAATTCCAGGATCCAGCATCATTCCCATCAGATCCAAAATTGATTGGGCTGTCTGTTCCCTCATCTACTGTATTGTATTCTACATATCCAGAAGTTGTATTAAATGTTAGGTTAGATGCTGACAAATCTGCAGTAGTTATGGATGTTGAGAACACATCATTTCCTCCGTTACCTATTGAAACTAAAACGGGTTCAATTTTTTGAGTAAGGGAGTTGTTTAATGTAAGTTCTACAGCTGAAGGTCCTCCGATATCTGAAGCAGCTGTTCCATTTCCATCGCTTACATTGTTTCCATAGATTAGGGAGTTGGTAATCGTAAAAGGTCTAGCGCCTTCTATTCGAATTCCACCCCCTGTAGATTGATTTAAACTTGTATAAGTTACACTATTATTAAAAATAGTAGTATTTGTTATGCTACTGTTAGCATTAGTACCTCCTAAATAAAGGGCTCCACCACCATTACTAGATACGGTGTTATTCACAAAAGTACTGGTATCTAAAACGAAATCTACATTATTACCTGTTACCGCAATTGCACCACCTCTAGTTGCGGAGTTTCCGTTAAAAAGAGATCCAGAGATATTTACATTTACAGAGATTGCTGCGACTATAGCCCCTCCTTTATCTGATGATGTATTATTTTCAAAAACACAATCTGTTATAGTTAAACTTCCATTGGCAGAATATATGGCACCACCACCAGCAACATTAGTTACAGAATTTCCAGTGAAGGTACAGTTCTCAAAGGTAGCTGTAGCTCCTGCGTTGTTATTGAAGAAGACACCACCGCCAGCAAGGGTTGTATTGTTACCTGAAAAAGTAAGATTTTTAAAGGTTACATTAGCAGAGCTTGCTCCATTGATTGTAAATAATCTTGCTGTACCTCCATTTCCTTCTAGAGTTGAACTTGCATCTAAACCTTCTATTGTAAATGCAAAACTTTTAGAGGTAAGATTTATTCCTTCTAGCGAAATGGTTCCTATAATGATAAGTTTATCGTCTTCAGAGTTTACATTAGTCATGGCTGTTCCAAAGTTTCCAAATGCATTTGATTCACTTGTACCGTCCATTGTACCTGCTCCTGTTGCTGAAACATATATAACTTGAGTAGGTGATTGGTAATCATTTGTTTGAACAGTATTGGAAGCTGGTGAAGTTCCAATTAAGTTCGTTGCTTTTATTCTGTAAAAATAGTTTTCTTGATCTAACTCTGTATCTGTGTAAGTTTCTGTATTGGCTGGTAGTGTAGCTATTGTTACAAAATCTGTTCCATTAGCTGAACGTTCTAGAATATAATTTTCTTCTTCAATAGATACATCATGCCATGTAAGTTCTACATACTTTTCGTCATCTGTATACACATAATCATTTGGGAACAAATTTCCTGGTGTATCAGGTAATACTCCATGTGTAATTCTATCTTGAAATTGAGCGTTATATAAAGATTGAATTAATAAATTTTCTCCGGTTCCTTCTATATAGCCTTCTGGGTGGTTAAATGGACCAGCATTATTTACAGTTGCATTACAACCAATTGCGTAATTTTGACCAACTGGTGGTTTTTGAATAGCTATTTGGTTATTTGGGGCATCAATATTCCATGCTACTCCATTGGTTAATGTCCATCCATGCCCTGTTCCATAGCTTCCTCTATTGTGCAACCCTAAAATACCGGTTGTATTGGTGTTTGTCCATGAAATATTATCCCAAAGTATTCCTTGTCCCCAACGTCTATGAGACTCAGATCTAGTATAATCTCCAGTAGATGAGCAATTGGTAAAAACAATTCCATTAACATCACTTGCTCCATTAGCAACAAATGTGTGCCTTCCATCAGATGCTGTACAATTCTCAAAAAGGATATTATTACAGAAGTCAGTTACTTCAAAATTATATCGCCACCCTCCTGAAATTGGACCATGCATTTCTAATACTTTGGTATTTATAACAGAGCAACGTGTAGCTTCATCAAATTTTATTCCCTGGTCACTTACTCTTAAAATTGTGACTCCTTTTACCCAAGAGTTATCTACGCCGATCATGTTTATACCTGTTTTGACATGGTCTCTTCCCGTTACCCCAGATGATTCTACAAATATTCTAAGATTTTCAATCCCACACTCTTTTAATTGACTATTTCCATTGTAAGTATAGACATAGGATTGAGATAAAGACCTATCTAATTTGTCATAGATGGGTGTGGCCACTTGAATTTTATTTCCATCTATATTTGTAATGTGTCTATTGAAAACTAAATTTATTGTGTTTGGCTCCCAAGGAGCATCGCTTGCTGTTCCACCATTATCAACTGATGCTAGCCAAGCTTCAGTACTTGGATGTTTTATGATGATATTGTCACCAATATTATAAACAGATGCATCTTCAACTTCAAAAGTTCTGCTGCCAGCCGGTAGGTATGGGCTAATGATATTTTGTCTAGTTCCTGTAACCTGTCCTCCAAAACCACTTTTGTTATTTGTACCAATTCTAATTAGTGTTCGTTCATCAGGGATATTTCCTACCCCTGTAATTATTGTATTTAGTGAAGGGTTTTCGCCATCACCAGAACCACGGATGATAACTCCACTTTTGTTTACTATGAGTTGACCACTAACGGGATATTCACCTGGAAGTAATAGCAACGCACCTCTATGTCCTTCTTCATTTAATGGTAATGCTTCTACCTCGTCTATAGCTGATTGAATATGTGTTGTGTTATCACCAGAAATTGGACTTATTTCTTTAACAACTTCGACATTTGGCAAAGGTTCTTCACCATTTTTATAACCGACGTAACTGAAATCAGGAATATGATTACCCTCTTCATCTGATACATAAACTAACTGATTTGAATCGTTGTAGAAAAGTATAGAGGGTTCATATTGAGCCTTAGCGGAAATAGTAACGAGCGTTAAAAAACAAATTATTGTGATTCTTGTGAGTGTATTATTTGTCATAGTCGATTTTAATTAGTTTGAAGAATTTTTTTGATAAATAAATACTACTTTTTTTAACTTATAAATTATTTACTAGAAAACTAATTTAATGACTTGCATTAATTTAAAATTAATTTTCACTTAATATTTAAATTTAAGTTATGGAAAATACAATAATATTCAACTTATTTAAGAGTAAATTGATGTTAATGTGAAAGAAACGTATTGATTTATTTAATTCTTTTAAACTGAGCCTCGATAGGGATTCCGTACAAATTTTCTAATTGTTTAGCACTAGTTTTATAAAACTCAGAATTGGGAGGTAAATTTAAACCTTTCCAAAAATCAGATTTGTAATTTATCTTGTAATCCCCCATGTCTATTCGAGGTAAAATATTATCTCTTACTTTTATTTCTTTTCTTTCAAATTCAATTCCTAAAACAATGGCTTCATGTCTATAGGATAATTTGATTTTATTTTTTTTGAGTTTTAAAAGTTTTTGCATCCTAGGATTAACTTCTTCCCAAAAAACATATTCCCTATTGTGATAGCTGAGAACCATTTTACCGTCCTTATTTTTTTTGTAGATATAAACAGCATTTAAATCAGATTTTTCTAATTTATAGATACTTTTTGTTTTATCTCCAATATATAGTCGGATCCACTTAGAAGGATTTTTTTTCCCTTTACCTTCTATAACGATAACTTCTTCACCGTCGTAAGAGCTATCGTCAATAATCTTCCACTTAAACTTGTTTAAACTGATACCCTTCCGCAGAGGATTCTGCTTTGCAATCATATTAACTGCATGAAATTGCTGTTTCTTTTTTGCAAATCTGTAATCATTAGACATTCTAGCTTGAGCAATTTCTATTAAACCAAAAATTGAAGATGTTGGTCCTGTGTCGTATACTTTAATAAAGTGTTCAACTAAAAACCTAGAACTATTATTTTCATTTGAAAATCGTCTGTATAAAATATTGAGTTGATGGGGTTTTTTGTACGTAGTTTGATTTAAATTTTTTAGTGCACCTTTAACTACGATAAGCGGGTTTATTAGAATTATCTCATCAAGTGAAACCGATTCTTCTTTAAGAACAATTACTTTATTTTTTAAATTAAGATAATCTAATACTTTAATTTTAAATGTCTTATATCCCAGTGTGGAAACAGTTATGGTGTCATTTAAATTTGATTTTTTTAACTTTAGAAGAAAGGCTCCATCATCATTACTAACAGTTCCAATATATTTAGATAAAATACTGACAGCTGTATAGGGAAGTGTTTCTTTATTCCCGTCAATAATTACACCTTCAACCTTAATGTCGTTTTGTGCCAATACAGAAAAGTGAATTACACTTATAATTAGTAAGGAAACTATTTTCTTAACCATTTGATTACCTATATTTTAATGAAGAATGAATTTTTTTGAAATACTTTTTTGATTAAACTCAGCTCGAATTATATATAAACCATTTTTAAACTTCTTTAATGAAATTAAATCTGTTGTTGCTATCTTTTTTTTAGGATATACTTCAGCTCCATTTATATTGAAGATAGTAATTAACATCTCGGAATTTTTTCTACTAAATATTTTTAATGTTTTATCCGTTTTATTGAAAAAAACAGAAAACATTTGATCCTCAGTAGCAATTGAATTGTTAGAAAGTACAAACATAGAATTCCAAGCACCTGCATCGTTGCCATCATCTCCAAAATTAATTGGCGTGTCATCTTCAATGGGAGCTATGTCATAAGTTACAAAACCAATTTGATCATCGAAAAATAAATTTGAAGAGGATAAATCGGCATTAATATTTGAGGAATCAAAGAAATCATCAAAACCCAAGTTATTTGAAAATCCAACTAAAGAGTTTATGAGTGATAAATGAGATGCTGAAGCAGTATGTAAATCGGATTCATTAGTGCTGCTATCTCCCATTACATTTCCATAAATAAGAGAATTTTTAATTACAAAATTTCTATTCCCCTCCAATCGAATACCTGCTCCACCTGCATTTTCTGATGATGTAAGATTTACATTGTTTTGAAAAACAGTAATATTTTTAATCTCGCTTTCTTCATTAAGACCTCCAAAAAACAATCCCCCTCCTTGAAAAGTTGACGTATTATTATAGAATGTATTCTTGGACATTATTATTTGTCTTTCATCACCAAAGATACTTACAGCGCCTCCGTTGGCAGTATCACCAGATGGGTTATTTATGTTTAATGCTTGATTATTTATAAATAAAGAGCCTGTTATGATAGCCAATCCGTCACCCGAACCACTAATAGCTCCTCCATTTCCTCTAGCAAGATTATTTTTAAATATAGAGTTGGTAATTGTAACATTTCCTTCGCTAAAGAATAAGGCTCCCCCGTTTTTATTATACCCACCTGTAGAGTTGTCTTCAAATTCACAGTTTAAAAATGTAAGATTTGAATTTGCTCCGTTTATGGAAGATTCTTTATTTTCTTTGAAAGTAATATTCTCAAATATCACATCTAAGTTAGGTTCCATGATGTGAAACATTCGATTTGTACCAACCTTATTTTCATCTGGAAGTAGTGTGGCATTGCTAGTTCCCTTAAAAGTTATACTTTTTTTAATTCTAACAATGGAGTTATGTATAACATTACTCGAAATATTTATTGTATCACTATCCAAAATATCATAAGCTCTATGAACAGATGAAAATGCTGTTCCTTCACTAGTACCTGTGTTGGTGTCATCTCCGCTTTCAGCCACATAATAGGTGTTTGACAAAGATAAATTAGGATAGATAGGTTGAGTCTGTGTTAACGTGATTTCATTTCTTAAAGCCTCACCTGCTTTGCCTGTTAGCCACAAGTAGTAATCATTTGGTAATCTCTCGTAATTGGTAAACTGACTTAAAGAACTGGAAGGTGGGTTATTTTCTATTTTAAATATACATGTACCTTCATCTATTTCATCAAACATCGCCACATAAAGTGTCTCTGCATTCTCTGAAATAGTGTTGTAAAATTGACGCCATAAAAAATCTCCTTCTAGTCTTGGTATCATATTTAAATCAGAAGATTCTCCCTGGCTTTTCTTTAAATTTTGCCAGCTAAAACCAGGAAATACGACAGGCATGTATAATAGGCCTTCATTAGTACACCATACTTTATCATCTCTAATGGTATTCCTGTAGGAATCAGCTCCATTTAAACTAGAATACCTTCCTACTGTCCATGGATTTACTATATCTGCAGATTTTATTACCTCGAGAAGTTGTGCATCGTTAACAGCATCTCCTTGTCCTGGAGTTCTCCAACTTTTTGGTACTCCTAAGAGTACAGAGCAACCACCATAAACTGGATCGTCTTTGAAGAAGTCTATTAATTCTTGTACATCCTCTAAATCATAATTGTCTGAACGGTTAAAACCTACTCCCCAAATAGCAACAACTGGTTTTTGGTTGTACGTTAATAAATGGTTATTGGTATTATCGTTAAGTCCATATTCGTCAACAATTTCTTGCCAGTAATTTTTCACATCATCTACCATTGTGCCAGTAGCATTAGCACCTGATAAATCAAACATTACACTAACTAATCTATTATTATTTGTTTTAGCTGCAGTAATAATATTATCTAAAACTAATTTGTCATTAGCTTTTCTTATCGGTGAATTGGCTCTAAGGTTACCAGCAAACTGTTGAAAAAATGCACCGTCAATTCCATAATCATTCATCCATTTAAAGTGTCTGTTTACAGTTTTTTCGTTTGCAGATGAAAAAACAGTTGCGGTTGACCCATCCTTAAAGTTAAAAGGAGTATCATATTTCTCATCTTCATCTGCTTCACTCATATCTGGCCAAAAATCGATAGTAACTTCTCCTGGTTCAAAGGCACCACTTGCAGTTTTATAATGTTTCCAATGTAAATTAGGATGAGAGCCATCTGAATCTGAATTAAACCAACCTTGATACCCCGTAAGAACTTTTCCGATAATTGATGTAGTCAGGTTAGACACTGTTAAATCGATACTAGTATCAGTAAATTCTTGATAAGGCCTTTGTGGGAAAGACAGGAGTTCAGTTCTTAAAATATTTCTTAATTCAGTAGCTTTCTCAGGTTCTGAATTGAATAAATTTATGGTTTCGTATGGGTCTGAATTTAAATCAAACAATTGATCTTTTACATTGTATAATGGATACTGATTAGCTGCTAGACTACCTAAAGAAACATTTGGGATGTAATAGGGTAGAGGGACTTGTGTTTGGTTAGGGCCATTAAATGTTTGTCCATTGGCAATTTGTTCGTTAATCGCGTCAGGATAGCGAACAGTAACGTATTTCCAATCTTTTGTTCTTATTGCTCTAGAGTAACCAAGTTCAAAAAATAGATAGTCATGAACAGGTTCTTGAGAATTGTTCACTAAAACTTGTTTTAGACTCTTTCCATCCATTTCTATATTAGTAATGTCTACACCTGCAATATCTAGAAAGGTAGGTCCAAAGTCTATATTTTGTACCAATTCATCATAAGTCCCTGAACTTACTATTCCATCTTTCCAATACATCATTAGTGGCACTTTTATACCACCTTCATAATTTGTTGCTTTTGCTTTATTAAAGTCTCCATGGTCAGAGGTAATAATAATTAAAGTATTATCAAGTTTTCCTTTTTCTTCAAGTTTATTAATAACAGCACCTACTGCATGATCAAACCAACGCAACCAAGCGTGTTTTAAATCTTTTCCAGACATACCAGATATCTCAGACTTAATTTCATCTCTTGTAGGTAAGTATGAATAATCTTGAATCAAAACTCCTTCCGCAGTAATATTTTCATCCGCATCTAATCCGGCATAATAATTTCCATCATTAACCCAATAAGGTGCAGGTCCATGTGGTATGGTTTCACTGTAGTAGATAAAAAATGGTTCATCATCTGAATTTTCTATGAAATTTAAAACAGCTTTATTCTTATACTCAACATTATGAACATTTAAGGGATCATTTTTGAGTTCTCTCAAGTTAGCGGGGTAGAAAGCATCTACAACATCAAAACCAAAACTTTTCATACGGTCTGCCCATCTATCATGATTAAACTTCATGGCATCAGAAATAGAGGCTTCATAAGGATCATCTTCTTGACCGTAGGCCATAAAACCATTTGTTCCCTGGGTGTAGTTTTGCAAGATATCATGATCTACAATATGTGATTTTCCAATAAATGCTGTTGTATATCCGGCCGTTTGTAGTTGTTTAGGCAGGTTTGTTAAATCCTCCTCTAGCTCAATATTATTTGAGATTCTTGAGAGTAACCCTAAAGGAAAATTATTTAAAAAGTTATCACCCTCTGATCTACCTGCAAATTTTCCTGTTAAAATACTGTATCTACTTGGACTACAAATTGATGACGATACAAAGGCGTTATTAAATACAATACCATTTGTAGCTAAATTATCTATTATTGGTGTATGAACTTTGGGGTCTCCATTAAAGCCAAAAGGCCTTGATTGATTTTGGCTGTCACTATCTCGTAATAGGATTGAGCTTTGGTCATCAGTCATAATATAAACTATATTTGGCTGATTTTGACTAAATATTATGTTAGAAAACAACACAAATACGAAAAAAGTAATTAAAACACCAATTGCTTTTATTTTGGGGAACTTTTTCATTTTATTTAAAAACAAAACAGGAATTGTATTAGAATTCCTGTCTATAATTAATTATTAAATTTTTATCTAATTGATTAGTAATTTTTTAGAAAAATACCTTCCTGAAGATTTTCCTACTAAAATATACACTCCAGTTTTTAGTTGATTAACGTTTAATATTGCTGTTTTGCTCACATTTTTTACCTCCATTACACTCGAGCCTAAAATAGTAAATAATTTTACAGATAAACTTTGATCTAAGTCATGATTTATTTCTATGGTTTTTGAATCAGTATTCATATAAATAGATACGTTAGACTTTAGTACTTCATCTAAAGCTAAAGTAAGCCCAGAATCCCAAGCACCTACATCATTTCCATCAGAGCCAAAATCGATTGGGCTGTCTGTTCCCTCATCTACTGTATTGTATTCTACATATCCAGAAGTTGCATTAAATGTTAGGTTAGATTCAGATAGGTTTGCTGGAGTACCACCGCCACCTTTAATTCCTGTAATAGAACCGGTTCCTTCATCTAGATTGTCTATATTATTACTAACCCATTGTGCTATAGAGGTATTAAATGTTTGTGTTCCGTTAGGACCTGAACCCCAGTCTGCTGGTGAACCCTCACCGTTATTTGTTTTATTATCGTAAAACAAACTATTGATTACAGTTGTAGTACCATTATCTGTTCTTATGGTCGCATAATCTTGATTATTAGGGAGCCCAATTCTATTTTGAAAAAATGTACAATTTGTGATACTATTTGTACTACCAGCACCTGCAACATATAAAGCAGCCCCACCAGAAGCCCCACTAGTATTGGTTGTTGCATTATCATAAAAAGTAGAACCTGTTATGGTAAAATTTGCATTAAGTACATAGATAGCTCCTCCTTTAGAAGGTACAGAGTTACTTTTAAATAGTGTATTTGTGATTGTAATTGTACCTGAGTTACCAACAATAGCACCACCTTTGTCTGTAGATGTATTATTTTCAAATGAGGAATCTATGATATTCAAAGTTCCATTTGCAAAAAATATGGCACCACCACCACCAGCATTATTTGTAGAATTACCAGTGAAGGTGCAATTCTCAAAGGTAGCTATAGCTCCTGTTGCATTGCTAAAATAGATACCACCACTACCTGTTTGATTTGTTGCTCCAGTAAAAATTAAGTTTTTAAATGTAACATCTTGTCCCGAATTTCCATTAATGGTAAACATTCTTGTAATACCATCAGTACCTGTTAGGGTAGATAGGTCAGAATCGCCTTCAATTGTAAATGCGAATGTTTTTGAGCTAATATTTTGACCGCCGGCCAAACTTATATCACCAATTACTCTCAAGATGTCTCCTGCAGATACTATATCGCCCAGAGCTTGTCCAAAGTTTCCATAGGGTGTTGATTCACTTGTTCCATCACCAGTACCTCCAGCTTGTAAATAAACGGTAGTTTGCGCTGTTGAAATAAAACATGCGAATATTATGAATAGATAAGTTAAAATTGTAATTTTTTTCATATATATAAATTTAATGGTTTTTATTTAATTTTGCTAGATAAAAAGTAAAGCTTTATTTTGAGCCCCAATAGATTAATCATACATATCTCCAATACCTTCATAAAGGTCTTCATTTTGTTGGTCTATAATATTTTCTAATGCTCCAGAATTAACACGGAAACCTGTACCAGGATCTTCAGGGCTACTCGCTTGTGCTTTTTTAGGGCTTAGAATAGTATAGGTTCCAATGGCAGTTAATGCAGCATATTTTCCGTAATCACCAATCTTTTTAAGCGCATCTTTACGAGA
>Ga0206129_10006411_pt1 | contig 11986 bp, 12 predicted proteins | sample Helgoland_Spring_8_FD_148616 | JGI IMG/M metagenome (GOLD analysis project Ga0206129, IMG submission 148616) | Pelagic subsurface seawater microbial communities from Kabeltonne, Helgoland, North Sea - Helgoland_Spring_Bloom_20160502_2 | ecosystem: Environmental > Aquatic > Marine > Epipelagic ...
CACGCCCGGACGGAGGGGCACTGCCAGCATCCAGCGCCGCCGACCTGGGCATCGGCGCCTGTTTCCGGTCGGCACCGCTGTTGCCCGGTGTTCGGGGCAGAGCCTCGCCAGCCGCGGTCTCTGCCACGGCCGGCTCGGACGGGGGGGCCGCAGCCGGCGGTTCGGGCTTCGAGAGCGGGTGCGCCCGGAGAAACAGCTCCGGGTCTCCCTCGCCGTCTGCGCGGCGGGACGCGAGCGGTGCCCCGGCATCGTCGACCGCAAGGCTCCGATCCGGGTCCGGTGCATCACCATCGGCCGCCGGAGCCTTGCCTTCGGCCTCTGCTGCATCGGCTTCGGGTGTATCGGCCTCTGCTGTATCGGCTTCGGGCGCATCGGCCTCTGCTGCATCGGCTTCGGGTGCATCGGCTTCCGGTGCATCGGCTTCCGGTGCATCGGCTTCCGGTGCATCGGCCTCTGCTGCATCGGCTTCCGGTGCAGGGCGCGAGGATGCGCCGGAGGTCGGCGCAACCTTGGTTTCAGGGCCAGGGCCGGACTTTGGCCGGGCGGGAGACTCCCCGTCCGTCACGGCCAAGGCGGCGAGCCAGGCGGATGCGGCCGCAGCCCGATCCGGGTCCGGAGTCCGCGCGCCAGCAGCCTGGGCCACCCCTTTGACAACCGCCAGGGGGGTCTTTGCATCGGTGGTCAGAGAAAATACCACAGCCGATCCCATCGCTCGTTCAATCCCGCCCCCGAACGCCTGCCAAGGCAGCCGGAAACCGGGCTCCACGCTTTTGAGTCGTAGGCTTGATTGGTTGCGAATTCGGTAATGGCCGGCTCTGCCGGGCCCGGCCAGGACCGCCGTATCTGCGCCGATTTACGGCGGCTTAAGGCGAAACCGCTTTTCTGGGGGGCACTGTTTTCCCCCCGCGGATCGGATTGAGCCATGCCGACGATTGCCCCTGCGGCCCCGCCGCACCCGCTGCCTGGGCCTGACCACAAGCCGGCCGCCGATGCCAATCCCCTGCACGAGGCGGCCAAAGCCTTCGAGGCGGTGTTCCTGGCCGAAATGCTGAGCGCTGCCGGGCTGGGCGAAATGCCGGAGGGTTTCGGTGGCGGCGCCGGCGAAGATGCTTTCGCCTCCTTCCTGACCCGTGCCTATGGGGAGAAACTGGCCGCCAGCGGCAGTTTCGGCCTGGCCGAGGCCATCGTGCGCGCCGCCACGCCGGCAGGGCCGTCCGATGCCTGAGGTGGCAGCCATGCTGAAACTGCTGGCCGAAACGGAAGGCGCTTTCACGCGGGAGAGCGAGGCGATCCTGGCCGGGGCCGGCCCGGATGAACGTCTCGCCGCCGAGAAGGGCAAGCGGATCGACCGATTGATGGCCGCGATGCCGGCCGTGCCGCATGCCTCGGCCAAGGCCAGTCCGGAACTGCGGCAGCAGTTGCGCGCCGGTTTCGAGCGCGTGCTGGAAGCCGCCGCCCGCAACGAGGCGGTGTTGCGCGGTGCCCTGCGCGGCACGCGGCTGCGGGCCAGTGCGGCCGGTGCCGCGGGCGCCAGCTATCCGGGCCGACAGGATCGTTCCGGCAGCCGCTCCGCCGACGTGACGACGCGGGCAAGCGGCCAGTTCGATCGGCTCGCCTGAGGCGCTAGCGGTATCCCCGTGCAATTTTGCCGTCGGTTTTCACGGCTTGTTAGGCCCCTCCCCTTAGGGTCCCCCTCATCCGATCCGCCCCACCGGTTCGAGATGCCAGCGCCAGAAGGCGCACGCGGTGGCCGCCCTTCGGCGACGCCGACGTGCAAAGGCCCAGGATGGCCGGGAGTCCCTCCCGACCGCCCCTCTTTGCCGACCACCGGCAGTCCTGCTGCCGGAGACCCCGACTGGGGCGAATGCCCCTGTAACGCAAAGGAAGATCCCACCAATGGCTAGCATTCTCACCAACACCGGCGCCACGACCGCGCTGCAGACCCTGCGCGGTATCAACAAGGATCTCGGCACGGTCCAGGATCAGATTTCGACCGGCAAGAAGGTCGGCAACGCATCCGATAATGCCTCCGTCTATTCGATCACCTCGTTGATGAAGGCCGACGTTGCCGGCTTCCGCAGCATCAGCGAGTCGCTGTCGCTTGGCGAATCGACGGTGTCCGTCGCCCGCAACGCCGCGGAATCCGTGTCCGACCTGTTGGTCGAGATCAAGGGCCGTGTCATCGCCGCCCAGGAAGGCAATGTCGACCGCGACGTCATCCAGGACGATATCGTCCAGCTGCGCAACCAGATCGAATCCGTGGTCGGCGCCGCCCAGTTCAACGGCCTGAACCTGTTGCAGGATCTGAGCGGCGAAAACAGCGTCGATGTTCTGGCCTCGCTCGATCGTGCCAGCGATGGCAGTGTCGCCTCCAGCAACATCACGGTGCAGACCCAGGATCTGCAGACCATCGCCCACGTGATCGGCAGCGACGGCGACCACGGCATCGGCAGCGTTTCCGGCGATGCCGCCGCTGCCTCGACCGAGACCATCGACCTCGACGGCTCCGTCGCGGCCGTCGCCGTCGGCGACAGCTTCGAGTTCTCGTTCGACGACCCCGACGGCGCCAGCCATGCGGTGGCGGTCGTGGCCAAGGACGGCGACGATATCAACGATATCGCCAACCGCCTGAAGACCGCGTTGGACAATCTGGGCCTCCAGGACCAGAACATCACCTTCTCGGTCACCGAGGCTGCCGACGTGACCACCGACACCGCGTCGGTGAACATCATCAACGGCAATGCCAGCGGTTCCGGTCTTGACCTGGCCAACTCCACCTTCACCGGCGAATCCGGCGGCACGGCCGGCGGCGGCCTTGAGGAACTGGCCAACATCGACGTTTCGACCGAGGCAGGCGCGGCCAGTGGTCTGCGCAATATCGAAACGCTGATCAACACCGCGGTCGATTCGGCGGCCGCTTTCGGTCAGGTGGAAAACCGCCTCGAAATCCAGGGCGAGTTCGTCTCGAACCTGACCGACAACCTGAACAACGGTATCGGCGCACTGGTCGATGCCGACCTGGAGGAGGCCTCGGCCCGCCTGCAGGCGTTGCAGGTGCAGCAGCAGCTGGGCGTGCAGGCGTTCTCGATTGCCAACCAGGCGCCGCAGAACATCCTGGCGCTGTTCCGCTAACCGGAACCCTGGTTTGCCGCGGCTGTCCTCACCGGATGGCCGCGGCAGCCGGGTTTCCACCGTCCTTCCGGGCCCGAAGGCCCACCATTTCCTACCATGACTGTCTGAGGGCTCACAAACGATGGATGCGTCCGCACAGGCGATTGCTGCCTATGGCCATGCCCAGAAGGGCGCCACGACGGATAGGGGAATCGAATACCAGGTCTTTGCCCGGATCACCGCCGCTCTCACCGCGGCCGAACGGAAGGGCAAGCCCGGCTTTGCCGACCTGGTGCAGGCGCTGCATGACAATGGCCGCCTGTGGGACGCCATCACGGTCGACCTGGTCGACGACACCAACAAGCTGGGCCCGAACTTGCGGGCCCAGCTTTTGTCGCTTGGGATATTCGTCCGCCAGCATGGCCGGCAAGTCTTGCGTGGCAAGGCCAGCGTCGAACCGATTGTTGCGGTCAACCAGGCGGTGATGAACGGCCTGCGGGGCGTTCCGACCCATCCGGTCGCCGTGCCCCCGGCAAAGGAGCAAGCATGACCGGTCTCCGCCTCAAGCTTAGTCCGAACGAGCAGGTGCTGATCAACGGCGCCGTCGTGCAGAACGGCCAGAACAAGGTCGAGCTACGCATCAAGACACCCAACACGAAAATCCTGCGCCTGCGCGATGCGATCCATCCCAGCGAGGTGGACACGCCGACCAAACGCGTTTGCTACATCGCCCAGCTCGCGGTCGCGGGCGAGGTGCCGGAAGACCAGGCGTTTGCGGAATTCCGCGATGGCGTCGCGGCGCTGCAACGGGTCTTTGACAATGCCAGTTCCAACCGGCTGATGGACGAGGCACTGTCGCAGGCAGCCGAGGGCAATTTCTACAAGGCGCTGCAGTACATCCGCAAACTTCTGCCGTACGAGGCATTCCTGCTCACCGGCGCCGAGCCGGATCCGGCCGGCGCGGCGGCACCGGCATGATCGGCGCGGCGATACCGGTGCCGTTCGGCGGCGTTGCGGGCTACGGCCTGTTGCAGCGGCGCATGGACGACAATCTGGCGCTGGTTGCGCGCTCGCCCCAGGCGGTGCGCGACCTGCAGTATTTCCGCGACAACATTCGCAACGCCGATTCCCCCGAAGCCCTGATGGGCGACTACCGCCTCGCCAAGGTGGTCCTGACCGCCTATGGCCTCGGCAGCGAGATCGGCAAGAAGGCGTTCGTCGAACGCGTCATGGCGGACGGCACGGACAATCCGAACTCCTTCGCCAACCGCCTGCGCGACCCGCGCTTCCAGGCCCTGGCCAAAGGGGTCGGCTTCGGCAATATCGGCGGCAGCCGCACGCTGTTCAACGCCTTCAAGGCCGAGATCGAACAAGGCTATCTGCGCCAGAGCCTGGAGGAGGCTGTCGGTGCCAGCGATTCCGACCTGCGTCTGGCGTTGAACTTCGAGCGCCGCATCGGCGTGATCGCCTCCGGCGGGTCGGTCGAGAATGCCGGCTGGTTCCAGATCATGGGCGAGCGCCCGCTCCGCGCCCTGGTCGAAGGGGCGTATGGCCTGCCATCCTCGTTCGCCCTGCTCGATCTGGACCGGCAGAAAGAGGTGCTGACCGAGCGCACCCAGGCGCTGTTCGGGGGCTCGGGCTCGCCGGCTGCCTTCGCCGATCCTGACAACACCGAAACGCTGATCCGCCGCTTCCTGGCCATTTCGGCGGCGACCGGCGGCGCTTCATCGGTCGGCACGACGCCATCGAGCCCGGCCCTGACCCTGCTGACCGGCATTGCCGGCAACGGCGCCACGGGCATTTCCGCCGCCAGCCTGCTGCTGGCGCGGGTCTGACGCGCCACTGCCGGGACGGGCAGCCCGGCGGGCGAAGGGATCTTGCCAGCGGCGGAGGGCTGTGCAACCCAGGGTGCCTCGCCGTTCCGGCTTCACCTCGGCACCGAAAGCATCCGCCATGACAGAGACCCTGCGCCAGCGCCTTGCCGATGGCGAATTCATCGTCGCCCCCGGCGTGTTCGACATGATCTCCGCCCTCACCGCCGACCGGATGGGCTTTCCCGCCCTCTATATGACCGGCTATGGCACCGTCGCCTCGCACCTGGGCGTGCCGGATGCGGGCATTGCCAGCTACCGTGACATGGTCGGCCGCGTCGAGACCATTGCCCAAGGCACCAAGACCCCCCTGATCGCCGATGCGGATACCGGCTTCGGCGGCCTGCTCAATGTCGAGTATGCGGTCAAGGGTTATGAGCGGGCCGGTGCGACGGCGATCCAGATCGAGGACCAGGAATACCCGAAACGCTGCGGCCACACGCCGGGGCGCCGCGTCGTGCCGGTGGAGGAGATGGCGCGGAAGATCCGCGTCGCGGTCGAGGCGCGCGATGCCCGCGATTTCCTGATCGTTGCCCGCACCGATGCCCGCACCGACCTGGGCCTGGACGAGGCCCTGCGCCGAGGCGAGGCTTTTGCCGAGGCGGGCGCCGACATCCTGTTCATCGAATCGCCGGAAAGCGAGGCAGAGATGGCCAAGATCGGCGAGCGCTTCCGGGGTGTGCCCTTGCTGGCCAACATCGTCGAAGGCGGCCGCACGCCGGTGCTGCCGAAAGCCCGGCTGCAGGAACTCGGCTATTCGATCTCGATCCACCCCGGCAGCGCCTTCATGGCCGCGGCTGCCGCCTGCGCCGGCATCTACCGCACGCTGAAGGAAACCGGCGCCACCATCGACGCCACCACACCGATGCTGCCCTTCTCGGAGATGAACGACCTGGTCGGCTTCCCCGCTGTCTGGGACTTCGAAACGCGCCATCCGGAGCGGTGAGCCAGAAACACGGTCGCGCATGCGGGCCCCTCAACAATGGGGCCCGTTTTGTTTTCATTCCGGCGAACTGTTAACTTTTGAACGGGCCGAGCCATCCGAACCGCAATACATTGATATGACAACCAATAGCCGTTCTCTACCCGCAGACACCAAAGCGTTCGAAGTTTTGCACACACGACCTGCGCAAGCGAAATCCGATCAGATATAGTGCCGCAAGCCAGGGGTGTCACAAAAGAGAAACGGGAATACTTATATTTTTCAGACAATTAGACGTTGCGCCTAATATTTGGGCATTCTCGTCAGACGCCAGAGAAACCGCGGGACTCGGCCTGTTGCCCGCGGGTTTTCGACAGGTTTATCCACAGCCTTCGTGGACTGTTGCCAACCCGGAGAATCCCGCCGTTTTTCGAAACCTGGTATGGCCCGGCTCAGCCGAACGGTCCGCGGCAATGCACCTCGTCCGAAGCTCTGCCGCCCTCATCCAACGCATATCCGGCAGAGCGCACGGTGCGGATCAAATCGGCGTCGCCGTCTCGGTTCAGTGCCTTGCGCAGGCGGCGGATGTGCACATCCACCGTGCGCGCCTCCACATGCACGTTGTAGCCCCAGACCGCATCCAGCAACTGCTCCCGGGAATAGACCCGGCCCGGATGCTCCATCAGGTGACGCAGCAGGCGGAATTCGGTCGGCCCCAGGTGAATGGATTCGCCGCCGCGGGTGACCCGGTGCGTGGTCAGGTCCATTTCCAGGTCGGCATAGGTCAGCCGGTCTGCGGCCAGCGCCGGGCGGGCGCGCCGGATCACCGCCCGCACCCGGGCCACCACCTCCGACGGGGAGAACGGTTTGACCACGTAATCGTCCGCCCCGCTCTCCAGCCCCCGCACCCGGTCGGCTTCCTCGCCGCGGGCGGTCAGCAGGATGATCGGCACCATCCGGGTCTCGCGCTTGCGGCGCAACTGGCGGCAGACCTCCAGGCCGGAGGTGCCGGGCAGCATCCAATCCAGCAGCAGCAGGTCGGGCGTGCGCTCGGCAACGGCGGTCAGGGCTTCGTCGCCATCCTCTGCCAAGGTTACCTCGAAATCCGCGGCTTCCAGGTTGTAGCGCAACAGTTCGGCAATGGCGATGTCGTCTTCGACGACCAGTACATAGGGCTGCATGCGCTTGTTTCGTCCCCGTCTATCCCAATGGCCGGCGCCTACAGGCGCGCATCCGGGTTATCGCTCTGTGGATTGTCGGCATGGCGGTCTGTCAGCCGTTCGCCCCGAACCTGATAGATCAGGTTTTCGGCAATGTTGGTGGAATGGTCGCCGATGCGTTCCAGGTTCTTGGCGACAATGATCAGATGGGTGCAGACCGAAATGGTGCGTGGGTCTTCCATCATGTAGGTCAGCAGTTCGCGGAACAGGCCGGTATGCGCCTCGTCCACCTCGCTGTCGCGCAGGCGCAGGCGTTCGGCCACCGCCGCATCGTTGGCGACATAGGCATTGAGCACGTCGTGCAGCATCGCCTCCACCATGCGGCTCAGATTCGCGATGCCGGCGACCGGGCCCGTTGCCGGGCTTTTGTTCAGGATCAGGGTGCGCTTGGCGATGTTCTTGGCGTAATCGCCGATGCGTTCCAGGTCGCCCGCGATTTTCAGGGCGGCGAAGATGGTGCGCAGGTCGGCGGCCATCGGCTGGCGCAGCGCCAGCAGGCGCACCACCAGCGAGGAGACCTGCTCTTCCAGGGCATCGATCTTGCGGTCGCCCTCGATCACCCGTTCGGCCCGGTCGCTGTCGCGCCGGCGCAGCGCCTGCATCGCCTCGATCACCGCCGTTTCCGCATAGCCGCCCATCTCGGCGATCAGCGTCGTCAGATGGTCCATCTCTGCGGTGTAGCTTTTGACGATGTGTTCCGATGGCATTTGCCGATCCTTCTCTTGCAGCCCCGCGCGGTTAGCCGAAGCGGCCGGTGATATAGCCGTTGGTGCGCTCGTCCGACGGATTGGTGAAAATCTTCTCGGTCTGGCCCACTTCCACCAGCACGCCCAAATGAAAGAACGCGGTCTGTTGCGAGACGCGCGCGGCCTGTTGCATGGAATGAGTGACGATGACGATGGTGAATTTTTCGCGCAGCTCGTCGATCAGCTCTTCAATGCGCGCAGTGGCAATGGGGTCGAGGGCGGAACAGGGCTCGTCCATCAGCACCACTTCGGGGCTGACCGCGATGGCACGGGCGATGCAGAGGCGCTGCTGCTGACCGCCGGAGAGGCTGGTGCCGGGCTGGTCCAGCCGGTCCTTGACCTCGTCCCAAAGGCCGGCGCGCTCCAGGCTGACCTCGACGATCTCGTCCAACTCGGTCCGGTCATCGGCGAGGCCATGGATGCGCGGGCCGTAGGCGATGTTTTCGTAGATCGTCTTCGGAAACGGGTTCGGCTTCTGGAACACCATCCCCACCTTCTGGCGCAGCATGACCACATCCTCGCGCCGGTCGAGGATGTTGCGGCCGTCCATCAGGATCTCGCCCTCGGTCACACAGCCTTCGATCACATCGTTCATGCGGTTGATGCAGCGCAGGAAGGTGGACTTGCCGCAGCCCGACGGGCCGATCAGCGCTGTCACCTGGTGCTGGGGAATGTCGAGATCGACATCGAACAGCGCCTGTTTGCTGCCATAGAAGACGTTGACCTTGCGCGCCAGCAGCTTCGGCTGCGACAGGGGGACGGCCTGCGGCAGGGTCAGCCCTTGGGTCTTGGTGACCCTCGCGTCTTGCGCCGCCTCAACCATTGTCATTGCATCCGTGTTGTCCATGAGGCCCTACCACCGTCGCTCGAACCGTTTGCGCAGGATAACCGCCAGCACGTTCATCAGCACCAGGAAGCTGAGCAGAACCATGATGGCAGCGCTGGTCTTGGCCACAAAGGCCCGTTCCGGGCTGTCCGCCCAGAGATAAATCTGAACCGGCATCACCGTCGCCGGATCGGTGAAGCCGCCCGGTACGTCGACGATGAAGGCGACCATGCCGATCATCAGCAGCGGCGCGGTTTCGCCCAGCGCCTGGGCCATGCCGATAATCGTGCCGGTGAGAATGCCTGGCATGGCAAGCGGCAGCACGTGGTGACCCACCGTTTGCAGTCGCGAGGCGCCCATGCCCAACGCCGCCTCGCGGATCGAGGGCGGCACGGATTTGAGGGCGGCCCGGCTGGCGATGATGATGGTGGGCAAGGTCATCAGCGCCAGCACCATGCCACCGACCACCGGCGCCGAGCGCGGCAGGCCGAAAAAGTTCAGGAACACCGCCAAGCCCAGCAGGCCAAAGACGATGGAAGGCACCGCCGCCAGGTTGTTGATGTTGACCTCGATCAGGTCGGTCCAGCGGTTCTTGGGCGCGAACTCTTCCAGATAGACCGCCGCCAGCACGCCGATGGGAAAGCTGATCAGCAGCGTCGTGACCAGGGTGAAGAACGAGCCGACCACCGCGCCCCAAATGCCGGCCAATTCCGGCTCGCGGCTGTCGCCGGTGGCGAAGAAGTCAAAATTGAAACGCTGCTCCACCCGGCCCTCGCCCTGGAGCTTGGCAATCCAGGCGATTTCCTGGTCTTTCACCCGCCGGTCCGCCTCCGGCACCCGATAGGCGACCACCGACCATTCGCCGGCCCCGGCGTGGTCCGTATCGGCGAGCGGCAGCAGGGCCTGGCCTGTGGCTTCTGCGTCGGAGACGGTCTCGAGTTTGACCAGGCCGCCGTTGATGGCCACAAAATAACTGGGCTGGCCGTCGCCGAGGGCTTCCTCACCGCCGGCAGCGGCAGCACGCTTGCGCAGGTCGAGAATTTCGGCGGTCAGACTGGCGGCTTCCTGCTTGTCGCGTTCGATGGCCCGGTCCAGGCGGGCGATCCCGGCCTCGTCGCCGCCGGAAGCCCGCAACTGCCCCAGTTCCGCGATCTCTCGCTCGATGGCGCGCTCCAGCGCACCGCGCTGTTTCAACAGGGAATCGGCGACCGCGCCCAGATGCGCTCTGACGTCGGCCAGAATGCCAGCGAATGCACCGGTTTCGGCTGCAATCGTGACCTTGCCCGCGGTGGCGGTGGGGGTTGCCGCGCCCGCCGGCTGCCAACGCTCGCTGCCGGTCATCTGGCCTTTCAGGAAGGTGTCGATATCGTCGGAGGTCTTGACCCAGACCCGGTGGGTGGTCCCGACCACCGCGGGGTTGGCCAGCACCGCATCGCGCACCGCAAAGTCCGCACCGTTCGAGACCAGGCCGTAGAGCGAGCGCCGTTCGCGGCGTCCGGATATGCCTGGGAAATCCGCTTTCAGCGCATCGCGGACCACGCGCAGATAGGGTGCGGTCCGCAGCGCGGCCTCGTCCGGCTCCGGCCCCAGGTCCAGCCGTTCCGCATCGATAGAGACGTCGAGCGCCATTTCGTGCTGGAAAAAGGCGGAGGTGCCGTTGCCGATGATGGTCACCAGCAGGATGGCCAGCATGGCCATCGCAGTCGCGACCGCCAGCATGCCATAGAGCTTGAATCGTTTCTCGCGGGCATAGCGGCGGCGGACATTGGCTTCCGACGTGCTGCGCTGCTTCAGTTCGCGGCGCTGGGGCGCCGGGCCGGTCGCATCAGTCATATTTTTCCCGATACTTGCGCACGACGGATAGTGCGATCACGTTCAGGCCGAGCGTGACGAAGAACAACACCAGGCCCAGCGCGAACGCGGCCAGCGTCTTGGCGCTGTCGAATTCCTGGTCGCCCACCAGCAGGGTGGCGATCTGCACGGTCACGGTGGTCACCGCCTCAAACGGATTGGCGGTCAGGTTGGCGGCCAGGCCCGCCGCCATGACGACGATCATGGTCTCGCCGATGGCCCGGCTCACCGCCAGCAGCACCGCGCCGACAATACCCGGCAGCGCCGCCGGCAGGATCACCCGTGTGATGGTCTCGGACTTGGTGGCGCCCAGGCCATAGGAGCCGTCGCGGAGCGACTGCGGCACTGCCGAAATCACGTCGTCGGAGAGCGAAGAGACAAACGGAACGATCATCACGCCCATGACCGCGCCGGCGGCCAGGGCCGATTCCGAACTGACGTCCAGTCCGACCGCCTCGCCCCAGCCGCGGATGGCCGGCGCCACGGTCAGCGCCGCGAAAAAGCCATAGACCACGGTGGGAATGCCGGCCAGCACCTCCAGCAGAGGCTTGGTGACACTGCGCACGCGCTGGCTCGCATATTCCGACATGTAGATGGCGGAAAGCAGGCCAATCGGCACGGCCACTGTCATGGCGATCACGGTGATCAGCAGCGTGCCGGCAAAGATCGGTATCGCCCCGAACGCGCCGGACGAGCCCACCTGATCGGCCCGGATCGCCGTCTGCGGCGACCATTCCAACCCGAATAGGAACTCGGCCGCCGGCACTTTCAGGAAAAAGCGATAAGACTCGAACAGCAGCGAGAGGACAATGCCGATGGTGGTCAGAATGGCGATGGTCGAAGCAGCGATCATCAGCACCATCATCGCCTTTTCCACCGCCTCGCGCGAACGCAGGCTGGGGACGATGGTGCGCCTTGCGATCATCATGCCCGCCACGGCCAGCACCAGTCCGACCACGGTCAGGCCCCAGGTGCTGAGGCTCTGTAACTGGCGGTAATGGTCGGCGGCGGCCCGCACCTCCGCCGTCGGGTTGGAGACGATGTTGCCGGAAACGGTGTTGCGCACATCCGTCATGAACAGCGAGAACTCGTCTGCCGACAGCCCGTCCAGGCCCGCCGGCGTCGAGGCCTGGACGATCGCTTCGATGACGCTGCCGTCCAGCACACTCCAGACCAAGACCACCGCCAGCGCCGGCACGCCGCACCAAAGCGCAGCGTAGAAGCCGTAATAGCCCGGCAGCGAATGCAAATGGCGCGCACTGCCGCCGGCGGCGGCCAGCGCCTGGCCCCGACCCAGCCAGAACGCGGCCGCTGCCAGAACCAGGACAACGCCGCCGAGCATCAAACCGCTCACAGCGGACCTCCGACATCAAGAAAGGCACAAACGAATGCGAAAAACCGGGGGATGCCAGCCCTTGCCGAGCCGGCCTCCCCCGAGC
>Ga0206129_10006412_pt1 | contig 11986 bp, 13 predicted proteins | sample Helgoland_Spring_8_FD_148616 | JGI IMG/M metagenome (GOLD analysis project Ga0206129, IMG submission 148616) | Pelagic subsurface seawater microbial communities from Kabeltonne, Helgoland, North Sea - Helgoland_Spring_Bloom_20160502_2 | ecosystem: Environmental > Aquatic > Marine > Epipelagic ...
ATTAGGCGACTGCTCCTTGTCATCGAGAATAACTATATTTGAGCGGGCTAATTTATTTAATACTTTGCTTCTACGTGTATCCCAATATTTTGTGTCCCACTCAAATGAATTCATATCTGTTAGGAGGCCTGTGTGTTCATCGTCATTTAGATAATTTCTTATTATTAAAATACCTGCCTCTTCACCATCCCTGTCAAATGAATGATATTCAGCCGAAATATCTTGTTCATTTAATGTACTTTCGGCCTTTTGCAGTTCTTCTGTAGTAAACCCCGAACCTATTTCACCTAGTTCCCCTACCATCTCCATACCAACATGATTTTCACCAGCATCTCCAAATGTTAAAGCAATACGATAATCTTTTGATTTGGTCGCTCCCGATGTATTACTATAATCTATGTAAGAATAATTAAAGTTTTTACACACTCTATAAACTTTCAGCGTTTTTCCTAAAGTTTTTCTATCTATTTCCACAATTTCATTATCTCTTAAATTAAAATGCCGAGCAATTGGGTCGTTATATAAGATAAATGGTAACTTATCTAATGAATCTATCATCAATCTATTTACTAGTGATTTATATGATTGCCTGTATACACGATGTTTAGGAACTAAATAGTGGGCTGTTAAATTAAATAAAAATTTATGGTAATCGAAAATTCTTATATGTGAATGCTTCGATTCAAAATTATTTATCATCGGTTGGTCGTTTTGATCAATCTTTTTGTCTAGTAGGATAAATGTTATATTATCAATATTAGAATTAATCCCTTTTAAATCAGTTATGTCCCGAATATAAGATTTAATTTTTTTTATAAAAACTTTATTTAATTTATAACCATCGGGATTACCCTTATAAAAAAATACATAGTCCTTAGTTTCTGTATTATTTACAAAAACATCTAATATTCTATTTCCATTTTTTTCACTCTCGATATATAAATCTATTTTATACTCTACTATATTACTATATTCCATGTTTGGTAAAATTTCGGCACTGTAGCCTCTATCTATAAGCATATTCTTTACATTTGGTAAAACTTTAATAAGAAGTGTTTTTAAATCCATTATAACTTAATTATTTATAATAGAGATAATTATTTTATTATTTTAATTTAACTAAAATTAATTTCTTTTTATAAATAAATACTTGTTTCTTTGTATATCTGTATTACTTGTAATTAGTTTATAATACTCATAACATTTATCATTATCATGTAATGGAATAAGAGAAAATAATAGACTTTTTGTAATAAGTTTTAAGTTTTTAAAATCGTCTTGGGAATAATAAGTTAAAAAATAAGTTTCAAAAATTTTTAGCATTTTTTTTTCATACTCTAAAGGAATATTTTTAGATTGAAGAATCTTATCATAACCTATTAAAGATTGATATATTTTAGCCCAATCATATAACCAGTCCCCCTCTAAACTTAACTTTTCCCCTTGTTGTCCACGCATGTCTATAAATTTTATTTTACCATAATTATTTATTAATTTAATATATGCAGTTTTTCATTTCATTTAATTAACTTAAATTCATTAATCTAAATCTATTATAATTCCCAATACTATCATAGAACATAGCTTTTTTTAATAATTCCGCATTATTGTTTTTAAATTTTTTAAAATTTTTAAATTTTTTATTACAAGTAGGGCATTTTTTGTTAAACGAAAGCCAATTATCGATACATCCCATATGATACATACATTTACAATTACAATTTAAAATACTAAATTTATTAGTAATTTCACATAGACAAATAGGGCAATTACTCATAAATAATAGTATTAAGTTGCGTTTAATTTAAAAAAAATATAATTACTTTATATATAATGAAATTATTTAGTTTTAAAAAATTTGTACAGCGAACATTTTTTTGCTGTTTTCACTGTGTTTGTATTCGTAGATTAGTAAAAACTAATTGTGAGGAGGAAATATGGATGGAACCTAATCCGGAAAACCATCCTATTTTTGACCTTGAGAAAGGAGAACTTTAGAAATAGTTACTTTATTTCTATTTTCAGGTGCGACATATTCCATTCCTAAAAATTCAAAAATGTCTTGTTCTTTAATAATCCTATCTTTCCCTATCTTTGACATTATTAGAGATGATTCAACTGGCTTTTTAGTTAGCTTGTGACTTAAGGTGTATTCATTAAGAGAATAGCCTTGTTTTAGAGCATTTGCTCTCATCATAGAATTAAATCCACCAGAACCAGTAAAATATAATTGAGCGTAGGGATACTGTTCTTTACTTGTATCTATAATATCCATATGCCTGGCTATAGTAAATCCTTCCGATTCTAACTTAGAAATACCCATAAATTTTTTTTTACCTTTCGCTAAAATTTCTTTTATGATGCCTGCTTTATGAAGATTTTTAATAAGTTTATTCCGTAAAGCACTTGTGTCATCATCAGGGTTTTTAGAAGTAATCAATACATCTATATCACCACTCTCTTCCAAACCTCTTCGGTAAGAGCCATTAATAGACATATCTATATTGGGTGATACTTCTTCGCAGAAAGTTTCTAAAATTGTTTTATATTTGTCGATTTCGCTTCGAGGAATTCGTTTCTGTAGGTCAGTATAATATTTAAGGCCGAGTTTCTGTTTATTATTAAGTATATCAGGAGTTTTTTTTAGTTGATTTCTCAAGCCAGTAATAGTAACTATCTTATGAGCCGCATATAATTTTTTTGCATTAGCAGGACCTATTGCATAAATCTTAGTCAAATTCATAATACTTTTAAGTTCAGGTCGCTTTTGCGCCTCTATAGCTTCGATATTTTTTCCTGTTTTCAGGTATTCTTCTGTAATAATTCCTACTTTAACTGGCTTAGCTACGCCGTTTTCCTTAAAGAAATCGGTTATTTGTTCAGCCTTGGTTATGTGTGTCTCTGGATATTTTACTAAAATACCAAGCATTTTATTGTAGCTCCGTGCTTTAAAAGTGGCGGTTGGTATATTGTCTATATTAGCCGTATACTTTTGGGTTAATATATCTAAAATAGCGATAAGTCCTGCTGTGGAGCGTTTTATAACCAATTTCTTTTTAGTAGGCATTATTATATAATAGTCTTTTAATTCAAAAATATTAACAGGTTTTAATATCAAAGTTTTATTTATATTAACCACATTAATAAATGTTAAACATAATAATAAAAATTTGATTATTCCAGATAAATTTTGATAGATTTTAAATATCCAGATAATCCAAAATGGGAAGAATGCTTAATTTGCAGAATAAGACAACCCAATTTGCCTTGAAGTCAGACTGTAATATGCTAGTCGGGTCACTTATTACAAAGGGTAATAAAATTTATGCGGGTGGATGTAATAGTAATAGGACTAAATTTTTGGGAATGTCGGATTGTTCTCAACACGCGGAAATGGCAGCAGCTAATAATTTTATTAACTCGGTGGTGCGGCGCAACCCTAAAAAGTATCGTTTTTTACGGGAAAAATGGAAAGAGGCGTAGAGACACTCCGCTCTATGATCTAAGAAAATTTACGGTATGGTGTGTAAGAGTTTCTAGAAAAGATAAAAAAAATAATTACAGAGATATAATAAATAAATCTTCAGGACCCTGTTCTATATGCCAAGAACGACTTAAGCGGTTAGGGTTTGGTAAAATAGCATTTTCGAATGAGTTGGGTGAAATAGAAACTTACAAATTGAGCGAGTATAATAAACTACATCTTTCGGGAAATCACCGACGACTTATAAAAAAAAATACTAATATGTCGTCTATTACTGATATTACTAATTCATTACCAGGTGTAACTATTATTTAATTAATAAATACTAGTTATAGTGCGATAAATTTTTATAAATTCTATAAGACTATTGTTATATTTTCTAGTAGTCATAGTGATTCCACCACGGTTTTCTATTTCAATTTCATCATAAATAGTATTTCCATAGTAATTTTTTATACCTAAATCCGCACCACATTTAAGTAAATAATTTAAAATTTCTATTCCGAGAAATTCATCGATGCTATAATCATAACCATACATATCATTTTCCGAATATAGTGGATTTTTATTTAAAAGCTCACCTGTAAGATAAAATAGACACATATGAATAGGAGAAAACCACGTAACCTCTTTACTACAGTCATTAATATAATACGAAATGTCTATATTTAAATCAAAACATGTTTTTAAATTTTCTAAAAATTCATTAGGGTTTTTTTTTAAAAAATCAGGAGATATTTTATCATAGAGTTCATCGCTAAGATAGTTCATTTTAATATAAAAAATCCTTTGTTTCTTTTATATCAAATTTTTCATATTTAAGGGCTTATAGAATTACGCCAAAATATTTTAGGGCTCCTAAAGAAGCATGTTGTTGGGCATCTTGTTTTTTCTTTCCAACGCCTTTAGAAATAATATCCCCATCTTTATCCAGCACACCCTCGGTGAATATACGATTATGTGGAGGACCTTCGACCGAAATAGATACGTACTCTGGTGTGAGTTTAAATTCTTTCTGGTAATATTGTAGCAATTGTTCTTTGTAATTTTCTTCTTTTAATAGAAGTGCTTCAAAATCTACAACTCTTTCTATAACATTTTCAATAAAAGCGTTGGCTATTTGCCATCCAGGACCAATAAGACGTTGATTTTCAAGTTTTGTAACTATTTCGGAGAAGAAAGGGGTTTCGTTTTGGTCAATAAATAGCCCACAAATAAATGCTTCCATTACATCCTCTAAAATACGGTCATTCATCCTGCCTTGGTTCGTATTTTCCTCGACTTGTTTGGATATAATTAAATGTTGTGGGAAATCCAAATATTTGGCAAATTTAGCAAGGGAATTTTTTCTTACTAATTTAGTTTTAAGTACAGTCTTAAATCCTTGATCTTGGTCTGGATACTTCCTGCATATGTAAAAGGCAGCGCTCATATCCAAAACCCTATCTCCTAAAAATTCATGATTCTCGTAATTATTATTTTCATCAAATAAGTCTAATACTCCGCCTGGTTGTTCAGCGAGTGTAATATTATTATTTACAGAAGCCTCGAAAATGTGTTTTTTTACATAAGAAGGGTGGATAAATGCTGTTTGGTAATAACCTAAGTTATTTATCTTAATGACCTCTCGCGCCTTATCGAATCCGCCTTTCTCTAGGATTGTATACACGTCATCCTCTGTCAATAATCTGTTTTTAGGATTCCAAGGATTTAGCACGATGTTTTCATTTTTAGACATTTTTATTTAATTTAATAATAATTATTTTTAAATCAAATTTATAAATATTTGTTATTCCACAGTTACAACTTTATCTGAATCCCTGGGTATATTAAAGTGAATTAAAAAAAATATCCAAATGCCGCTATATAGTTAAATTAATATTAAATAAGTCAAGGTTAAAGGTATATTGTTATAACTATTTAATGTTTATGACACATTTTGAAAATTATGAAAATTATAAAAATGTTCTCACAGTTAGTTTTGATGAATCTGAATTAATTAACAACGACTTTATTTATTTTATATATTGTCTAAAATTTAAACGATATAAAAGATTAGGGATTTTAATCGAAACGTTTAATAGCCAATTTAAAGCTTTTTATTTCCGACCCATGTATACAAGAATTAGAAATTTAATGAGAGCTTTTATGAAAATCAGAAGGTTTGTCAGGCTTAACTATAAAACCAATTATACTAATGTTGTAATAATTAATGAAAATTCCTTGGAATTAACAGAATTAGAAGAAGATTGTTTGAAATTAAATATTAATGGGGGTATCTATAGTTTTAATTTTAAGGATTTAATAAAATTATATAAGTATTCTTTATATGCTATTACGGATTATTTCTATTTAAATGACGAACTGTCATCCATTAAAAACCCTTATACTAATATACCTTTTACGCTCAAAGAAAATATTTTAATATACGAATTTATCAAAAAATACTATTTTAAAATTAAAAAAACTATACCGGATTTTATCAATAATTACAAAAAATGTTATTTTAATCCAAGGATATTTTCCATTACATTTAAACAGGAACTTTTAAATAAATCAATACATGCCTTTTTAATAAAATTGAATAAATCCGCAATAAAGGCCGAATTTCTCAATTTAATATCATCAAGTCTGTTTATCAGGGAAAGGTATTGTTCATTTTGTTTTAAAAGAATTCAAATTGAAAAGGATTTTTTAGATGTTTTGAAGATATATATACTTAATTCTAATGGAGTATATAAATATGGATTTTATGAACAAAAATTTATAACCAGATGTCGTTTATTAGATATTAAATTAGAAAAATACCATTATAAGACACATAGACGAGCCGTAAAAGGGCGCCAAAATCGCAGGAGAAATAATATCGCCTTGCATCTTAATAACCACCCGTTAAATTTTTAATTAACACTTCGTAAAATTTGAATATATTTTTATATTTAACAATATAATTAAGTAATTACAATGATAATAAATAAACAATACGACGCAGGACGATGCCATGGCCTACTTGTTAATAAGAATGGGTGTCAATGTAAGCGAAAAAAACCACAGAATGGGGTTTTCTGTAAAACACATGCGCGACTATGGGAATCAACGGGACTAAAAACTATTTATTCGCCTCAAAAAACCCCACCATCCTTTAAGAGGGTTAATCTAAATTATAATATAGATAATTTACATAAATTAACTAAAATACAAAAATTATTTAGAGGACGGACTGTTAGGGATAATATTAAAAATAGAGGAATATGTATGTACGCACGGCATCTCTGTAACAATCTCAACGATTGTATGGAATTAAAGGATATTTTTGAAATACCAAATAATGTATTCTTTTCATATAAGGATTCTGACAATTTATATTGGGGGTTTCATATTGAAACATTCGATAGTATAATCAAATATAATATGACTAATCCGTATAACCTGGAAGAAATTTCTGAAGAAATAAAAAAACGATTTAATCACCTACATAATACCGTAGATACTATAAAAACTAAATGTGTAATTAAAGATAAATATCTCGATCTACAAGAAAAATGTATCACTATTTTTCAAAAAATAGACAGCCTAAATAATTATACGAAATGCAGTTGGTTTTTAGATTTAAGCTCATCCGCTTTAAAAAAAATGTATTACTTCTTATTTGATTTATGGAACTATAGGCTGAATCTTTCAGAAAGTAGTAAACATAAATATTTAACTACCGTGCCTCTTTTCGAAATTAAATACGAGGTGTTTAAAACGTATACCGATTATTATAAGATTGCCCATATAATATTAGATATTTTTGATAGGTTAGTATCCGAAGGTAATTCTGAATCCGATAAAAATACAGCAGCTAATTGGGTTTTATCAGTATTAACTCTTGTTAATTCTGATGCCCGAAACGCGCTCCCTTGGCTATACCAGGCGGCTTTCCCTGGCTAATACATTAGATGTGGTTGTATAAAGGTATTAATATTATTATATGTAAATTTTTTATTCACTTCCTCTACTTCGAATAAATTTTGCAAATTAACATCTAAATTAAATAATTTCCTATTTTCAGGATCTTGTAATTTTTTATCGCGTATATATTTACTTATTTTCCGTACCACCTCAATTCTAGAAACTAAATCGGTATTATCTAAATTTAAAAATGTATACATATCGTCTGATAATTTCGTCGGTTTATCAAATTGCTGCTTAGATATACGAGTGCCGCTTTTAATAAGGTTTTCCAACTTCATCTCAGTCTGTTTTTGAATTCTTCTAATTTCGTATGGATTTATTTTCATCATCTCTTTTACGAACATAATTATTTTATTGTTTTCAGCAATAATTGTTTCGCTTATTCCAACTAGTCTTTGAATTTCTTTTATAAGATTTTCTTGTTTAGTTTTATTTTTTAAAAGTCTCCTCCCTTTTTTATTCAGTTTCTTCGGTAATGTTAAGTCAGACATTTATACATTATATTATAAAAATAACCTTAAGTTAAAACTTACTTACAATAATATATACATGAATTTATTGTATCTGGGAAAACCTACATATGGTGGATGGGTATCTTTTACGGCTCATCTAAGTCTAAAGTATAACTACAAAATATATAAAATAGGAAAAAGAACTGAAAAACTAAAATCGGGGGAAAATAGATTAAGGAAATTTGGGTATGGGACAACGTATCAAAATATCTCTATAGAAGATGCGCGGAACTTACCCAATATTATAATTACTGCAATTGATAAAAATTATTATAAATATATAGACGAATTTTCGGAAAAATCTAGTTTAGTTATCCATGATCCCACCGAGATAAAAGGTAACAGTTGTAAACCAGTAATAGATGTTCTAAATAAGTACAACATTATTACTATTAGGCGCTCTGTTAAGGATTATTTAAAAGATATTTATAAAATACCATCTAAATTTAAAGTCCACCCTTTTTTTGAATATGTTAAAACTAATAATAAAAAAACTAATTCAGTAAGCATTTCGCGGGTTGATTTTGATAAGCACACCGATATTATCCTAAAAGCTAATAAACTTTTACCAAAGGATAAACTTATTAGTGTATATGGTGCTAAAAACGACCGATACGTTTATTTTAAGTTAAAACCAGCAAATCTGGATTTTGATAAATATTATAAGGGTAGTTTTAAAAAATCATTTGAAGAATTAGACCAAATATTGAGTAGTGCTAAATTTGTAGTAGATTTATCTGCTATTAAAAATGATGGAGGAGGAAGTCAGTATACATTTTTGGAAGCGATTTACCAAGATTGTATATTGATTTTAAATAAAAAATGGGTTATGGCTAAAGGGAATATTTTTATTGATGGGAAAAATTGCATTTTAGTAGAGGATGAAACTGATATAGTTAATGCTATTACAAAAAAATATACGGATGTTGAATTAAAAAGCTTTGTTAAGCAGGCGAAAAAACTACTAAAGGACCATATTAATGTTAAATGGTAAAACAAATTAGCTAGAGTATAATACTCCACCCATACCATTTTCTATTTTTAATATGTTGTAGTTTCTCCCAAAAACTAAAATTTTAAATTTTTCCGTAATTGTAGAATAATTGTTACTGGTTTTTTGATAATTAAAATTTATTGCAAAACTATTAAGCTTTGAGAAGTTTAGACTCCCTGTAGGCTGGTGAGACGAAGGGTGGAGGGCAAATGAATGAACATAAAACCCTCCATTTAAGTTATTTTTACAACAGCCACTAAATAATCCACCACATAAGTGATTTTGGAAAGGCCCTAAGAGGCTATATAATTCTGGTTCATCTATTTCAGTTATGCGGGAATTATTAGCAAATAACTCTATACTGGTTAATGTATTAGAATTATCCATATTTTTGTAAAAAAGTAAGTTGTCTAACCAACTAGGATAGACAGTCCATATTAATTCACTTATTGGGTGGTTAAATTGTAATGTAAATTCGTCACTTCCAGTAGGCGCGGCCGAACTAAGTTCATTTAAATCAATTTTATTTGAACATTGAACTTGTGTTATTAGATATTCTAGGTTTCCTGATGTAAAAGATTTCTTTTCTTTTGGGTCTAAAAATATATATTCACACATCATGTATATTTCATTTATTTCTCCCTCGAAAGGGACTTTATGCCATTTATTATTACTCCTATTTATTGGTGTTGATAAAAAATTCTCGCCACCAGATACATTTAATCCAGAAATATCGTCGCCAGAAATATTTTCTAATTGAGAGCCAGATAATTTCTGGGGTATATTATTACTATTTGCTATAACTGGACCTATGTCATTTGAATACGTATATACATCTAAATTTTCTAAAGATTTAATTTTTAAGTATAATACTACTTCGTGATACTGAAGTGCGATGAGTGGTAAGGCCAAACCGGGGTTATTATTAAACCAAAAAGAAAGTGGGACAAATACTCTTTTAAATTGGGTTGTTGAGCCACATTTTGAAGAAGCGGAGGACGAATTAAAAATATTAGAACTATCCCTATCGTTAATAAGTGTTTTGAATATTTCATACTGTCCCTTTGAGGCGGTTAGCTGTGTCCATATATCGAGCCATTCCCCATAATGTTTATCAATAGGCTGTCCTCCGATTTGTATCTCAACAGAGTCTATTAATCTTAGGCCTAATTTAGGAATATTAACTGTATTACTCGAAACCTCGAATACGATATACATATTCCTTAATAAATCTCCTTTTTTGTCTAAAATACATTTAATTGTTTTCCCAAATGTTTTATTACCTTCGAAATATTGATAAAACCACTCTACACCAAAGTTACAATATTGATTATATACGTGTTTAAAAAAAGATACTTTTGGATTTCCACACATTTTTTTATTTTGAGGCCCTACAGCCATTAATTGAATTAATCCACCTCCCATTAAATATATATATTATAAATTTATAAATTTCTTTATGTAAATAAATATTTATAAATTTAGTTGCAATATGTTAAACCACCCATTCCACACGTAATACTAAGTATATTATAATTAACTGCAAAGACGGTTAAACTCCTATAAGCAGGGGGTATATCGTTCCCAGTTGTAGGTTTATAGTAACACGGAGCCGAAGTAATTGTAGAACTGGAACCACAACCACCGCTACTCGAAGAACTATTATAAAAAGTTAAATCCAAAACAATATTATCAATTCTTGAAAAATTACATGTTCCAGATGGCCGATGTTCTTCTGGTTTTAAAGCGAATGAGTAAAGATGTATAGCTTCACTTGGTATTGATGAGGCCGCAAATTGTGAATAATTTTTATCGAAGGCGACCGAATCACCTGAAAATAAAGTTTCAAATAAATATTTCATAGAAGTACCTGAATGATGTTGATATCTTTGGGCGACTGTAAAGTAACTTCCATTTCTTTCACGGAACCTATCTTTACCGTTGAGTTGTATTAATGCTGTTTTCGCAACTTCAAAGGTTCGATTATTGGTTAATGCTGACGAGCATGCGCCAACAGATGTATTATCTATAAACCAAATTAATTCTTTTACTGGGTGATTAAAACGGAGAGGAACTGTCACCCTTTCTGAATTAGTTGATATTGATTTTGGTCCAAGGGTTTGGACTTGTTGAAATAAATATTCATGTTTAACTTTGGCGAATTTTCTTCTTTCAGCCGTATCTAAGAATATATAATCGGCATAAACTTCTAAATCCTCTATAATATTTGGTTCTGCCGGAATATCTACTTCATACTTTTCTCCAGAAACATCTTTACCTGTTATATCTATTGTAAAACCTTTTGTAATATCAGTCAAATATTTAGAAGTTGTCAGAGAAAAATTTAATTTAACTTCGTGATATTGTAAAGCAATTAGTGGAAGTGCCAAACCTGGGTTATCACAAAACCAAAATTTTAATGGAAGATATACATCTCCATCGGTAAAAAGGTCATATTTACTATTAATTCGGCTGGATTTGCCAAAAAGCATTTGATTTAAGGTTAACTTTTTGTCCAGTGGTTCGCATAAATCTGTCCATATATTAAGCCAATCCCCATAATGTTTGTCTATAATTTGTCCTCCGATTTCTATTTCCACATAATCTAGAAAATTATAACCTTCTGATGGATAATAAAATTTTAAAGTGTCTCGTGTGCATCCACTTAAATTTCCCGAAGATATCGACGCACTAGAATCATAACTACTTGATATTATTCCAAAATCACCGGTTGTTAATTTAAAAGCTTTTCTCTTAATAACAACATAAATATTTTTTACTAAATCTCCGTTGCGTCCTATAGTAACTGCGAATTTCGAGCCTTGTTTTAAAGTGCCTACTGTGTTTTGTAAAATAGATTCTACTGCAAAATTAGTGTGTCTCTTATAAACTGCTCTAAAATAAGTCATTTGAGGATTTCCTGTTAAATAAACATCTTGTGCGCCGCTAGCTATTAATTGCATTAGAGCTCCACCTCCCATAATAATTAATATACAGTGATATTATTATTAGATAAAAATAACTAATATAAAAATGTGT
>Ga0206129_10006413_pt1 | contig 11983 bp, 10 predicted proteins | sample Helgoland_Spring_8_FD_148616 | JGI IMG/M metagenome (GOLD analysis project Ga0206129, IMG submission 148616) | Pelagic subsurface seawater microbial communities from Kabeltonne, Helgoland, North Sea - Helgoland_Spring_Bloom_20160502_2 | ecosystem: Environmental > Aquatic > Marine > Epipelagic ...
CACCGCCGCCACCGCCACCCTCGCCGCCACCGCCACCCTCGCCGCCACCGCCGTCGCCACCGCCTCCTTCGCCTCCGCCACCCGCGTGCCATCATACGACTCTCAGTCCCAGAAACTACTGGTCACTTGCAGATGAGAAACAATCATGCTCGGACCATTGCTACACAGTGGGTCGCCGGTATTGCAACCAGGACGCCCAGGTTCCCCAGTCTGAGGCATGCATGAACGATCTTCTTTCCGAGGTTGACTTTGGAATCACGTGCACCGTTCACATGGGTCCCGAAAGTTCGCGTCTGGTGCCGCTATTCAATGAGAGGTCTAACAAGTGCCTTTACCAGAATCCGGCGCAATATCTAATCGATTGCGAGGGCGTCTTAACGATGGGCTACGGCGAAACGTACTATGGCGGGCAGCGACGTATCTGTCCATGTTCGCAATTTCCGCTTCCGCCTGGCCAGATTCCTTCACCACCGCCTTCGCCAGGGCCACCGCCCTCGCCCGCGCCGCCGGTCGCAACGGGACCCGGCATAACTCCTGGACTGCAAACGGGTGGCCGCCGCTTACAATCTCTCACCGGCGACGTGATCGATCCCGTATCGGCGGCTGCAGCGCCTGTTGTTTTGGGCCGCCGCCTCGACGACGATGCCTACTCGCGCTTCCCGGGCAACGCCGAGGCACACACCGATATGGCCAACGTGCAGCAGGTGTTCATTGCCGATTTTGACAATGACGGACGCATGGACCTATTCTTTCACGCTCCGGCGCCCTCGTCCGGTTCGTGCGCGCAGCAGTGTCACGGCCTCGGACGCTTTGGGTACGACAGCTTTGAGGTGCACGACGACGTCCGTGGAACACCCACTAACGAGCAAATTCCGACCTACTGCCAGTGTGGCCCGCACTACGACCTGATGATTGGCCCCGGACCACCACCCTCGCCGCCCGCGCCGCCGCCCTCGCCCTCGGAGCCGCCCGCGCCGCCGCCCACCCCAGCGCCCGACATTCCGCCGCCCTCGCCGCCGTTTCCGTGCGCCAAATGCAATCTTGAACAATTAGACACTATACCACACGCTCACATGCGAGCGCGCGCATTGCAGGATTCTACGCGCCGTCGGGCTCTGCACGCTTCATGCCGGATTTAGCCTCCCCCCGACTTCGCCACGGCCACCGCCCTCACCACCGCAGCCGCCCAACCGGCCGTCACCTCCCAGCTCGCCGCCGTCGCCGCCCGGCACGCCGCCCGCGCCGCCCTCGCCGCCACCACCGTCTCCGCCACCGCTTCCACCGCCCCCGCCACCGCGCCCGCCTCCGCGGCCGCCACCACCCAAGCCACCGCCGTCGCCGCCCTCGCCACCGCCACCCCCAGGGTTTCCGCCACCCATTCCGTACATGCCACCGATTGCCGACACCAAGGACTCTCGCCTGCGCTTCCTCGACTTGGACCCGCTGCTCGCCGACGTGCGCGGGCCCGAGGGCACCGCGTGGGTTCCCGAATCGGCGCGCGTGCTGCGTTCGGGAGCCGGCAACTTTTTGGACGCGCCCTACATTGAGCAGGTCATCGTGACCAAGTACGGCTGCCCCGAGATGTTTGATGATGGCCTGTCCTCGTACGGATCAAACGTGTCGCGCGCGTCTGTCAACTTTCAAGTGAACCCAAAGAAGCCCGACTGCGCTCATCCCATACCGGAAGATGGACTCAATCTGGTCAACATGAACGGCGACTGCGGCGTCACCATCCTTCCCGGCGAGCTCGTCGACGGCTTCCCCTTTGAGCCGCGCTGTCTGGTGCTGGTGCTCACGCCTGCGAGCGAGCGCATCATGTTTGACGAGATGGTGGCCGCTGGTAATACCCCTGCTCATTATTGGTACCCGGCCCCAATCCCAGCTCACATCTCTATTCTAACCAGGTCGCAAGATGTCGGACCCATTCGAGGTGGAAATTAATTATACGGTGGCCACCGGCAGCGCCCCCGACGTCAAGACGGTGGGCGCCAACTGCGGCAACTCGCGCGTGCTGCTCGAAAACTACGAGCGCGACCGCGTGGGCCAGGACGTGCGCGACGCGCTCGTGGAGACGCGCGCCGCCATCGCCACGCAGCAGGAGCTCATTGCGTTTTGGGACCACGTGCAACAGAGCCGCGCCATGGTGAGCATCGACCCGGTCAGCTCGCTGGTCACCTCGGTGCTGCCTCCGTCGCCGAGCCCGCCGCCGCCGCCGCCGCCCGTGCTGCAGAATGCGCCGCCCGCGCCGCCCGAGCAGGTCTCCAATGCCGTGCAGACGCAGCGCCTCGCCGACGATCTGGTGGCCCTCGAGGCGCGCCGCGACGCGCTCGTGGCCAGTCTCGACGACTGCTACGTGCCCGACCGGCCCTCAGGGATCATCTGCGGGATGAGCAGCAACGAGGCACGCTCGCAGTTTTAACCACTTCTTAGTTCCGCACACACACATACACACCTTCCATGGACACCTTACACCCCGTTTCACGCGCAGGCACCGGATCCGTGGATGGCGCTGCACGGCGTCAAGTGCCGCGGCTACGACACGCGCTCGGCGCGCGAACGCGACTTTTGCGGATGTGTGCTCGGCCCCTCAAACCGCTCCAACAATCGTGGCCATCTCCTTGCACACGCCCACGCATCCACACTTGGCAGATTGGGACTCGGAAGTCAACCCCATGGCCGCCGACCGCAAGCTGCGCAAGCAGCTGCTCGAGGTGGGCCCCTACTGCATGGCCGAGGGCGGCGGTGTCGCCATCTGCTCGCCCAATGCCACGCGCACGCAGCGCTCGGGCATGTACGACTTGCGTTACATGGCGCGCGACGACCGACGCTACTGCGAGTCCCAGTTTGCGCGCGAGCGCCTCGCGCCCGAGTCGGGCGCCGACATTGAGAGCTGCCGCACCAACCTGACGGCGCGCATCGAGCGCTGCGAGCTCACGTGCGACAGCTGCGCCGCCGAGTGCACGAGCAAGGCCGCACGCGAGCTCGTGAGCTCGTGGCGCTGCTCCGTTGGCTTGCCCGTCATGGGCACCTACTTGGCGATGAGCGTCTCCGACCAAGGCATCGATGTCAAAAATCGGTGGGGCGCCAATCGGCAGCGTGGGCTCATCGGCACGCCCGACGAGTCGTGGGTCGAGCAGTACCGCACGCTCGTGCAAAACAGCATCGACCGGCCACGAATTGCACGCAACAGCGTCTCTTGTCGCAAGAGTCACGTGGAATCTACCACAGGTGGCTTTCAATCGGTCCTTAACGACGAGGGTGTCTATATTCGGCGCCCGGGCTTCATGGTGGGCTGCAACACCGACCTCGACTGCTACTCTCGCTGCGGAGGTTTGAGACGCTTGCATATTGAACAACACACTCACACTACACGCACCCACCACCGCCTCTTTGTGCCCCGTGGCAGAACACCCCCTCAGCGGAAATCCATACGTGTGCACGCACAATCCCGAGTTTTACAGCTACGCCGGCGAGGGCCGGGACGCCTATGAAAACTTGGTCAAGGAGGAGGCCGCGCAAAAGGCCGCCGGCAAGCCGCACCGGCGCGTCTGGCGCTCGAGTAACCAGGACCCGAACTTTTACTTTGTTGATGAGCCGGGAGACGACATCATGGACCCCAAGGACGGTTCGGTGGGCGTGTGCACCGACGTGCACATGGACTATGCCAATACGGGCTGCCTCGATCCGGTGGGCGCTTCGGTCAGCATGACCATTGCAGGTGCCTTGGTGCGCTTTAATCCCGTGTACAAAAAGATGTTTTGTGGCATCCTCATCGAGCACGGCGACAGCGACTTTTTCACCGACGTGGGCATCTCGGAGATCTCGCTCTTCTACCCGCGCACGCTCGTGCACGCGGCGCAGGTCAACGGCGTCGAGCGGCCGGCGGTCACGTGCTGGAACCCCTTGGACTGCGAGCGCAAGTGCGACTTTTTCCGCACGCACTCGCGCGACGGCGGGCTGACCGAGCCGGCGGCGTGCACGCTATGCGACCCCGTGGTTCCGAGTAACATCATCAACTGGGTGCTAGAGGTGCGCGACGCGGTCTTGGACGACCTCACCACGGCGCTGCGACTCGCGGCCATCTGCATCAGCCCGTCAGCATGCATGTGCCAAGTCTTCATGATGGTGAAACCCGCATGGGTGGACACGTTGGACACCAACGTTGGGAACGAACGGTGCCAGATGGGAATGTTCTACATCATGGAACAACAACTAATCCCCTTCATGATAGAAACGGGCGAAGGCATCATCAACGAATACGTCATGACCTTTGTGCGTAGCATCGCCGGCAAGCTGGGCATCAAGGTGAATGACATCTGTATTCCGTATTCGGGAAAGGAATGTCCCTCTGACCCGAAGGCGCTCGAGGCTTTGTTTGGGTGCTCGACCACAGACCCCCAGGCACACAAACGTTGCTATTACGAACGGCAGCGCGCGATTTGTATGGCCAAAGACAACGCAAAGGACCGTTACGAGGCACTCTTTCATTCGCCTACGGCGAGCGAGCTCGAGGAGCAGTTCAGGGAAATTGTGGGCGACACTTACGAAAGCATCCCGCCCGCCATGCTGCAGGCATTCAAAGATGCGGGCACCGCGGGTGCATCGACTACGGGGTTCAACAAGGCGGCGGCGGATATATGTCGAGACGGCTCGATTCAGGACGCGATGACTCTTGAAGAGATCATTCTGTCGTGCGTGTTCAACAATATTGAGCAATTTTGCCCTGGCACCAAGGATGACGACGAACTTGAAACCTACTTGAAGCAGGCAGATTGGAAGCTACCCGACGTGCGCTGGATCTACACCGCCTCGCCGCCTCCGCCGCCGCCCAGCGGCTTTGGAGACTTTCACGACCTCGTGGCGTCCGACCCCGACGGCATGGAGGAGCTGCGCGAAAAGTTGCTCGAGTTCTGGCCCTCGCTCACGTGAGCGAACCACCTGTTTGAACTGTTAGCGCTGACACAAACGCGTTTGCACATCCCGCAAGGACACATTTGTGTGTGGTGCGCAGGTACGTGGCCTCGCAGACCTACGGTTCCAACGTTGGCCGCGAGGACAGCCCCGAGGGCGTTGGATACGGACCCTTGTACCATGTCTCGCGCTACACCATGTCCACCGCTTTCCTGGCCACGGCATACTTCAGGGATCAAGATTCACTTTCGGCAAGAATGGCAAGCCTTTAGCGCTCAAACCGAGTAATAATTACACACTCGCGCGAGCTCGTGTGTGTCTGCGCGCAGGTGCAAGCGCGCTTCACGGGCATGTTTCGCTTTTCGTGCAAAGCGTTCAAGAACTTCATGTCCATTCCGGATCGCGCCGCCGCGGGCACGCAGGCCGCAGAGGGCTCGGAGCGTCCCGAGGACTACACAGCGGCCTGGGACCGCAATTGGTTGATTATGGCCGCGGCACTATACAGCGAGTCGCTCTTTAAAGAGACGGGGCTTTACGTCCATGCCAACGTTTTCGACTTCTGGCACGGAAACTGTGTGGCACCAAACCTAGAGCGCAGTGCGCTTCCAACAGCCACTTGGTCACGCGACCGGGAGGTCTACGGAATCAAAGATGCCCTTCAGAACGAAGTGCCCTTGACCGACTACGGACCGCTGCGAGCCTTTGGTTCGCTGCGCCAGTTGCGCGACACGGTCAACTCTGGCCTGACCAAGGAGGCATTCCCCGAAGATTACACCAACCACCACGCCGAGTTGTGCACAGGCTTCCAACACTGCAAACACTTTAGAAACGATCTCGACGCCAAGCCGCAGCGCAGCGCGCTGGCGCTCTTCCGCGATCGCATCTGCAACCCCACGTACAAGTATGGTCTCGAGGATGCCCTCGGCGACCCGCCCTACGTCACCGCGCGCGACAAGATCACCGACGCGTCGAATCGCAGAAAGAAGAGCTACAACATGTACGTGCCCAACTCGGACCTCGGGCCCGTGGACACCAAGACGCGCTACCACAAGGGCTGCGGCCTGGGCGTCGACGCCAACGGGTGCGATAAAATTCGGTCGCCGAATTTCGAGGAGTCGTCGCTCTGGCAGTGGGTCTACGTTACAAGTTCGGACGACGGCAGCGTCAATCCGGGCTGGCACCGATTGCTGCATCTGCCCATCTTCCCCGACCGTGCATGCGACGCCAACTCGAAACAGGTCTGCAACAGCCACGCCAACGACATGAATCAAAACGAAAACTACGACCTTGACGTGGCCGTGGCCGAGGAGTTCAAAAAGGAGATGCAAAAGGCCAACGATGGCAACCTTGGCATGGCTCTACTAGGTCTTGGTACGTTTGCGCTGTCGATGAGATTTGGCGGAGGTCTAACCAAGCGGTTCGGTAAATTTGGCAGCCTCCCCGCAAAGCTGGCTTTATCCAGTGCAAATTCTATGATTACAAGCTCATCTGGCAACGCTCTCATCGACGCGCTGCAAGGTTCCTCCGTTATCGACGGTTCGGGTTTGGACACCAACAAGTACTTTGCCGCGGCGCGAGTTCGAAGAAGCCTCGCCGATGCGCCCGGACAGCGCCGACTCACCTACATTTCTACAGACGGCACCTTCAATCTCGACGAGATGCTCAAGATGGGTGGTCCCGAAGACGTGATTGGGGGAGACGACGGGGGACTGACCTGGGGACTCACGCGCACCGAAGCTGCGATAAAATTGGCACTCATCAGACAAAGAATTCGTCCAGGCTTTTACACCACAATGATCCATGGCGACCGGCCCGAAACTCCAAGCACGGCCCACCATACGGGCAAGCAAGCGCTGCTTTCAAAGCGCTGCTCGACGTTTCTGCGCCGCAAGCTTTCGGCCGATTCCGACGTCATGGTCTACCTGCGCAGCTGCGAGGCGGCGGCCAACCCCTACAAGCCATACACGTCCTACACCCAGTACACGTGCTCGGCATCACCACTAGAGCTCGACGATATCAAATCGATCGGACTTGCAAATGAGTACCTCGACAGATTGTCGCCTCCCTCGAGTCCGCCGCCACCGCCACCCTCGCCCGAGCCACCGCCCCCACCCTCGCCGCCCAGTCCTCCACCGCCGCCCTCGCTACCTGTGGCCATCTCGACCGGCGAGGCCAAGTCGCTAGCGTTTAGCATGGAGCGTCAGTTCTGCGAGAGCGTGTATCTCCAAAGCGCAGAGGCGCGGTGCACGGCGCTCGCGGCGCAAATGTTTCAGCGCTTTGTGCTGGGAGACGGCTTCTCGCCGCCGAGCCCCGCTCCGCTCGTGCCCTACAACATCCAGCCGCCGCCACCGCCGCCGCCGTCACCACCACGACCGTCGCTGCCCAAGAATGAATCGGACCACATTGTATACTACCAGCCCGAGCGCGTCAAGCTCTCGACGTTTTTCATCGCCGGATACGAGCGCGATCCGGCGACGGCTTCTCAGGCTGTCGGCGCGAACATGGCGCTCACCAACATGGCCAACGCCACGCGCGACACGGTCAAGACGTCCATCACCACCGACAACCTGCCCCCCGACCAGTGGGCCGCCTGCTCGGAGCGCATGGTCGCCAACGGCGCCGTGCTGCCCTGCCGCACGGGCGACGTGCCCGAGCGCTGCCTCGACGGCTTTGATCGGCACTGCGGCACCGCCCAAGAAAACACCGAGGCGCCCTGGCTCGAGGTCGACATGCGCGACGCCTTCTCACAGCTCACCGAGGACCCCAACCAGCCGCTGCGCGACTACTACTTTTGGGGTTTGGAGCTTTCCCTCCCACAAGACGAGCAGCCCGGAGAGCTCTTTTGGAAGAGCGCGCAGAGCGACGAGGACAAGGACACCGCCTACACCGTCACCGTCTACGACGAAAATCACAACCCGCTACCTCAACAGTGTAAGCAATTTTTTGAGCAAATCGTCGACCACTGGGCCGCGGGGCTGGATCACTTCCAGTACGTCTGCCTCGGCGCGAGCGCCGAGCTTGAGACGTACGCGCTCATGCGCAGCGTGCGCTACGTGAGGATCACGCTGCGCGGCTCCTATCGCATGGTATGGATCGATAATCTAAAGGTGGTCTGGCGCACGCTGCGCGAGTTGCCGCCGTCGCCGCCGCCCTCGCCCTCGACGCCGCCGCCGCCGCCAATGCCGGCGGCGCCGCCCGACGCGCCGTCGCCGCCCGCGGCGCACGTGTGCACCAAGTACGAAAATCTGCGCCTCGACGCGTCCACGCTCACCGGCGGCCTGCTGCTCGTCTACCAGGAACCGTGCGGGCTCACCTTTGAGCAGTGTTGCGCCCTCGCCTACGAGCACGACCGCACGCACGTCTTCCAGCTGTCGGCCGCCGGCTGCTGCACGCTGCTCGACGTGCCGAATGCGGCCGAGCGCGCTACGCTCGCACCCTCGCTGCCGTACGAGTTTGGCGCCGCCGCCACGGGCGTGCGCGACGCGGACCTCAACTAGCTGTATTGTAAGTGCTCGAGTTTTACGCCTCCCAAAAGTCAAGGCGAAGCCTTCGCAGGCGATTGGTTTGTCTGCGAAGGCTTCGCGGGGAGGACTGTCCAGCGAAGATTTCTAAAAGTGCCGTCCCGGCTTCTAACATCCCCCCACTTTTAGAAAAATATTTTCTAAACCGAAGTGCCCGCCTTTTGAGGGGCCGCCAAAAGTAGAAGGAAGACCTCACTTTCAGAAGCCAAAGTAGATACACTTTAGAAAGTGCTTGGGTTTTACGTCGCGCGGGTGTGACCACAACCATGTGACCACAGCTTTGTGCTTGGGTTTTGGTCAGGCCGCCTGGTCCGAGCACTCCCAGAGGGGGTCACCCCCTCTGATTGCGGAATAATCAGCCACCCAACAAAACTGCTTAGATTTTACGACCTTCCAAGACGGGTGGAGCCGGCGGTGCGCGCGCGCACGTCAACACAGACGTAAAACCCAAGCATCTCGCAATCAAGTGGAATCACGCTTGAATCAACCAAGAGACGCACAACCCAAGCACATTCACACACATACAAACACACACACACCCATGCTCAAAACCCGAGCTCGGCCAACTCCTCCGCCGACGCTCGCGTTTGGCGCGCCACGCTCTCCCGCGAGTACCCGAGCGCCACGAGTTGCGATTTGCGCAGACCCGACTCGATCAGCGTGAGCGGTGCCACGCCGACGAGGCACTGGCCACGCGGTTTGGTTTGCACGAGCACCTGGTAGGCGAGCGCAAAGTCGGTATCGCAGACGCATAGCAACGTGCCAACGTCGAGCCCCAGCTGCTCAATGGCCGAGGTGCCCGCAAGCAAGAGGGCATCGCTGGGCGTTGCCAAAAACTCGGCCACAATCTCGTCGGCACCAAAGGCGGCCACGGCATCGGAACAAAACGCGGCGTCGCACAGGTCGAGCGTCTCAAAGCCGAGCGTGCGCAGCTGCGCGGGCTGCGCAGCGCCACGCTGCTTGAGCTGCGTGGGACCGATGCCGACCGATGTCAACGTTGCGGATGCCACCTTGTGTTTGACGAAGAATGCATAGTCAAGGTCCTGATCGTCGGCAGACATCACGTCCTTTGCGGTCACCGTGCCATTGATGACCAGCGCCAGTCGTTGTCGCGTCGTGAGTGCCGGCGCCGCATGCGCGCGGCCTTGCTGCTGCTGCTGCTGCTGCTGCTGCTCGTCGTCCACCGTGCGCACCACCGACATTCTGCACGCGGTTGCCGTTGTCGCTAGCCGCTGGCCCCACGCAAATGGCCAGCGCATTCACATGGCGCGTGCCCGCTCTGGCAACGGGCGAATCGCGGCGCGGGCTAGCGGCGAGCGACCGCGCACTCGATGGGCAAGCAGAGCGCCGAATTGGCCGTGACCGGCGAATTGGCACGCGCCAACGCACTCGGCTTTGTGTCTGTGATGATTGTGATTGTCTTTAGCATTGCGTGCGTCGTCTGCGTGGCCAATGCGTTTGCAAACGCGGTGCTCGCGGCATCCCCGCCGCCACCACCACCCGCGCCACCACCACCCCTCTTGTCGTACATTGTGAGCGCCTCCGCACGGGAGTGGTGGTACCGACAGGTGTGTGCGTTGTGGGATGTGCCATGCCCCCACCCCGCGTAAATCCCGCACGCGAATTTTTAAATGTGCAGTTTGTCGTCTCCCGGTTCCCCTTCCAAGTCGAGTGGAGGAAACTCTGCAACGTCTGCCAATTCCACATCTGCAAGGTGTTTACGACGGCTCCAATCGTCAAACTCGTGCAACGTGCTGGAAATCACAGTGTAGGAGAGCAGCACGCACACTATTACCAAGAAGGAAATCCCCAGAAAGACGGAAAGTGCTTGGTTTGCCAATTCGTTGGAATCGTCGTGCGCTTGGACTTTTGGGAAAAAGGTGCTCGGCGTTGCGTTGACGTGCCCCATGCGGCGCTGCACGCGCGTGCGACGCGCCACTTTATTAGTAGCACCAAGGTGCCCCACTATAGCAAGAGCCCTAGCGCGGCGTCCTTGCGGTACGCGTCGCTCGTCGCCGATGAAGGCGACCGCCGAGGTTCCCTTTGCGCAGTGGCTGAGGGAGCGACAACAACAAGCCACCGCACAGCCCGCCCAGACTTGTGCCAGAGCCGTGACTGTGGTAGCATCGGAGGATGCGCCCCTGATAGAGCGTTCCCGAAGACGAAGTGCGGCACCCGGAGATGGAAATCGCGTGTGCCACTGCTGCCTCCTCCTGCTCGCAACGCTCCTGATTCCGGTCATCATCCTCGTCTCGATGCAACCGCCCGACCCGGACACCGATCGTGTCACCGAGACCCTCACCTTTCACGGGCCGCTCACCAGTGTCACGATGCACGGCTTTCCCTTTCCCCCGCCTTTTCCGCCCTCGACTCCCCCCTCACCCTCGCCGCCGCCGCCTTTGCCGAGTGTGCCACCGCAACCCGCGTCACCACCCGAGGCACCGTCTCCGAAGCTTCCGCCCGTGCCGCCATGCCGCCCGCCCAGCGCGCCGCCGCCGCCTCCGCCCACGTGCCTGGGCCTCGACGACGCGTGCGGCGCGACCATCGTTGGAACGCCCAATGCGAGCCTGCTGTGCTGCGCCGGCACCTCGTGCGCCGCGGCGGCCTGCCCCGGCAACAGCACGGCCGACTATGGCTTCACCTGCTACGCGTGCGCGGGCGGGCCGCCTCTCTTGCCGCCGCCGCCGAGGCTGCCGCCCAGCCCGCCGCCCAGCCCGCCGCCGCCGTCGCCACCGCCGCACCCGGCCTCGCCGCCCAACGCGCCGCCGCCGCCCTCGCCGCCGCCGCCCAGCCCGCCGCCGGTGCGGCCGTGCGCGTGGACGTGCGAGACGTTTTACGGCGACGGCCACCGCGAGCGCGCCGAGGAGTGGTGCCACACCGAGGGATGGTGGACCGAGGAGGGTCGCGAGGCGCCGCACGCGGAAACGTGCGTCGTGCACGCCACGCGCCACGTGCCGCCCAGCCCGCCGTCGCCGCCCAGCCCGCCCGTGCCGCCCTCGGCGCCGCCCGCGCTGCCGCCGCCGCCCATGGCGCCCTCGCCGCCCATGCACCCCTCGCCCGAGCCGCCCAGTTCGCCGCCGCTGCCGCCCTGGTGGCGCGCCGGACGACGGCTGGACGCGGACGCACGGGGGCCGTGTACGGGACCTATGGACCTCGTCCTGGTGCTCGACTACTCCTCGAGCGCAAACCCATACAAGAACGAGATCCGCGAGCTGGCGGCGAGCTTCCTGAGCATGTTCGAGCTCTCCGAGAGCGGCCCGCGCGCCACGGTCATCACCTTCGACAGCGCCCCAACAAATGTCGTGCTTTGGGCCACTAACAGCAGCCACTTCTCCACCGATGCGGTTGCCATCGATTCGGCCCTAGCCAACTACACAGACACCCAAGCCCAATTCGAAGATTCCTCAATGATGCACACAGCCTTTGACGAAGCCCAAGCGGCCTTCGAAGGCGATGTGCGGACGCCATCGGCCAACTCGCCCGAGGCGCAGCGCTTCGTGCTACTCCTGACGGACTCCGAAGGCGAGAGTGTGGGGCATACCAGGATTGCA
>Ga0206129_10006434_pt1 | contig 11953 bp, 13 predicted proteins | sample Helgoland_Spring_8_FD_148616 | JGI IMG/M metagenome (GOLD analysis project Ga0206129, IMG submission 148616) | Pelagic subsurface seawater microbial communities from Kabeltonne, Helgoland, North Sea - Helgoland_Spring_Bloom_20160502_2 | ecosystem: Environmental > Aquatic > Marine > Epipelagic ...
TACACCATAAATGATTTTTTTTGTTTAAACTCGAATAACGTAATATTTATGTAAAAAATATAATCCTATTATTATAATAATGAGTGATCCATCACATCATTCTTTAGGAGGTCAAAAAAAACGTGGGAAGCGAGGGAGAAAATTCAACGAGAAAGAACTGCTAAAAGAGTACAATAGTGAAGTTCAATCAACTCTCCAAGAACAGAGAAACATGTACGAAAATATGCAGCATTTATCGCAGAATGAAAAAGATCTTTTTGAACAAAAGTTTGCCCGTCCCAAAACAAGAGGTCAAGAGATCTATGCTTCTACTTTACGGTCCAAAACAAAGAAAATTATTATTGCTACTGGACCTGCTGGAACAGGTAAAACCATGTTTGCTACTGAATATGGTGTGCGACATTTTTTAATGGGTAGATGTGAGAAATTGATTTTCACTCGCCCTTCTGTTTCGGTAGATGAAGATTTGGGTTATTTACCGGGTACATTAGAAGAGAAAATGGCACCCTGGGTACGACCTATTTATGATATTTTATACCAATTTATTCATCCAAAAGAAGTGACTGAATTATTAGAAGATAAAACAATTGAGATCGCACCTCTTGGATATATGCGTGGAAGAACTTTTAAAAATGCTTGGATTGTTGCGGATGAAATGCAAAATTCAACAATATCCCAAATGAAGATGTTATTAACACGTTTAGGAGAAAATAGTCGAATTGTTATTACCGGTGATTTAGATCAATGTGATAAAATAGAAAATATGAATGGTTTAGACGATTTTTTGGACAAATTTCGTGGAACAAGGTCGTCAAGTATAGGAAGTTTTGAATTTGAAAAAACCGACATACAGCGAGAAGATGTAGTAAAGGAAGTATTAGACATTTATGAAGGAGAAAGTATTCCATCCCATTATATCCAAGATCATGTAGAGGAATCTGTTGTAGAGGAATCTGTTGTGGAAGAAGTGACAACGAATGATAATAAGGACGATTAATTTATTATAAGACTATAATTGTTTTATATGGAGTATTTATATAAATGGTATTTAACAAAATAGGAAATTGGATGTCCAAAACATCCCAAGGATTAATTGAAAGTAAATCAGTATTATATTTTTTGGTAGTTTTAGTGATTGTAAACTTATATAATTATACCATGATTGGCGATGAAATGTATGCGGGGGTTATGATTATTATTGGATTCTTAACGTCTTTTTTTAGTAAAAACATGATTGTCATATTATTTACAGCAATTGCCGTGACTAATTTGATCCGATTTGGAACGGAATTATCGGGTAAAGAAGGTTTTGCTGGTATTGATATTGACACATTAACGGATCATGTAACTTCCCCTTCTACAGACAACGTTGATGACCCAACAGAAGAGGAGGTAGAAGCTCAATTAAAGAATATTGACATGGGTGAGATTAATAAAAAGGTGCAAGATGAGATCACAAATATGGATTTATCTGAAACCGAATTGAACAAAGATCCGGAGAAGCGAGATCAAACACTAGACAAATTAGTAAAAGGTGTATCTTCTTCTAGTATGCTGTCACAACTGGACAAGTCCATTAATACATCCCAATTAGAACTGGCCAGAGATAAACTTACTTTAGCAATGAAACATTCCAATCGTATTGTAAATGAAGAGCAACGGAAAGAAGTTGAAAGCATTTTTTCAATTCAAATGAAATTAATCGATCAATTAATGAATATTTCTCCATTAGTCAACGAATTTAAGGATATTTTAAAGACGGCAAATCACTAATTACATTAATTGCGAAAAATATATATATTATGGAATAGTAATATATATATTTTATTTAACATATGAAAGAAGGATTTACATTTAATAACGATTTTCCATTTAATAACGATTTTCCATTTAATAACGATAAAGAAGGTTTTATGGATGTGATCGATCCGGCACTGAACGCAATACAGAGTCTTGCTGACGGGTTGACCGTTGGTTTAAGTATTACCTCCGTGATACAAAGTATATTTTCGGCAATTGCCAATATTCTATTAACTGGATTACAAATAGCAGGAGCTATATTGCAGGCATTTGCGATTGGTATAACAATGTTTGCTACTATTATGCAAGCTGTATTTTTTGCGTTAGGAATAGCAATGGCAATTTCTCTTATAATTATGCTTGTTGTTGGCGGAAAATCATGGATGAAAGGTTTTGGAGCACATATGGATTGTGCTGGTTTAGAATTTGCTACAGGTTTTCAAAACACCGGTACTGTATTGGATGTAATGGCATCTTGTAGTTGGTATAAGTTCAAGAATTTCTTGAACGGAAGTTGTACACGCTATTATATTGTCGATATGGTATTTGGTATTTTATATGGTGTTTTCATTGAACTCCCTCTTATATTGATAAACGCCATTTTCGGTATTGATTTGACACCATTAGTCACGATGATATGGAATATATTCATGTTGCCATTAGATGCGTTATTTTTTGCTCTTTCCGGATTTCATTTAATCAAATGGCCGGAATCGGTAATACGTAAATGTTACAGATGTGAAGGCAAATGGACCATGAAGAATGGGCATACTGTTACTATATACAAAACGTTTGCCGAGTGGGGTCAATTATTGAATTGCTCTGGTGATCAAATATTATCAGGAATTAATCATATATTCACAACTCTAATGCCAAGTGAAAGATGGGGAGCATGGTTTAATAAACGTCATTTACCTGGATATGATTGGGAACCTGGATTTTGGGGGTCATCACCACCGCCGCCCAAAAAAGCATCGGTTCCTTTTAAGACTGCTTTTGATGGTGTAGATGCTAGTAAGAAGGAAGATGATAAAAAATAATAAAATTGACAAATAAGTATTGTATATAACTAATATATACAATGCCACGCGTTTCGACAAAAAAATGTATTCCAGGTTTATTTTGTATGGAAAATATGACCATGTTTTTATTGTTTGTTTTAATTATTACAGTTATTTACATGTATTATATGAATATTGTAAAACCAGGTGTTCGTTATAATAATACCAGTTTTAGTCAACCAGTTATTTTAATGGCACCGCCAGTCCAAGATGTTGCCCCTGATACTTTAGCACCTGTCTCTAGTAGGACTCATCCTTTAGTAAATTTACATAGTCCTCCATTGAAACAAGAAGGAGGTGCTGCTATTAATATACAAACACGCGGTCCCGAATTGAATTATAGTCAAACGGGTATTTTAACACGTGAAAATAGTGGAGACGATTTGATTTTACCCTTAATGGGAAGACGTAGTTCAAATGGTCGAGATAAATACCAATATTATACAATGACAAATAATGCCGGAAATATTCATACTAAATTGCCTATAAGTGTAAAAGGTAGAAGTTGTACATCTGATTTAGGGTGTGACGAAATTTTTAATGGAGATGTTGTTTACGTAGAAGGATACAAAGATACATTCCGCGCAACCATTTATGAAAATATGCTTTATAAATACATTCCTTATTAATAAAATCGTCATGTAATATAAATGAGTTTTTCTGGAAGAGAATCTGAAAATATACCTAAGAAAGGTGGTATGTTTGGGTTTAGGAAGAGAAATAAAATTAAAAAAACCAAAAATATACCACAACTGATTGCTCACATTTTAAACATACCGAATGATAAAATTGTTGTATTGGATAAAAAAGAAGCAGAAAAAAGAGACAAAGAAAAAAGAGACAAAGAATCGACCGACAAATTTAATCAATCTTTGAAAGAAATGAATAAATCATCTGATGAAAGTAAAATAGATGATTCTACCACAGATTCGTCAGGTGGTCCTTCTAATACTTCAGAAACAACCACACCAGAAACAAGTAATAGTTCAGAAACTTCAGGGGAGGGAAATAATGATAGTCAAAAAACATCATCAAAGGGATCTCCAATAATATCTTCTTATAATTTTGACCCATCTGTTGGTCAAGAAGAACAAATCAAGATTAAAGGTGTTATGGGCAGTTTAAATAATATATTACGCCTTCCCGAACTTGGACTGTTTGGCGATGATGAAATAGAAGGAAAAACGGACAGTGTTGTTATGATTGAAAAAATAATCGACGACGATGGTGAAAAACAAAACCCACCGAAAGAAATTTATATGGAACCATTGATTCAGATTATAGAATAATGATATTTTTCATTGATTAATTTGTGACATCTTATTATACAAATAAAAAGATGTCAGGATTTGATTTAAGTAAAACAGTTGATACTAGTCGATCTGTAGTAATTAATTATTTACCTTTGGGCATTACATCTATATTTAGAGATGAAGTGAATCAATATATTACTGCGGATTGTGCTATTTCATCTTCTTCCAACATTACGTATACGGATGGTGGAAATACAACCGAATATAAAGCAAGCAAACTTTGGATTATAAGCAATTCCAATGATACAAAAATGAATGAACTAAATGGAGTTCAATCAAATGCCCAATTAATTATTCGCAATATTAACGCAAACGGCGACAAAACACTTTTTATGTGTTTTCCATTGAATATTGTGAATCCTGGTCCTCAACGTGGTGCGATTGATAGTATTATTCGCGCAACAGCCGATAATGTTACACAAATGACAGTAAATTTAAATAACGATATTTTCCGTGAAACTGTTCCGGATACGAAATACATTGAATATACCAGCAATTTAGGAAACAACGCAACTGTCATTACTTTTGGACGCGCTTTAGAAATTATTTCCATGAGCGCAATGAATTTACAAAATAATCTGGATTTGTTTAATTTACAACCGGATGAGTATAATATTCTTGGAGCACCTGTTCCAGGTGAATGGATGGAATGTGACTATGTGCCTATCGATTCGGATGAAGTTGCGGCTTACAGTCTACCAGTAAGTAGTGGGTTAGTCCAAGACAGCGCAGCAACAAATTCATTAAAAACAATGATGATGTTTATTGTGTTTATTTTTATGGCCGTGGTATGTTTTAATATTATTCCATTAGGTTATGTATTCATATTACAGTTTGTTTTTTCATTTAGTGAAGTTGTCAATCCTATAGAACAGCGAGGAACAATGACACGAGTAAATCAATCTATTGTTGTGGTTCTTGGACTTATAGCCGGATATTGCTTATATATTGGTGTTGTGGGTGATCCAAATGTATATCCTAATTATGCCAATTACTTATTATATGGTATACTCACGTGTGTCATTTTGGTAGTTTCTTATTTAATTATTGAGTCCAAGAAATCGTTTTCTAAAGACTGGCCTATTGATGAAATTCAAAAGGGTCAAAAATCGTAAATTATACCAAAATATAGGGATTTTCTTCGCTTTCTTGGAAATATAAAGAAAACATATCTAAACATTGTTCCATATGAAGATGGGGTTTCTCTTCCCATTCACTATAGGTCAATGCTTTTGTAGTGGGTCTTTCAAGAGACAATAACCGTTGAAGTGCCATAAGTCGTCTTTCAATGGGTTTTAATGTCTTGGACAATGTGCGAGATATTTGTTTCCATCGCCATTCAAATTGTAATGCTGCTTTCCAGTCGGGGAATCCTGAAATATGACAAACGCGACACCATGAATGTCCGGCCGCAACTTTGATGCCTGTTGCATGAGCACCACCTTTAATTTTTTTGTTATGTTGTCTCAGTCGCCTGTCTAAATCTACAGTAGCGCCAATGTAAGTTGAACCATCCGTACAAAGTAAAAAATAAACAAACATGATTATATGTTACAGCATATAATAATATGAAAAAAATGACCAAAAATACTTAGTGAATCAAAGACTCTTCTAATTCCAAAATAAGGTTCTTGGACTCTCCTTCTTGTGATTCTTTGTGATGTAGTAATTCTTTACAACCATCCTTAAAATCGATTGATACATCCCACCCTAAATCCTTCAACTTCTGATTACTAATGTAATACCGCTGGTCATTGAATGGTCGATCTTGGATATAAGTAATGTATTGTCCATATTGGGTAGTCTTTTTGATATTTTTAATCAAAAATTTGGCAATTTCAAACACACTATATTCCATATGTTCGTCACACCCAATATTGTAAATTTCCCCTATTTTTCCCTTTTCCAATATTGTTTCAAATGCGCGTGCGGCGTCATAGGAATGTAGAAACGCACGAACGCAACTTCCATCCCCTTGGATAGTGACATTTTGGTTGTTTTCTAACATTTTAATGAATTTCGGTATTAATTTTTCCGGATATTGATTCGGTCCATACACATTATTTCCACGTGTAATGATAATAGGCATTTTGAAGGAATGAAAATAAGATTGTGCGATCAATTCGGCACCTGCTTTGGTTGCCGCATATGGATTCGTTGGACACAAAATAGATTGTTCCGTCTTTTTCTCTTCATTCATGTCCAAGAAAGATTCGCCATATACTTCGTCAGTAGATACGTGGATAAACTTTTCAATATTTCCATATTTTCGGCAACATTCTAACAAAATATGTGTGCCTAAAATATTGTCTTGACTATATTGTAGTGAATCTTCAAATGAATTTTCAACATGGGATTGGGCCGCAAAATGGATGACTTCTTGGACTTGATATGTTTCCAAAATGTGTTCCATGAAATCTTTGTTTGTAAGATTCCCTTTTATAAATTTATAATAGTCCGAATTTCGGATTTCTGGCAAAATATTCTCTTTATTCGCGCAATAATAAAGAGCATCAACGTTAATGATGTTGTATTTTTCTTGCTTGAAAACATAATTAATGAAATTCGACCCAATGAATCCACAACCGCCAGTTACCAATAAATTTTTCATTATAAAATAATAACATATAGAAAAGTTAGTATTTTACCTCATGTCTAAAAACTGGCGATTCCATTTACATTAGTAGAAACTGGTTTGTAAGAACTATGGAGGAAATTAACTGGTTCACTGCGTCCAATTGGTGCGCGTTCTTGGACAACCTCTTCTTCTAAAGTTGGTTCATCCTTGATCTGAATGTCAACAGTGCGAGGAGTTTCTGTAGGAGGGGTTGCTTTCTCAACTTGCTTCTGAACATCTCTATTCTTTGCTCCAGTTTCCTTTGTATTTTGAACATAATGACTCTTATTGCGAACAGTGGCACTACGTCTTAATAAAGTATAAGCAACAAATACAAAAAGAACGCCTAAAACTGGACTACTATGAACAAACATGGCAATCATAGCACAAAATAATACCAAGAGTCCAAGAGGGGACTCAATATAAGGAGAAAGTGTACTAGGTGTAGTTACAGGGAAAACTAGATATAAGGCAAATACAATAAAGACTAGAATTTCGACAGGTTTTACCTTTTTCAACATGGAATTGATTTTCATTATATAGAATACGTGGATATTTTCTTAAAAAAATTGTTGTTACTAAATGTTTATACGTTGAAAATATTTATAAAATCAGTGGATTTATGATTTTATAAAATTTATGCGCGTTTTCTAGAACCACGTTTTTTGCTTGTCTTTGATTTCTTACCACTGCGTTTTTTACTTGTCTTGGATTTCTTACCACTGCGTTTTTGTTTGCGTGTGCGTCTCTTGCCGCCATATTTACCGTATGTTGGACGACGTTGTCTCCCAGTAGGACTCCCAGTAATACTCCCAATACTTCCAGTAATACTCACAGGACTTCCAGTAGGACTTCTTTGATTAAAATGTCCTGCTTCTTTTAACTTATGTTCGCTGTCAGCTAACATTTGATCTATCATCTTATCTTCTTCCGAGTTCGATGACATATTTATTTATATATTATATAAGTAAAATAATGAAACGCATAAAAACAAAATTGAAAAATGTATAAACACAAAGTAATATATACAATTAACTAAATGTCGTCACAATGGAAAAGAAAAATGATGTTCAAAAAAAACAAGGCGAACATAAAGACCAAATATGAACCTTCGGAATCTTATAAAGAAATGGTACGCAATGGAGCATATTTGGGAAAAAAAGGATATACAATTCCGAAAAGTCTATTGGAACCGAAAGATTTAGAATCATTATATGAAGATTTAAACGTAAAGCCCATCACTCCAGGTGTTACATATGGTGCGCCTACAGACGAAGGATCTTTTCCAGTATATCGAGAAAATGATAAAAAAATATATATACCCCGATTCTTCGGAATTGAACGTTATGGACTTCCCAATAGATCGGAAATAACAAAAGGAGATAATATTTCATTGGAATTCCCTAAATCATTGCGCGACTACCAAGACAAAATTATTGATGTTTACATGAAACATGTAGACAACCCTATATGCTGTGGTTCTGAACAAAACGGCAATGGTGGTATACTCGAGGTTCCATGTGGACGAGGCAAAACGGTAATGGCACTCAAAATCATATCCGACATACAAAAGAAAACGTTAATTATTGTTCATAAAGAATTCTTAATGAATCAATGGATTGACCGCATTGACGAATTCTTACCTGGTGCTAAAGTCGGGAAAATCCAAGGTCCGGTTTTCGATGTAGAAGGAAAAGATATTGTTATTGGTATGTTACAAACATTGTATGATCGCGCACTTCCGGAGAATGCGTTTGATTGTTTTGGTTTGACCATTATAGACGAGGTTCATCGTATTGGAAGTGAGCAATTTTCCAAAACATTATTACGCGTTGCCAGTCCAAATATGTTAGGTATATCAGCAACGGTAGATCGTAAAGATAAATTAACAACTGTGTTATATATGTTCATTGGACCAAAAATTTACACCGAGCAACGCAAAGATGAAGACCCTGTTTGTGTGCGTTCGATGGAATATATTAGTTCGGACCCGGAATTTAATGAAACTGAATATGATTTTAAAGGACAAACCAAATACAGCACAATGATCTCAAAATTGGGTAATTTTGGTCCACGAAGTGATTTTATCGTCAAAGCAATTCAGGATTTGATAGACGAAAGTCGTGAAAAAGGTGAAGAAGCACAAATTATGGTTCTAGCACACACACGTTCATTATTGAAATACTTTTATGAATCGATTTCGCATAAAGGATTTGCGAGTGTGGGATATTATGTGGGAGGTATGAAACAATGCGATTTACAAGAAACGGAAGGAAAACAAATTGTATTGGCAACATATGCTATGGCAGCTGAAGCACTGGATATTAAATCATTGTCAATTTTGGTGATGGCAACCCCAAAAACGGATATTACACAATCAGTAGGACGTATTTTGCGTACGCGACACGACAATCCAATCGTAGTGGATATTGTGGATCATCATGATGTATTTCAAAAACAATGGAAACAGCGTAAAACATTTTACCGAAAATGTAATTATCGAATTATTGGCATTGATTCTATTCGATATAAAACCATGAGTTTGGATTGGGAAAACGACAAAACATGGACCAAACTGTTTGATCCAAAGAAGTGGAATAAAAAAGACGATGATGAGTGTACAGGAGGTAATCCAATATTAAAAAAGAAATGCTTAATTTCAATTTCAGATTTGGATTTGGGTGGAGATTTATAATATTGTAGTATTTATAAATCTACTGATAATATAAATGATCATAGTGAAAACGTGGAGAGGAAGATTGGGTAATAATATTATTCAACTTTCTAATGTTATACATATTGCAATATTTTGTAAGCAGAATATTCTTTTTAAAAGAAAACATCATTTGTTGAATGTTGATACAATAACAAAATATTTGAGTAAATATAAAAATAACAGAATTTTAACAGATAGAGGTGATTTTTTTGAATCTAAATCGACTTATCCGAAAGAAGTGTTTGAACAAAATGTAGAGGAAGTAAATAATTTATTAAAAGAAGCGTTTAAAATAAAAAACGTTAATAAATTAGATGCTGAATTAGTTATACATATAAGAAGTGGTGATATATTTACAAATTTACGCCCTCATCCGCGATATGTCCCTCCACCTCTTTCATATTATACAAATATAATAAATGCCAACAATTATAAAAAAATAATTGTCATATGTGAAGATACAATTAATCCAGTTGTAAATAAATTACTTGAACTCTATGAAAACGTAGTACATAATAAAAACAGTTTGGAAGAAGATATTACATTAGTGTTGGGAGCATCGCATATAGTATCGAGTGTTGGTACATTTATACCAACTTTGTTAAAGTTTTCGGACAACATTAAATATCATTATAGAACTCATTCTTATTCTAAAGAATTAAAAAAATATTATTCAATAAATAAGCCTTGGAAAAATACAAAACAACAAAGAGAGTACATTTTGACATATACGTACGATTAATGTGTAAATATTCAAACGCATTTTTATATATTTCATACCATTAGTCACAAAATTGAAATATGATAATATATATATATATATATTAACATGTCAACCAAAAGAAAAATTGAATCTCCAACTGAAAATTCAAAACGAAAAACTAAAAAAAAAATGTTAAATACAAATTTAGACAAAAGTCCGATCATGATATCTCCTACTATTAATAGTGCTGTTAATAAGATGAGTACAAAAAGTGAAGCAGATGAAGTTGCCGAAACATTTGCGGAACAAGTCGAAATAATTGTAGCCGATACTCAACAAGAAATTCCTAAGAAGTGTCGAAAAGATGTGGAAAATAATGGATTTGAACTCATATTTGCTTTGTGCGCTTGTGATTCCTCTATTGGAAACAAAAGTGATATTATAGACGCACGTTTTGAAAATTATCAATCTAAATTATTGGGTTGTTCTGAATCCGATTTTGAAAAGTATAAAAAAGATGTTGAAACGCGCAAACCCAAAGTGGTGGATCAATATATAAGTAAATTCAAAACAGGGTTTTCAGATATGGTAAGTGATGAAGTAAAATATGTATATTTGGAAGGAAAAACGTTAACCACGCAAAAGTTAAAGGATTTAAATACAGGGTTTGATACAAAACAAGCCAAATCAGATGTCTATATAGAAACCGATAAAGAAATAATTGGATTCAGTATTAAACAGGATAAAGGTTGTACAAAAACCAATTTCTCTGTTGAAAAAATGTTAGGTGAACTTATTAGTGATAAAATATTAAAGAAAAATTTCAAGAAAGAAATTGGTGATAAACGGAAAGAAGTGTTAAAATCACACGGTATTGATAATAAAAATTTGAAGGAGAATCGCAATAAAGCAAATGAAATATTCTATGATAGTTTGGAGCGAACAAATCTGTACTGGAACGCATTAAAGGAGCATTTGGATAATAATCGCGAGGCTATTAAAAACGAATTGATCAAAAATTTGTTCCCTACAAATTTGCCATACAAACTATACGAGTTTGACGGATCTACATTTGAAAAATTGGATGTGTCAACCGGTGATAAAACAGAATTTTATGAACACGAAAAGTATTATTATGACGATAAAAATAGACGTCGCAAGGCAGCAAAGATGTTTTATAAACTAGTGGTGAATGATAAAAAATACCGTATTGAAATTCGTTTCAAAGGGAACGCCTGGACTGGCGCACCACAATTCCTAACGCATTATGACCCCAATATTACACCCCAAGGAAGTATCGAAAATAAAAAAATGTCTCCAAGTAAAACACTCAGTTCTTAATTATATAATTCAATATTTTGTTGAAATTATACATAATTGTATATTTTTAATACGCGACTCATGACAAAATGTACTACATCAACATTGACCGCATTACCGAATTGTTTGTATGCGATTTGATCGCTTTCGTGTAACTGAAAACTATCTGGAAAGGATTGAAGACGCGCACATTCGCGTGGTGTAATATGTCGTCTCTCTTTGGCATAAATCGGTGTTTGGACAATAGCGACCAATGTGGGAAAATATTTGCTCTTTTTCACGCGAATACCCGACTGCCGCAATTGGATAAAATGATTGAAAATCGAATCATTTTCTTGTTTTGGTCCTGCTTGCCATTCCAACTTGGCATATATTTCACGTTTGGATAATTTGGTTTTGTATTTTTCGTACCATTTATCCCAT
>Ga0206129_10006436_pt1 | contig 11951 bp, 10 predicted proteins | sample Helgoland_Spring_8_FD_148616 | JGI IMG/M metagenome (GOLD analysis project Ga0206129, IMG submission 148616) | Pelagic subsurface seawater microbial communities from Kabeltonne, Helgoland, North Sea - Helgoland_Spring_Bloom_20160502_2 | ecosystem: Environmental > Aquatic > Marine > Epipelagic ...
CTTTATGATTGACCTGCCGCATGATCTGGCATCGGATGATTATGTCGGGCAAGGCGCGGATTCTGATCGGATGATGATTGGTCTGAACCGCCAAGCGATTGAGTTTGCTCGCGATGCGGTCGAAGAATACGGGACTGATCCAAATTACTTTGACCCAGTGGGCAAGGTCAATGGATCTGCCAGTGTCGCAGGTGACGCCCATAATGCCAGCTATGCGAGACATTTGTCCAGATTGAGCGAGTATTTTGAGGTGTTGGATGCTCAAACGATGTATGAGCTAACCGGAAGTCGCCATTACCGCTCTGGGCTTTACACCCCAGGTGCAGTGATGTTGCAGCCTGCCGGTTATATTCGCGGTTTGGGTAAAGGATTACGACGCAGTGTCGGATTACACGAGAACTCCGCTGTTACGAAATTTGCCAAAATCGGCTCTGATTGGTGTGTTAAGACCCTTAAAGGATCTGTTACCACACCACGCGTCATTCTTGCCAATAATGGACATCTTGAAAGTTTCGGCATTGCTAAAGGGCGATTGATGCAACTGTTTCTTTATGCCTCAATGACGCCTGAACTGACAAAAGGTGACATCGCCAACTTAGGCGGCCAATCACGGTGGGGCATCACCCCGTCAGACCCGATGGGTACTACCATACGTCGAATTGATACGGGCCAAGGTGGCAATCGGATCATTACCCGAACCTGCGCGGCAATGCGTCCTAATATGATTACGTCTAAGGCCGATCTGGCGCGTGCATTAAAAGTGCAGCAAGAAAAATTCTACAGTCGCTTCCCACAATTGGCAGGGATGAAAATGCAATACCGGTGGGCCGGACATTTGTGCCTGAGTTTAAACAGCGTTTCGATGATAAAAGAAATTGAAGACGGGTTATTTTCAGCCTGTGTACAAAATGGACTTGGCGTCACACGAGGGACATTGACGGGCATTGCTGCAGCGGAAATGGCTTGCGGTGAAGTCTCGGAAATCACGCGATACTTCATAGCCGAGGATCAGCCTAGACGGTTGCCACCACAACCCTTTGCAACGATTGGGGCGAACGCCTATCTACGCTGGAAAGAATGGCGTGCAGGCAAGGAATAGCCTAAAAAGATGGCCGCTCAAGCTCGGGTGGTCAATTGCTTTTAATATTTACGGCAAGCTAAGTTTGGCCATACGCCCGCCATCCACATTATAAACTTGTCCCGTAATAAAACTGCATTCCTCTGCTGCGAGGAATGCCACCAAAGAGTAACTATTCTGAGGCGCTATTTAGGGCGCCATCATTGTGACGTTTAATTGAACTTTTCAGGGACGGGTCACATTTGGGGAAAAGATGGATGCAATTCTCATGCCAGCCCCGTACCCGGCAAGAATGACACTGCTTCCAAACAAGAAGAATGCGCCTTGACTTAACAATAGATCCTGCACTTGTGGGCGCGCGCCTCTGTGCTCGATGGAAAGCGCCTGAATGGCGCCTTCCCAGTCCATTGCTTCACGGATATCGGACGCTGAGACGATTTGAATCAAGCTAAGTTTTTGCGGAAATTGAGGCAATCGGTGCCCCGAGTAGATCCCAATCCAGCTCCACACCGAGCCCAGGCTTTTCCGCCATCGCCATGAAGCCATTCTTGATGATTGGACCGCCAGTCGCAATCGGATGGGTTGTATATTCGTGGAAGGCGGAGGATTGGAAGTGGAAATCCCGTGGGGTGGAATGAGCCAGATGCGCAATGGCCGCATCGGCAACTTCACATCCCCAGGTGTCCTCGATGGTCATGACGATGCCCAGCTGCATGCAGACATCCCGGATAACGCGAGATTTAGTGAGGCCACCCATCCTGCTGATCTTGAGGTTGATCGCATCCATTGCCCGCTCATTGTGACCACGCAAGACAGCTTGCAGGCTATCCATGCACTCATCCAAGATTATCGGATGGTTGGAGTAGTCGCGAACAACGCGGCATTCCTCATAGGTTTCGCAGGGCTGTTCGATATAGATTCTTGCATCCGAGACCGCGGAAACAACCCGGACCGCATCGTGTTGGCGCCAGCCGCAATTTGCGTCAGCGGCCAATTTGTTGCCGACGTTCAGCTCCGCAGCCACTTTCTGAATACGCTGAATATCCGCATCAGGGTCCGCACCAACCTTCATCTGAAATTGATTGAAGCCCTGTTCCTGATAGGCGACCAGTTTTTCGGCCATTGCCTCGGGCTCGGCGCGTGAGACCACTTTAAAAAGACGGACTTCATCTTGCTGTCGGCCGCCAAGCAAATTGTACACTGGCTGGCCGGTGACCTTACCCATGATATCCCAGCAAGCGATGTCGACAGCGGATTTTACGTAAGGGTGGCCCTTCAAAAGCTTGTCCATCAAACGGTTGATGTTGCCGATCTGGCATGGGTCTTGGCCAATCAGCTCAGGCGCCATGGTCGTGATGCCTGTGCGGGCGCCTTCGGCGTAGGCTGGAAGATATGCAGGCCCAAGCGGACAGATTTCCCCGACACCATATATCCCTTCATCGGTTTCGATTTGAACGATCGTACTATCGAAGGCTGTGAAGCTCTGGTTGGACCAGGAGTATGATCCTTCCTTCATCGGTAGGTTGACTTGAAATAAGTTGATTTTTATTATATTCACTGGGGATCCTTTCTATGCAATGCCAAGGAATTGGGCAACTCGGCAGTCTACGGTGATCGTCTATCTTCGCGGGAGATAAAAATAGTATATTTGGGTCATATTCTTGTATGTCAGCCAAGTGGAGGGCATTGTCAGACAAACTTGACGTCCCATTGGTTGGTCCCTAACTTTTATGAATGATAGCAGAAAATCCATTTAAGTACTTCAAAACGTCTCCCAAAATAATCCGCTTAGCAGTTATGTATTACGTGCGTTACCCTCTTAGTTTTCGCCAAGTTGAAGATATCTTGCATGAGCGCGGCATTGATATTTCTTATGCATTGCCCGCAGGGTATTGCCACTAGCAATATCCCGAGAGGGAAACTGTACGGTTCTGGGTTGATAGGTTTGGTTCAAAATTTGCTAAGGAAATCCGAAAGAAAAGGGTGGGTCAACACTCAAACTGGCAATGGCATTTAGATGAAGTCTTCGTCAAAATAAACGGTGAGAGATTTTACCTTTGGCGCGCTGTTGATCATGAGGGGGAAGTTCTTGAATGCTTTGTTACAAAACGGCGTAATAAAGCAACAGCAAAGAAGTTTCTCATAAAAGCAATGCGTAAATACGGCTCACCAAGGATTATTACATTAATTTTATTTTACTTGCAAAAAGCAATTAATTGTGAAAAACAATTAAATAGAGAACCATAATGATTCTCATATTATTTTCAACAAACACTCTGGGGAGGGAAAAATGAAAAAAAATATTATAAAAGCATTATTAACATCAGCTGTATTGGTACCGTTTGCTACGTCAGCTATTGCTGGAAGTGAGGCGCGTACAGATTTAGTGATAGCAGACCTTGGTCAGCCTGAAACTAATCCTTGGGTCATTAATCGACATCGCTTTGAAGGTTGTGTAGCAGATGCATTGGGAGTTACACTCAAGGAGTATGATGATCAGAACTCTGAAGAACAGCATGTTTCGCAAGCAGAATCTATTATTGCAAGTCAACCTGATGGATTAATATTTAATCCTTTGACAGCACCTGCTGGAATTCAAGTTGCAAGATTACTAGAAGATAATAATATTCCAGGTATTGCTGTAGGGCGTTTAGTCGTTTCAAGCTATGATGACGATTATCAGGGCGAAGACTTTATTGCCCAAGTTACGCAAAACAATGACACCTGGGGCGAAGCAATGGGTCGTGCTACTGTAGAATTGGGATATAAAAAAGTAGCCATGATATGGACACAGAAAGGTAATATTTCTGCTGCTGAAATCTGGCATGGAGCAGCTCGTGAACTTGAAAAAGGTGGCGTAGAAGTTGTTGCTGAAGCATGGGATGTATTAAGCCGTGAAAATGGGCAAAAATATGCTGAACAATATATTGCACGTTTTGCACCAGGTGAAGTTGATGCATTTATCGTAATTGGTGCAGTAGCGGGCCTTGGGAGTAAGTTTGCTATAGATCAAGCTGGACGTGATGATATTGCCGTAATTACAACTGATATAGACGAGCAAGTTGCTGAGTTTATAAAGCAGGGTGAATTGGAGTTTTCAATTGGTGGTCACTGGATGGTGGGCGGATTTGGTCTAATTCAACTTTATGATTATCTTCATGGTCATCCAATAACAGATACCCAACCAAAAGTAGGTTTAATACCTGTTACAGCAGAAAATGTTGAAACCTATGCTAATGGATTATTAAATGGCTGTATTTTGTCTCCTGAGACTGTACGAAGCCTGAGTAAAGTACATAATCCAGATGCGGATCTTGTTGGATTTATTAATGATTGGCAAGCAAACTGGCAATCATTTGTAGAATAGTATTATCATCCTCCCGGTGATATTACAAAAGTGCTTCCAAGTGAAACTCCTTGGAAGCACGGATTAAATATAAAATAATAATAAGAGGTAAAAATGAGACTATTTGGATATACTCCTGAGAGAGGAGCAGCAGCTGGTGATACTATGCCTTTTTTCCATGCGGGAAAGTGGCATCTTTTCTTCTCTCAACCTCCGGTTGATGCTTGGGAATATGTTGAACGTGCCCGTGTTTCGACAGCTTATATTAGGTCTGATGATTTGGTAAACTGGGAAGTGATGCCTGATGCTTTTGGTCCAGGCGAACATGGGGAGTGTGATGGTGATGGTATTTGGACTGGTTCTGTTATTGAGCATGAAGGTAGATTTCATTTCTTTTATACAGGTTACAATCGACAATCCACATCACCACAGACCATATGTAAAGCTACTTCTAAAGATATGAAAATTTGGGATAAGAAAAAAAATAATCCATTGATTACTCCAGACCCTCGTTGGTATGAAACTGTTGATTGGCGAGATCCGTTTGTCTTTTTCGATGAGAAGGCTGAATGTTTTAAAATGTTGATCTCAGCTCGCTTAAAAGAAGGCCCTCAATTTCGTCGTGGTTGTGTTGCTGTTGCTGTATCGAATGATCTGGAAAACTGGGAAGTTTGCCCACCTCTAAAGTCTAGTATGCTTACCCATTGCCCAGAATGCCCTGAAATGTTTCAATTAGGAGACTGGTGGTACTTGGTCGAAAGTAGGTATTCTGAGCGGATGCAAACTGTTTATCGTGTTTCGAAGTCACCGGAAGGACCATGGGAAAGCCGTAAACTTGATAGTTTAGATGGGCGTCGTTTTTATGCTGCAAAGTCTGCAAGTGATGGTGAACGACGCTACAGTTTCGCATGGATACCCTTTCGAAAACATAATGATCCCAAAAAGAATTGGGTCTGGGGTGGAGAACTTGGAAGTCCTCGTGAATTGATTTCGTTGAATGATGGTACATTAATTAGTTGTTTGCCAAAAGAAGTTTATGACAGTTATGATGCGGTTATAAAATACGAATTTCGCCCTATGATGGGAGAATGGAACTCGAGTGAAAGTATAAAATGCGAAGCTATTGGTACATACGCATATGCGTTTTTAGATGGACCAAGTTGTGATGATGTACTTTTAGATGTTATTATAGAACCTACTGCTAATACTGAAGCCATGGGAGTTTTGATTGAACCTTCTGGAAATGATGATCTTGAGAGTGGATACTGCCTTTCGATCGAACCTATGAAAGAGCGTGTTGTATTTGACCGATGGCCTGCAGAAATGGACCCACTTTGGGATAGTTTGGTGCTAAATGAGCGACATGGTATTGAAGTGTCTCAAGAAATTGATAGTCCATTAGTTGAACGTCCGTTAGCTTTTAGCCCTAAAGATAGACGTTATCACATTTTAATTATTCGCAAAGGATCGGCTATTGAATGTTTTGTTGCAGGGCAGGTTGTAGCTTCATTCAGAATTTACGAAATTTCTGATACCTCATCTTGGGGGCTTTTTGTCCAAGAAGGTGCTGCAATATTTCATAATCTTACATTCAAGGCATAAAGCATGGCTTTAATTACTTTAAGACAACTTCTGGATCATGGGGCTGAATATAGTTACGGAGTGCCTGCTTTTAATATTTCAAATATGGAGCAGGGGATAGCAATTATGGATGCAGCGTGCAAATTTGATGCACCTGTAATATTGCAAGCTAGTCTGAATGTGCGAAATGTATACGCAGGCGACCGAATGATAGTTGGCATAGTAAATGCGCTTGCAGATATGTATCCGAAAAACCCAATATGTCTTCACCAGGATCATGGTCATAATGAACAAGCGTGTGTAAGCGCTATCGGTGCTGGCTTTACCTCAGCAATGATGGATGGTTCATTGATGGAAGATGGTAAGACACCTTCTGAATATTCACATAATGTTGATATTACTGGGCGAGTTGCGCAGATAGCTCATTGGATTGGGGCATCTATCGAAGGTGAACTTGGTGTATTAGGCTCTTTGGAAACGGGTGAAGCTGCTCAAGAAGACGGGTCTGGTGCAGTAGGTAAAGTAGACTTAAATCATCTTTTAACAGATCCTGATCAAGCTGCTGATTTCGTTTTAGCTACGAAAGTTGATGCACTTGCAATTGCCTGTGGCACATCACATGGAGCTTATAAATTTACGCGAGAACCTGATGGTGATATATTATCAATAGCACAGATTGAGGCAATCCATAAACGCTTGCCAGAAACACATCTGGTCATGCATGGCTCTAGTTCAGTTCCACAATACCTACAGGATTTAATTAATGCCAATGGTGGTGATATGCCACAAACTTGGGGTGTTCCAGTTGAAGAAATCGAACGTGGCATTCGGCATGGAGTTCGTAAGGTTAATATTGATACTGATTGCCGTATGGCAATGTCTGGCGCTATGCGCCTTTTTGCAAAAAATAATCCGCAATCATTTGATCCGCGTGCATTTTTCTTAGCTGCTATGGAAGAGCTCAAGTCACTGGTTAGTGATCGCTTTGAGCGATTTGGTACTGCTGGACAAGCGCATAAAATAAAGCCGATTGCATTAGCTGAAATGGCAAGCAGATATACATCTGGTGAGCTTGATCCATATGTGGTGTCAAAATGACGCGAGCACTTTTTATTGGTAGATCAGTTTTGGATATAGTTTCTTTAGTTAGAGAATTCCCAGGAGCTGATGGAAAAGCTAAAGCTGTAATTAATGATTTAATGCCTGGTGGTTCATCACTAAATGCATCTATTGTATTTTCTCATTTAGGAGGTGAAGCAACCTTAGCAACTTCTATTGGATCTCCTAATCTTATTAGTAACTTTGTTGAAACTGACATTAAAAAATACTCTGTAAACCTTGAGGATGTTTGTGAAGATGTCGACTACAAAATCCCATTGTCGACGGTTATTTCTTCAAGTGATTTGGGAACACGTATGATTATAAACGGTTTTCAGGATGACTGTAAAAATCTAAAAGATATGACTAGTATTTTCGCAAATGATTACAAATTGATTCAGCTTGATCAATATGAGCGACCATTTGTAGAAATGAATTATGATAATATACGTGCTTTTGAAGGGCAGGTCATACTTGATGGTGGTAGCTGGAAAAATTGGTCATTAGACTTTCTTCATCTTGCAGATATTCCCATAGTTTCAGAAACGTTTCTTAAAGATGGATCAAAGGCTTTCGCAGAAATGTGTGACAACTTTGGAATATCGCGTTGGGCCATAACATGTGGGTCGAATGGTGTCATTTGGAAAGATAATGAAAAAACAGGCCAACTACCTGCTATTTCTATAAATGCAGTAGATACTCTAGGTGCTGGTGATATTTTCCATGGTGCATTTTGTTATGCTTTTGCAAAAACCTATAAATTTGTTGAAGCTTTAAGCTTTGCAAATGAGGTTGCTGCAAAATCATGTGAAAGTTTTGGCACGCGGAGCTGGATGGATGTCTAAAGAAATTTCTGAATATGACGAATTATTTTGTAAACTATTTCCTAATTGTGTAAGTGCAAATTTTGAAAATAAAACTCCATTTATAGTAGGTATTTCTGGCCCACCAGCGTCTGGAAAATCTACACTCTCTGAGCGAATTGTTAGTGACCTTTTGAATGTTGGAATTAATGCATGCTTTTGTCCCATGGATGGGTTTCATCTCAGCAACTCAGAGCTTGATATATTGGACCTTCGGTCGGTAAAGGGGAGAATTGATACTTTTAATGCAAATGAATTTGTTTCAGCCTTAAAGCAATTGAAAAATAAAAAACCTTTCTGGTGGCCAACGTATTCGCGTATTAGACATAATCCCATTGCAGAGGGTATCCATATTTCTGGCACTGAGGCGGTATATATCATTGAAGGTAATTATTTATTGGAAACAACTGAACCTTGGAATGTTGTTAAAGATTACTTGGACATTTCTATTTTTGTGGATATGCCAGATAATTTATTACACCAGAGATTATTGAAGAGGCATAAGAAAAGTGGTCGATCAGAACTTCAAGCAATAAAAAAAATCAAAGAAATAGACATGCCTAATGCAGAAAACATCAGAATAAATAGGCAAACTGAAGATATATTCTTCTATGAGAATTCTAATGATATGTAATTTTTTTCAATTACTTGCAAAAAACAATCAAAAACCTTTAGTATGTATAATACATATTTATAGGAGTCGATATTAATGAATGTAGCACGTAAAGGGTTATCATTAGGCGGTGTTTTGGGCTATAATCGAAAAGTCATACTGAAAGTTATCCATGATTTGGGAAGTTGCTCGCGTAAAGACATTAGTGATGTGACTGGTTTAGACCAAGCTACTATTACAAGGGCTATTAATACATTATTAGAAAATGGAATTGTTAGTGAGGTTGGGCTTATTAAAGGTGGGCGTGGCAGGCGATCGATTAATCTAAATTTTTCTTCGAGTGGAAGATATATGCTTTGTTTACGCCTCCAACGGCGCAGTTTTTCACTGGCAGTTTTTAATCTTCGCGGAGAGCTAGTTGATTCTGAAGAGTTACCTATTTTAAGTGGCACCTCAGCATTGAAGAATTTTTCTCATATCAAACAAAAAATTGAAAAAAAAATTCTGACTTATAAACAGATTGATGGAATTGGTATTGCAGTACCTGGACCATTTCTTGAGCAAGATGAGCGAGTTATACTTATAACTGAGAGCCCTGAATGGCAAGGATTTGACCTAGTTCCAGAGCTTCGATCTAGTTTTGAATCCCTCTCTTTTTTTTCAACGCACGATGCAAAAGCTGCAGCACTTGCGGAGTGGCGACACAATGCAAGAAATTTTAATGCAAAGGTATTACTTTATATTTCTGCTGGCCAAGGTATTGGCTCAGCTCTTGTCGTAGAAGGTGAAATATATCGAGGCGCATTTGGATTGGCTGGAGAAATGGGCCATATGTCAATAGATGCAAATGGCGCTTTATGTAAATGTGGCAATACTGGATGTTTAGAATTATATGCTTCTAGAATATCTCTAATTAGAGAAATTAGAAAGCATAAGATGACTAAAGATATAGAATATAAAAGTTTTTCTGATGTAGTTGATGCTTACAAGAATAATGATATTATTGTTACTAATGAAGTTAACAAAGTAGCTAGATATCTTGCTCATGGTATTACCAATTGTATTAATTTTACAAATCCTGACTTAATTGTAATTGGTGATGAATATGCTAACTTTGGTGCGCAATTTCTTAACGAAATTAAAAAGCAGATAAAAAATAACCTTCTACCTAGTGTTTATAAATTAGTAAAGATTCAGCTCAGTACTCTGTCTGAAGATACAGTACTTAGGGGCACGTTTCTTGACGCATTTTCTCAATCCTACCTTGGTTCGAAGCGTCATGAAAAAACTTGACTGAATGAAAAATTCAAAGGAAATAAAAAATGGAAAAAAAGCTGACAGTACCAATTCTAACGGTTGAAAATGTTTCAAAAAATTTTGGTGGTGTCCAGGCTTTGCGGGATGGATCATTTGAGCTCAATCGTGGTGAAGTTGTTGCAATTGTTGGTGGTAATGGAGCAGGTAAATCAACTTTAGCAAAAATTATATCAGGTGCATATGTGCCAGATAGTGGTTGTATTTGTATAAACGGAGACGAAGTAAAAAGGTCAGATCATTCTGTATCTTATATGCAAACTTGTGGCATTGAAGTGGTTTATCAGGACCTTGCGCTTGTTCCTAATATGACAGCTCCTTATAATTTATTCCTTGGCCGTATTCCAACAAAATGGGGGATATTTGTAAATGAGAAAAAGATGCGTGAGAAGACACGTGAGGTTCTTGCTCAGCTAAATGTAACAACTGTTCAGGATTTGTCCCAACCAATTTCTTCGATGTCGGGTGGTCAACAACAAAGCATTGCTATTGGTCGAGCAATTGCTTGGGGAAGTAAAATTGTTATTCTTGATGAGCCAACAGCTGCACTTGGGCCTAATGAAACTTCTGAAGTAGAGAAACTTGTTGAAGATGTTCGGGATAAGCATGGTACATCTTTCATTTTGATAAGCCATAATCTTGATCAAGTTAGGCGACTAGCTGACCGAATTATCGTAACCCATCATGGAATTACATCTCAAGAATTCAGACGAGATGAAATAACTTCAGATAGGCTTATTAAAGCTATTACGTTGGGTGAATAAGGAGAAAAATATGATAAATTATTCTAAAATAATTAAACCTTTAATCACAGCTAAAAGAATTGAGAAATTACGCGATTATGTACCGTTTATTGCGATTGGGCTCGTTATATTAATGTTTTGGATGATATCAGGTGATCGTTTTATGTCAGTCAGGAACTGGACCTTCATCGCACAACAAACACCTGTCCTAATGCTTCTTGCATTTGCACAGTTAATCATCATCACAACTGGCTCAATTGATATATCTGTTGGTTCTAGTCTTGCCTTTTCTGCATTTTTTGGAGCGATTGGAATGCTATGGTTTGGCGATGTTGGATTAATTGTTGGTGTTCTTGCTGGAGGGTTGGTTGGAATGGTTAATGGGATTATAATTTCATTATTAAAGATTCCCTCATTTGTTGCTACACTTGCGATGCTGATCATTGTTCGTGCGCTGGTGATTATTGCTTCAGACGGAACATCTATTTATATTACTTCGGGCACTGGTGCCTCTGGTGGTAATATAACATCAGTTACAGCGCCTTGGCTTCTGTCTATGGGAAAATTTCCAGCGATATTTATAATAGCAGCTGTTGTAGCTTTTTTTATGTGGTTATTTTATGAAAAGACTGTTTTTGGTCAACAATTACGTGCTGTTGGTGGTAATGAAAAAGTACTTCGTCTTGTAGGTATTAATCTCACTCTCTTTAAAATAAAAGTTTTCGCTGCTGCTGGACTTATGGTTGGCTTGGCTGCGTGCGTTAATCTAGCTAGAGCTGGGGCAGCGACTCCTCAGGCAGGCATGATGATGGAACTTGATGCAATAGCAGCTGTTGCTCTCGGTGGTACACCTTTGACGGGTGGTTATGGAAGCGTAGTTAAAACAATCATTGGTGCTTTAACGCTGACCATTGTTCGCAATGGCTTGACTATTGCCGGTGTTCCACCATCTTGGAGCCAAGTTGCTTTAGGTGTCTTACTTATTAGTGCCATTGCTATTTCATTAAATCGAAATAAGATTGATGTAGTGAAATGATAACCTTGAAGCTGATGCTTGATTTACTTAGTTGATCGACACAGTGATGCTGTAGCTCGTTCGTCTGACAACACCGCCATCTGCTTCCCCAGATTGCAAACTAGCCCATAATTGCGTGAATAACTGCGTTGTTTCAGTGAGATACAAGCGTACGTTTTGTGTGATGCATGGGCCGAAGTTTTAATTACCAGCAATTCTATAGATTTTACTCAGACACTCATTTGGTGAGGGTGGGTTTTGGTAATTAAAAAATATTTTTTTACAAAATTGTTACATTGA
>Ga0206129_10006437_pt1 | contig 11949 bp, 21 predicted proteins | sample Helgoland_Spring_8_FD_148616 | JGI IMG/M metagenome (GOLD analysis project Ga0206129, IMG submission 148616) | Pelagic subsurface seawater microbial communities from Kabeltonne, Helgoland, North Sea - Helgoland_Spring_Bloom_20160502_2 | ecosystem: Environmental > Aquatic > Marine > Epipelagic ...
TTACTTCAATCTCGACAACTTTTCGCCAGCTTCTAAGTGCTGCAACATGCTCTGATTTTGATTTGAAAACGCCCCCCATATCATCAATTAACTCGATGCTTTTGTCGGTTATTTGGGAGCTTGTTTCTTCTAGCTCGGTTAAAATGTCGCGGTTCGCTTGTATGGCGGCCTCTATTGCTTTAGCGTTTGTTGCAAAAGCCAGACGCTCATCGTACGAGTGGTCTGCGTTCAATGGGATGCCTTTAACGCTGCCAGCCACCTCATCACAAAAATTTTGATGTTCTACTGATCTCATGCTGCTTTCTCCGTTCGTTTAAGTTGTTCTAGCTCTAGCATTAACATTTCAGCTTCATCGCAAAGCTCTTTCAATGCCCAGCTTGCCCGGTCAATCATTTCAAATGTATCAACCGTTATTCGGCTGGTTTCGTCAATTAGCGCAAGCTCGTTTGCTATTGCTCTTTCGTTTTTGTAATACTCTTTCATGCTGCCCTCGCTTGTAATTGTTCTACGCCTTCAAGCACTTTAGCAAGCACCTTCTCAGCGACTTGGAAAAACCCATCTAGCCATTCATAGTCAACATTGCACGTTAATAGCATTGGGTCTAAGTCAGGGTGATAAGCTAAAAAATCCCAATCACTCAAGCCAGACACATACATCGACACTTGAAGCTGTGGGATGTATTGCGTGGGGATTTGGTTTTTCATTAAATACGATACTTGTGTATGCGCTAAAGGGCTTTTAATCTCTAATCCTTTGACTAGCTCACCATCGGCAAAAATAAGACCATCAGGCGAACAGGAATAGTCACCAGATTGAATCATCGCCACTTGTGTAACGTCTACGCCTTTAGCCATTTCGTACCAGCTCCGAGCGTCAACCTCTATCTCATGACCTCGCTCCATCGCGGCACTTGTATAACCGCTTTCTACTGGCTTACCCATGACGCGCTCTGCTATCAGTCGGTTTATGTAATTCTCAACTTTCGCGCCTGTGGCTGGTTTGCCTGTCGGTGTGTAAATCTCACTAGCACTTGAGGCAGAGATTAAGCCGGAGCGTAAAACGTGCCATTCGTCTGAGCCTTGCTCGCATTGATCGTGGATAATCATTTAGACCGCCTCGCTTCCAGTGAGTTATCAATCTGCTTTTTAACGCTGTCGTAATTCTTTGCGCTAATTTGACTTAAATCGCTAACCTTTGCCCACTTGAAAAAGCTCGACTTAAACCCTTTAAACTCGCCTTCACAATCAGATAAAAGCGTATCTAGCTCGTTTATTTGGTCAACACTTAAACCATCAAACGGCAAGCGACCATCCATATCTGAGTCGGCTGTGGTTAAGCCAAGAGAGCTTGTTAATGTGTATCGCTGTAGGTATGTAACAGTTGAGCCAATGGCCTGAACAGAGTTTTTAGATCCGCTACCATCTGCATCGGCTGTCATTGATGTTCGCTCGCTATGCCCTTCAATGTGAGAAAGTATGCAAGTAACAGTTATACCGTTCTGGTGGTCTTGTTCGAACCGATAAGACAACCCGCAATCTAGTAAAGTGTCTTTTATCTGGTCAACAATGTCGGCTAATGGGGCGTAGAAGTATCTAGAGTCATAACCAGATTTTGTCTTGTTGATTCTAGGTGCTTCGGACTGAAACTTAGTAACAGCCATTAGGTACGCTGTTTTAGCTTGTTTGGCTTCATAGTTTGCCTGCAGAGCCATTAGTTTTTCTAATTGGTCTACGTCTGCGCCTTTGCTTACTGCAAGCTCTAAAAGATTGCTGGGCGTGGTGATAACCGCATCTTGTTTTTGTACTAATTGATTCATCTTAAATAGCTCCCAAAGTTAGCAAAGCCAAGCCAAGCGCAAATCCGGCTAATATGTCCGGGCCGTTTACTCTTAACCATCGCTTGATGTAAAAAATCTGAGACTCCAGGTTGTACTTAGCTCTGAGTTTCAGGCTCATTTGTTTTTGCTTAGTGAATGTCGTCATGCGTTACTCCTATCAATGTTGCGGTTAATCGGTTCTGCCTGGCGTATCTATTAGCCTTTACTAAAGGTCTAACTGCCTCGCCATGAGCTGCTTCGTTTGCTATCTTCAATGATCGAAAAACAGGAACTTTGTCGGCTAAATGATCGCTTTCGATGTACCAATTTCTACCCTCAAAGTCGTCTAAAAATTCCGCTTGTAATTGTTCGTGGTTCATTTGATCGCCTCACAATCTTCCGTTAATTTCTCAGCCCAAAAATCAAAACGCTCCGCAAAGTTTGCGCGATGGTTGCCTGTCAATCGCTCGATAATCAGAGCTTTTAAATTCAGGGCCGCGCTTTCTGGCGACTCACCTATCAAGCACACAATGTCGTCACGACTAAAGTCTGCTAATGACTCACCTATGCGCTTTAGCTTTTCGCGGTGGGCGTTGTATCTAGCCTCAGCCGCATCATTCGCCAGGCATAGCTCTAGAAACTCGTTGCCTTCATTCAGGCTTTGTTGTGCTTTATTCATTCTCATGATCCTAAGTAAATTAGTGCGGCGTTCTTGCAACCTAGCGCCGCGCTAGGCATCAACGACCTGCAAGTGGTCAGGAGTGTTAGTTCGCCTTGTTGAAGAACCAGTGGCTCACGGACTCTAACGCTTGCTTTCTCATAAACGGCTTTAATGCTTGCCCTCTACGATTAGCCTCCGCTTTTAAAGCTTTAATAGCTCGTCTATGCTCAGTGGCGACTCGCGGCTGTTTTGGTTTGGTCCACTTAACTGGATCTGTGTGTAACCCTTCTGGTAATCGTGCTGCACTCATTTCCCTGCTCCGTTGTTGGTGTATTGCTTCGATGGGTTCATGTTCGCACAAACTTTATATAATGTAAAGTATATTTAAAATAAATCTTTTTGCTCAGTGTCAGTAAACCTTGTATCTGACTCTGATAGGTTGATAACAGCCTGAGCATAGTATGAGTCTTTTAGTTCTATACCTATAGCTTTTCGGCCTAGCGACACTGGCGAATAAACCTCACTACCAACGCCCATGAATGGAGTTAATACCACCTCACCCGCATTCGAGTAGAGTTCAACAATTCGGTCAATAACGTCTAACTGTAGCGGATGTACGTGCTTTTCGTCCTCTTCGGTCTTGGCTTCTCGGAACGGTAAAACATTATCTATTCTAATATCATCCCAAACAGACGAGGCGTAACGCTGCCAAATGTAATGACTCAATTTATTAGACTTAGGGTCTTTATGGTCAATGAATTTTTCGTTTAAATAATCCCAAAGCTCAGACTCGTTAAACTTAGTCTCGTTCGCGTTGTTGAATGCTTGCGTGATGTTTGGTAGTACCGGAGTAGATCCGAAGTATCTTTTAAGACCTTCGGGGTTCGTCACTGGCACTTCGTTTTCGCCTTTGCGCGTAAAGATAAGCATATAATCGGGCATAGCTGTAAAGCACTTTGTGGAGTCCTCAACTATGAATTTGTGCATTAAGGATTGAACCATTGTTCTCATTCGCACCTTCAAAGGCTCTTTCCATATTGTGATTCGGTTTCTATACTCAAAACCATGCTTAATATGTAGCTTGATTATTTCGTGCGGAAAATCCCATAGTCTGCAAGTATTGTCGAATACGTCGGTACAGTGGACGGCGGTTATCCTACCAGGCTTTGTCACTCTCGCTATTTCGCCTATCAGAAAATCATACTGCTCTAAAAATTGCTCTTTATTTTCGCAGTTTGAAAAATCTCGCTCAGATGATGAATAGTTGTACAGCCCTGCGAACGGTGGCGAATATACAGATAGGTCTATTGATTTGCTTGGCAGGCTTGGCAGTATCTCCATGCAGTCTGAGTTGTAGATCGAGTAGTTATCTTCGTGTAGCTCTTGTTTAGTTATCATTATAAAAACCTCGGTAAGTTTGCTGATTGTTTAAATTCTCTATTCGCTTCGATGTATTGCGCGTTTACGTTTGCCACTAGATTTAGGTATAACTCTTGCGCCTTTTTTGTCTTTTCGTCAATCGCTTGTATAACCCTGCTTTGACCATCGCTAATTATTAAATCTAGTTGGACGTCTGATTTTTGACCAAACCGCCAAAACCGCCTAATAGCTTGATAGTATTGCTCATAAGAAAAGGTAGGGAAAAAAGTAGTATGATTACAGTGTTGCCAATTCAAACCCATTCCTGTCATCTTTGCTTTAGTTATTATTCTAGGTATCTCACCACGAGCAAAATTAACTAAAATATCCTCTTTTTGTTCTATTGACATAGCCCCCTTAATCTCAATAGCGGAACTATCAAGATCGGATAGCAGTGCGCTTTCTTCATTAAGGTTGCACCAATAAACGCTAGTCTTGCCTTGAGCTAGTTCTGCGGCTAACTCACATCGACCGTTTACAGTCTGCTTTTGCTCTAGCCTAACTTCGCTCATTGATTTTGCAATAGGGGTAAAAATCTGCACTTGCCCGTTAATGTCAATCATTGATTGATTTTCTACAGTGTGGACGGTTTTGTTTAGGTTCGGCAGTTGATACCGCGTATCGTCAAAGTCGCCCAAGTCGCTAGGCTTTTTAAACATCAACGCCCATGAGTTGACCCATGCGAAGAAGTCGCGTTCTGCGTGTGGCTTTAGGTAATACTTTTCGCCTATGTTTTGAGTAGAGTCTGCCGAGTTTTGGTTGTTCTTAAAAAACTTAGTAAGCATGTCCATATAACCCATGTAACCCAAAGCCTCTGAGCTAGTGCCTAATTCTATAAAATCGTTTGGGCTTGGTGTTGCTGTAGACAGAAAGCGATAAGGCACTTTTTTAATAAATGCGGTGATGCTATTTTTTATCTGACCGTTAAAGTTTTTCAGTATTGATGATTCGTCCAATATGACACAGATAAAATCACTAGGGTCTAACAGGTGTAATCGCTCGTAATTGATTATCACTATCTTTTTGGAATGGTTGCCGTTCTTAACGTGTTCAATATCTGATACGCCTATTTTCTCAGCTTCGTCTATAAACTGAAAAGCAACGGCAAGCGGTGTTAATATCAAAACCCGTTTATTAGTTTCCAATACGATGTTCTTAGCTATTGATAGTTGTATTAGGGTTTTACCTAGTCCGGTATCACCAAACACACCTACCCTGCCTTTTAATACTGCGCGTTTAATCGCCTCTCTTTGAAAATCAAAGGCAATATCAGGATACCAGGTAGGCTCAAAACCAAACGAGTTTGATGTATGCCTCTTTGATTCTATAAAATCTGAATAATTCATAACGTGTTTAATTGTGTTGACTGTTTAACTACTATACAATAAACTGTCTGCATGTAAAGTTAATTTTAAAGGTTTTTAAATGGAATCAGATATTTTTATAAAAGAGAAAGTTATTAAATACTTTGGCAATCAATCCAAGACGGCCGAGTTTTTTGATATAACTAGAATGTCCGTATCGCTTTGGACTGATGGTGAGCCTATACCTAAATCTAGGCGGCAATTATTAGCGGCCCTAATTCCTGATCATTTTTCTGTAGAAAAGCAAACCAGCGACAGTTAAAGGCTAAACAATGTCAGGGGAATATCAATGACTAATTTAAAGGCCGTTTACGCCTCTAAAGCGTCAAACGTGGGCATGGTTCAAGCTAAGACCAAATATGCCGTTCTGCGGGCATGTACTCGCTCTAATCTTGATTTTTATTTGATCGCTTTGCCTGATGGTAGGCAGATTTATGTCACTTTGGGCGATGGCGTACTAGGCACGTTTAAGGCGGTGGGGGTGTCTCATTAAATGGTTTAAACACGATTCTAATTCCAACATGGATTCGAAACTCCAAGAGGTTTTATTGGACTATGGTCTTGAGGGTTATGGGCTTTACTTCTATTGCCTTGAGCTTATCGCGGCCAATGTTGAGAAGCACAATTTAACCTTTGAGCTTGAGCATGATGCTCGAATTATTGCTCGTAATACCGGCTCAACCGTTGAGAAAGTGCAGCAGATGATGGGGCGATTTATTGAGCTAAAACTCTTTGAAAACACAAATGGTGTTGTCACATGCTTAAAAATGTTGACACGCACTGACGAGTACACTCAGAAGCTAATCAAGAAAGAAATCCATAATGGAAACAATGACTTAGATCGTATCCCGACAATGTCCCGACAATGTCCCGATAGTGTAGGGATAAAGTCCGTTCTAATAGAAGAGAATAGAATAGAAGAGAATAGAGTAGAAGAGAGTAACGGCTCTGACGAGCCTACACCCTCAAGCACTAAGAAACCTAAAAGACAAACCCTAAAAAACTACATTGCAGAATGTAAGGAAATTGGTGTTGACCCAATACCGTTAGACTCAATCGCTTTTAGAAAGGCTGACACGATGGGGATACCTCACGACATTGTCGATGTCTGCTGGTTTAAATTCAAAGACTACTGGATAGAGAACAAAAAGCGGTCGGTTAAATCTGATTGGGTTTTAACTTTTAGTAATTGCCTTGAGGGTAACGGATACGATTGTTACGCGCAAAACCAAAATGGTGAGTTTTACTTAACCACCAAAGGCAAGAACGCGCAGAAACTCATGGTGGCTGAAAATGGATAACTTCAACCTACCACCACAGGCGCTAGAGGCCGAACATTCCGCACTAGGCGCATTGATGCTAAATGCGAAGGACACCGATGACGCAATTAGCCTTTTGTCCGGTGATGATTTTTACCAACATTCTCACCAGTTGATTTTTAACGCTATCCAGAAACTACACAGATCGGATAAGCCAGTTGATGTAATCGTTGTCTCTGAGCAGTTAGACAGCGAAGGCAGTTTAGAAAATGCGGGTGGCATGGCGTACTTGGGAACGATAACCAAGAACACACCGAACACTAACAACCTTTTGGCATACGCGAAGATCATCAAAGAAAAGTCTTTGCTCCGCAGAATCATCCAAGACGCGCAAGAGTTGATTGGAAGCGCTTACAACGCCTCAAGCGGCGAAGCTCAAAGCATTGTGGATATGGCTGACCGTAATGCAACAGCATTGATTGAAAACGCTACGACAGGCGGGGCGCAACACATATCAACATCGCTAACTGATGCGGTGAACGGTATCGAGGAACGCTGGAAGTCTGATGGAACGTGCGTGGGCGTACCGACTGGATTCAAGACGCTAGATGACAAGATTTTAGGGCTTGAGAATGGCGAGGTTTATGTAATCGCGGGTCGCCCTGGAATGGGTAAGACCGTTCTAGCGGTGAACATGGCTAAGAACATTGGTTTAAGCGGTGGTAAGTCTTTATTTATCTCGCTTGAAATGCCAGTGATGCAATTAGTTAATCGGTTGTTTTCTAGCTTTGGAATTAACCATGACGTTATCCGTAGCGGCAAGCTCCACAACGATGATTGGTCTAAGTTGACTAACGCGACAGGACAGCTCATGGAGTCGGGGATTTTTGTTGATGACACGCCAGCACTGAGCGCGAACAGGATAGACGCAATCGCTCGAAAGCTATTCAAGAAAGAGGGCAAGATGCCGATTTTCTTAGATTACTTACAGATCATGGGGAGCGAGACACATGGAAACCGCTTTGAGGAGGTCACAGCATTTTCACAGAAACTAAAAGCCATAGCTAAACGTCATGGCGTTCCAGTGGTCTTACTTTCTCAGCTAAATCGGACATGTGAGAGCAGACAAGACAAGCGGCCTATTACGGCTGATTTGAGAGAGTCCGGCGCAATCGAGCAAGACGCATCGACCATTATGTTTCTCTATCGTGACGAAGTTTACACCAAAGAAAAGAGCGCGTTTAAGGGCGAGGCAGAGCTAATTATTACTAAGCAGAGAAACGGCGTTACAGGCGTTGTTCCTTTAGTTTTTAACGGCGCGTTCCAAAGGTTCGAGACCATGAACGAAATGCAAGATGCATCGTTTTGGAATAAGCGCACCACAAATGACCAGCATTTGAAGCGGGTCGGAGGTCTTAACTAATGTTCACATATACACAAAATTTAGAATTATTGAACACACCAAGTCTTGACGATGTAGTCCAAATGTTCTTAACACCATCTTTTGATTTAGACAGAGAGACAGCGTTCGAGAAAATAAACCCATTTCTACCAGTAGAAGAAATGATTGTGCTTGCTCGTGAATACAGGGTAACAGGTCTTAGAAAGGGTGAATTTTGCAGGCTTAAAGCTAAAGAGCTTGAGGCCGTTGGAATAATACGAGCGCCCGGCACGATTCAAAATGTTTTGCAGGCTTTTGTTCGATCAATCGAGGCTACGGAATGAGTGGCTTAATAATTTTGTGGATAGTTTGCTTTTTATTCGTGGTCTATCAAGTGGCGGCTGGATTTGGCTGTAAGTGGGTCGATCAAGTGGAGTTTCGGATTAAGCAGATTTTCGGGGGTTGGTAATGATTGGACTAGGACTATTTTGCGTATGGCTTGCGGCTATTTACTTCGCGTCTGAATTTGGAGCGTTTGACTTATGAACGATAAACGAAAGAGAGGCGCAGAGCATCCAAAGGCTAAACATTCTCAGGAGGTTGTAGAGAGTGTGGTTAGGCTTCACGAGATAGGCAAAACGCCTAAATGGATTAGCGAGACATTCAACTTGAACATAAACACAGTTAAGGACTGGATTTATCGCGGCGTGAGGGCTTACGCATGAACCGCGAAGAAACGATTACATCCAAGATGATGGAATACGGCGACCTAGTTTGCAGGCTGATTGAAAACGGATTTGATCCGCGAGATTTGCACACGCCAGATTCTGAGTGTATGCGGTTAAGCAACGAGATAGATGGGTTATTAGGGCAGAAGATGAATAATCAGCAAATAAGGCTAAGTGAGCTTACAGGCCAGCTAAACGAAATTATGGCGGCTGAGACTCACCAGACAGAGACAGCTAACCAAGATCGCGAAAGGCTGACAGCTAGAAAGGCTGAGGTTCAGAGAGAAATTAACGCGCTAGAGAAACAGCTACAAGAACAGCACGAAGCAAAACAGCAAGTGATGCTGGATAGGCTCGAATGCTCGAATGGAGGTTGTCCTGATGATTGATCTAATGTTTATCATAATTCTAGGCATGGCGGGAACAATGGCTTTGCATGTAGCGTTTAGCTTTCTTCGCCATAACGCAGATCTAACCGGGTTAATCGGTGCGGTGTTTGGGCTGATATGCGCGTCTAGTACGATCTATTGCGCTTGGTTGATCTATGGGGGTGGGCTGTGAGTAAACCGTGTACGTGCGGCGACAGAAAGACTTGCACTAGCACTTATAAGGTTCGTTTTGATGGTGCAATAAGTGTAGATGTTCATGGTCTTTATAGTTGCGGAAAAGTTAAGCGAGACATGAAGAAAACGCATGAGTTTTATTTAGCCCAAAAAAGACAGAGCGGGGGTGGGCTTTGAGTCTAAGTGCAGCGCAAAGGGGCGCGATACATCTACATTGTGAGCAATTATCTCAAGCCTTGATACGCGAAGGCGCAACGGTTCAGGAGTTACTATCAAAATCAGTTGAGCGAAATTGGACATTGCTGACAATCAAAGAGCTGTTGTGGAAGGACATAGCGCGTCGCGCTTATGGTGTGGATAGCACTGAGGATTTAAAACCTCAGCAGATAACGGATATTTACGACACAATTAATAAATTCACATCTACTCACTTTGGCGTTCACGTTCCATTCCCTAGCATGGAGAGTCTGGAGAACAAGCGGCAGGGCGGGGGTAATCTGTGAGCAAGATAAATTTGCTCGATTTATTTAGCGGCATAGGTGGCTTTGCTCAAGGATTAACGCAAGCGGGTTTTGAGATTGAAAACCACTATTTTAGCGAGATAGAAAAGCACCCAATAGCGATTTACAGAAACAAATTCAAAGAGGCGGAATATGCAGGGTCAGTTACAGATGTTCGCGGCGACAGATTGCCAAAAATTAACGCTATCACCTTCGGCTCACCTTGCCAGGATTTCAGCTTGGCTGGAAAGCGTGAAGGAATTGAGGGGGAGCGCAGCAGTCTTGTGCGGGAAGCAATACGGCTCATTGATGAGTGCCGACCAGACTTTTTTATCTGGGAAAATGTTAAGGGCGTGTTCAGCTCAAACGATGGCGCAGACTTTTGGGCAGTTGTCCAAGCCCTTGCCGACATTGGGGGTTATAGACTTGAATGGCAATTGCTTAATACGGCATGGTTTCTACCCCAAAACAGAGAGCGCGTCTACCTTGTCGGAAGTCTTGGAGAGGGAAGTGGCGGAACGGTATTTCCTCTCAAGCCGAAGCCTTGCGGGACTGATGAAGGGTCAGAGCAAGCCAGAAATATTAGAACGCTCACAGCCGGCGGAAACTCAGGCGGGATGCACTCAAGTATGACTCTGATACAGTCTTTTGGGCGCAACGAAAAGCAGAAAGTAAGAATTAAAAACAATCCAAAGCACTGCAACACTATTTTAAGTCACTACGCTAAAGACCCCTCTGAGAATATGATTCATGTTGCAGCGCAAAGAGGGCGAAACCCTGAAAGGCCCAGCGACAGAACAAAAGGCGCACCGATGCGTCAGACATTAGAGATTAACCACAACGGCACAACAAACACATTAACCAGCGTGGCTAAGGATAATTATGTGGTTGAGCCATATATTGAAAATGAAAATCTAAGCGGTCAAAGATTCAGAAACAGCTACGCAGGGACTCTGCGCGCCAACGCCAGCCATAATTACCAAACAGTAAACTCAATCCGCAGATTAACAGAGGTCGAGTGCGAACGGCTACAGGGCTTTAGCGATGGCTGGACAGAGTACGGCGATTATGAGGGCGTAATTAAGAAAGTGCCAGCTACAGCGCGGTACAAGGCGTTAGGTAATGCTGTAACAGTTGATGTGGTGCAAGCAGTAGGTGAGGCGATTCTGGAGGCTACAGCATGACCATACGATGCAAAGTCTGCAACCAGATTAACGGCGACAAGTTCCAGAAAACGTGTAGTTACAAATGTCGAGGCATATACCTACAAAGCCCTGATGGAATCAGAGAGGTAGCAAAGACGTTAAGCAAGGTTAGAGCGGAGCGTAAGCGCACAAACAAGGCAAAGGCTAAGGGCTTACAGCACTACCTCAAACTAACGCAAACGGTGTTTAACAAGTACATCAGAGAGCGTGATAAGGGTCTGGGCTGTATCTCATGCGGCAAACACGCGCACATGATGGGCGGCTCAGGGTTGGGCGGTGTATTCGATGCGGGTCATTTTCGCTCAGTTGGATCAGCGCCAGAATTGAGGTTTGAGCCTAAAAATGTGAACGGACAGTGTAGAAGTTGTAACGGCTTCAAGGGTGGTATGCCGAAAGAGTACGCGCAGGGGATTGTTCAGCGATACGGACAGGAACGGCTTGATTGGTTGGAAGGACACCATGAGGCAAAGCATTACACGATTGATGATTTAGAGGAGATTAGGAAGCATTACGCACGACTAACGAGAGAGGTAGAGCAATGAAAGAGCGCGAATATAAAGGAAACGACACGTTTAAGGCTAGATTAAAGTGTCTGAGCAATCTATCGAAAAGTGATGACGAGTGCAAGCCAATTGCAAAAAGTCTACTTAAGTTTTACAGGTCTCACGGATACCTAACGGATAAGCAGAGGGTTTTAGTGACTCAGCTTAGTGAAAAAAAGAAGGCTAAGTTTTCAACAAGAAAGGCTAGGTTTTTCGTTTATGCGATAACAGACGAAAAGAGGGTAAAAATAGGGATTAGCAAGGACGTTAAAAAACGATTAACCCAGCTTCAAACATCAACACCTAGAAAACTAAGGGTGGTTGATTTTATTGATGTTGGCGCAAATAAAAACAACGCATGGGGTAAAGAAAGAAGGGCGCACATGTTTTTTTCTAAATTTAGAATTAGCGGCGAATGGTTTGATGTTAGCCCTGATTTATTTTGGGGTGGATTGCTAGACAGGGTTTTAAGCAGGGAGGTATCTACATTGGATGATCACTTGAGCGGTAC
>Ga0206129_10006441_pt1 | contig 11946 bp, 20 predicted proteins | sample Helgoland_Spring_8_FD_148616 | JGI IMG/M metagenome (GOLD analysis project Ga0206129, IMG submission 148616) | Pelagic subsurface seawater microbial communities from Kabeltonne, Helgoland, North Sea - Helgoland_Spring_Bloom_20160502_2 | ecosystem: Environmental > Aquatic > Marine > Epipelagic ...
TAGACAACAGCTTGGATTATCAAACAAACCTCCCTGGAGTTTTTGCAATTGGTGATGTAAATACCTATCCTGGGAAATTAAAACTCATTTTATGTGGTTTTCACGAAGCTACACTTGCAGTTCAAACAGCTTATAAAATCATACATCCCGACAAACGTTTTACAATGAAATACACTACAGTTCAGGGGATTCAGGGTTTTGAATAGAAGAAATTTTGTTTTCTTTTGGAATCTTTTCGTGAATTTGTAATACTAATTTTAACAGATTTTTTAGAAAACATTACCACGCCCTTAACAAAAGTTTCGTTTGTAACTTGATACATTTACTTTATAGTTTTCATGTATTAGTTAATAATTTTGATTAATTACTCCTCAATCCTTACTGGTGTTGGGGAGTTTTTGTTTTATATCTTTACGCCTGGATGAAAACAAACAAAGATAAAATACACAGCATCGATCTTCACGGAATTCGACATAAACAAGCACTTGAATTGGTGCATAAAACAATAAAAGATTGCGCTGTACACAATAACTTTTCGTTGACTATTATTACGGGGAATTCGACCGTACTCCAAGATCGGATTTTTAAGGAGTGTTTAGAAGGAACTGAATTCACTTATTTTATTCCCTCTTGGAACATGGGGCAAATCATTGTAGAATATGTTCTACTTTAAATCGAATTAAAAAAAATAGCTGATGAGCTGGAATAAATCAAAAATAAACGAAGAGCTAAGCAAGCATCATTAAGAATTTGATGCATTAATTGATCGACTCCCCCTTGAAGTATTTGAAGATAATTCCGCTGATAAATGGTCTGCTGGGCAATTACAACAACACATCATACTATCTTTAAAACCAATCGTTCTTGCAATGCGGCTTCCCAAGTTTTTGTTACGTTATCAATTTGGATTAACCAATCGTCCCCCACGATCTTATGAAGAATTAGTAGTACGCTACCTAAAGGCTTTGGACGGAAGAGCTGCGGTAGCTCCAAAGCGATTTACTCCCGAGCAAATCGGTAGGGAAGCAAAACAGCGGCAAACAATTCAATTCAATAAACTCATCAATCGATTGATGCAATTGGTGAACAAATGGAGCGAAGATGATTTAGATCTTTATGTCATTCCGCACCCATTAATGGGAAAGTTGACCTTCAGAGAAATTTTGTATTTTACTATTTATCATGTGCAACATCACAAGAAACAAATGGATGCAATTGTAAAAACAAAAAAGTAAAATGAACCTTCTTCAACTCAAAGTCTTTTTTTTAAGTCCCCTAATGCTTTATATGCTGTCAACTTCAGCCCAAGAATCAGCCTTTGAGGCTATGGTCGATGGTTTAATCTCGGATCATGTTCCAGTTCTTCGGGTAAAAGAACTTCAAACCACACCAAACATCATTCTTTTGGATACCCGTACAAAAGCAGAATATGATGTCAGTCGAATTGAACATGCTGTTTGGGTAGGAGAAAAAGACTGGGATTTAAAATTCTTAAAAAAAATCAACCCAGAGCAAACGGTAGTTGTGTACTTTAGTGTTGGCTATCGAAGTGAAAAACTTATGAAAAAACTAGTCCGCTTAAATTTCGAAAAAGTCTTTAACCTCTATGGTGGGATTTTTGACTGGGTCAACCAAGGGAATCCTGTTGAAAATGCTCACGGAAAAACCGATAGTATTCATGGATATGACGAAAACTTTGCGCCTTGGGTATAAAAAAGAGTGGTTATTTTCTAAAAAAAGGAGTGATTATATAGGGATTTGATGATTTTATTGTCAAATATTCGTTTATTCTTAACATATAGTTGTAATTTCCTACAAACTATTTTTATTATGAATGAGATTATCATTGTTGTAGTCGCTATAGTTGTTCTTATTGTCGGAGTAATTGTCTACGGTGTTATAAGTACCACCATGGGTAGTGAAGAAGATGTTAATAAAAACTATGTTCCGGATCGTTTTGAACGCATGGTAGGAAAAGATCCTAAAAAGAAAGAAGAGTAAGTATTTTTTTTAGGGCAACCAACGACTTCGAAAACGGCTTTAATTTATTTAAAATTGGCTTAAAAGTAAGGTGATTTTAAATGAAGTGGAGCTGATATGACTCATGCCAATCCTGTTTACACCAAAAAAAAGACCCGATGAACGGGCCTTTTAAAATAAGTATCAAATACATTAAGCAACATTTTGCTTCTTGATTAGGTTTAAGGCTGAACCTTCTTTGAACCACTCAATCTGCTGCTCGTTATATGTATGGTTCGCTAAGATAATGTCTTTAGAACCATCAGCATGAACCACCTCAACCGTGATTTGCTTTCCAGGAGCAAAGTCTTTTAAATCTATAAAATTAAAGGTATCGTCTTCTTGAATCAAGTTGTAGTCTGACTCTGTATTAAAGGTGATTCCTAACATCCCCTGTTTCTTCAGATTTGTTTCATGAATACGTGCAAAGGATTTAACCAACACAACTTTTACCCCAAGGAAACGAGGTTCCATTGCGGCGTGTTCTCGAGAAGAGCCTTCGCCATAGTTGTGATCTCCAACTACTACGGTTTCTAGTCCGGCTGCTTTGTATTGACGTTGAACATCAGGAACACCGCCATATGAACCGGTCAATTGATTCTTAACAAAATTGGTCTTTTCATTGAAGGCGTTAACCGCTCCAATTAAACAGTTATTCGAAATATTATCTAAATGACCACGGAATCGCAACCATGGACCTGCCATTGAAATGTGATCTGTAGTACATTTTCCAAGGGCTTTGATTAATAATTTAGCACCCATAAGGTTTTGATTATCCCAAGGAGCAAATGGGGTAAGTAATTGCAGACGCTCTGAAGTTTCACTAACGACTACATTTACAGTAGAACCATCCTCTTGTGGCGCTAAGTACCCATTTTCTTTTACGTCAAATCCTAATGGAGGTAATTCCATTCCGGTTGGTGGATCCAATTTAACTTCTTCTCCATCTTGATTGATGAGTGTATCGTTAACTGGGTCAAAGTCTAAGCGTCCAGAAATTGCAACTGCAGCTACCATTTCTGGAGAAGCTACAAAGGCGTGGGTGTTGGGATTCCCATCGGCACGTTTAGAAAAGTTTCGGTTAAACGAATGAATAATCGAATTTTTCTCTTCCTTATCTGCGCCTTCACGAGCCCATTGACCGATACAGGGCCCACAAGCATTTGTAAATATTTTTGCGTTCAACTCATTGAAAGGAACTAATAATCCGTCCCGTTCTGCGGTGTAACGCACTTGCTCTGAACCTGGATTAATTCCAAATTCTGCTTTAGTAACTAATTTTTTTTCAACTGCTTGTTTCGCAATTGAAGCTGCTCGTGCTAGGTCTTCATAAGAGGAGTTTGTACAAGAACCGATCAAGCCCCACTCAACTTGTAAAGGCCAATCGCTTGCTTTAGCAACTTTACTCATTTCTGATACTGGAGTAGCTAAATCTGGAGTAAAAGGTCCGTTGATGTGCGGGCGAAGCGTGTTTAAATCCAATTCTATTACTTGATCAAAATAGAGTTCAGGATTGGCATACACTTCTGGATCTGCTGTTAAATGTTCGCGAACAGCATTTGCTGCATCAGCCACATCATCACGATCTGTAGAACGTAAATACCGTTCCATAGAGTCGTCGTAACCAAAAGTAGAAGTGGTTGCACCTACTTCTGCTCCCATATTACAAATGGTTCCTTTACCAGTACAAGACATGGATTCAGCTCCATCTCCAAAATATTCTATAATTGCTCCGGTTCCTCCTTTTACTGTAAGAATGCCGGCTACCTTTAGGATAACATCTTTAGGTGCTGTCCAACCGTTAAGTTTTCCCGTTAGTTTTACACCAATTAATTTAGGGAATTTCAATTCCCAAGGCATATCAGCCATAACATCTACTGCGTCAGCTCCCCCGACACCAATAGCGAGCATTCCCAATCCACCTGCGTTTACCGTATGTGAATCCGTTCCAATCATCATTCCTCCTGGGAATGCATAATTTTCTAAAACTACTTGGTGAATAATTCCTGCACCTGGTTTCCAAAAACCAATTCCGTATTTATTGGAAACCGATTCTAAGAAATCAAATACTTCTGCAGAAGTGCTGTTTGCCGATTTCAAATCGACAGTAGCCCCGGATTTAGCTTGAATTAAGTGATCGCAATGTACGGTTGTTGGAACTGCTACTTTGGCTTTCCCAGCCTGCATAAACTGCAACAAAGCCATTTGGGCCGTTGCGTCTTGACAAGCGATACGGTCAGGAGCAAAATCTACATAATCCGTTCCTCTTGTGTACGGACGATCTGTTTTACCTCCCCACAAATGGGAATATAATATTTTCTCTGAAGCTGTAAGGGGTTTTCCCGTTAGTTGACGTGCATTGGATACGCTTGTGTCTAGTCGTGCGTATACTTGTTTAATCATCTCAATGTCGAATGCCATAGTACTGTGAATTAAATTTGCGTAAAAATACATAATTAAGCTAACAGATTTAGTACGGATTGTAGAATTAATTACCTGTTTAAGAATGTTCTTGAAATCTTTAATTTGAATGCAATAATCTTCAAAGAAAAAGATTTAAACTGCTTAAAATCAGATTTTAAAACTCTAACATGAATCTTTTGTTGAGAAAACAATTTTACGGAAAACAAAAAAGCCCTCACGTTTGTGAGGGCTTTGTTGGTCTACTAGGGCTCGAACCTAGACTCTTCTGGACCAAAACCAGACGTGTTGCCAGTTACACCATAGACCATTGGAGGTGCAAATTTAATAGAAAGTTTCTATTATTCAAACAAATATTACTTTGTTTTGTAACTAACTGATTAAGGGAGGTTTCTCTTACCCCCCTACTAACACTCCATTCTTTCTTCCAATCTTTCTTTACTCCACCATTATTAACATACTCCCAATAAGACTTTTTGTTAAGTTTAATCTTATCATCTATAATGGGAATATTTAAAGTAAGTGATAAATCAAAGTCACTTTTACTTCCAATTAACTCTACTCTCTTTATATATTTTTGAAGTATTTCCTTTTTCTGTTTGTCAGTTTTGTCTATCATATTTTTATAACTGTATTCAGTCTTAAACTTATCTATCCATCTGACAATTCTATTAGTAGATGAATGTTTATTAATGTCATCTTCTAAACTGTATATCATACCTTCTATCTGAATTCTATCTAATTGTATTCTCTCTCTGTGTTTAACTACATTCTCTTTGGTTATGAATCCATCAATTAGATTCATTCCACCTTCTACCCATTACATAATCATCTATTCTATCATCTAAATCTCTCCAATCCATTATGAATCTTTTAGTTTTTTTAATATATCTCCATACTTAGTGTGAAGTATAGTTAATACCACCTTATTGATATATTCGTATATATCTTCATCAAAACACTCTTCCTTCCTTAAGTCATTGATGACATCTTCTAAACTGTTGATTAGATTATCCTTTACAATTAGGTTAATCACATTGTCTATGTATTCTAATTTCTCCATAATTCAAATTGTTTACTTAGTTTCTAATTATGTGTGTTTTCAAAATAGTAAAGTAGGTTTAGTAGATCATCTCCAAAATTGATGTCAATACCTCCTTTTTCAATTTCTGAGTAAATCAAACTCCTTAAGACTTTAGAGTTGTAACAAAATTGTAGTTCAGATTTCAAATTTTTCATATTATTATTTTAATGTTAATATAAAGATAAGAACCATTTGACTGATTTTCAACTACTTACACCATTATAAATCAAATACTTATGTAAAAAAAAACACCCAAACTAATGGATGTTTCTCTTACTTTCTATGTTTAACTTAATGTTTAATTTAAATTTATTTACCACCCATATAACCACACGTCAATTAGTGAACGTATTAAAATTGAAGCAAGAGCACAAATGAAAATAGAACGTAAAACTTCATAAACTGTACCATTCATCTCAAACTCATATAAAGTATGAGAACCAAGTTTACCATCTATTAAGAACCTCAATATAATTTCAATAACAACGTAGATAAGAATTACTGAACCCCACCATAAAATATCGTCCATAATTAATTGTTTTAATAATCTAATATAAAAAAAAAAGACACTATTTCTAATGTCTCAATTTTCCATTTTAACAATTTTTATTAAAATGAGCAACTTAATGTCTAATTCTACATATAAATATTCATTCTCTTACCTCAGTTTTCCTTTTCCTTTTTCTTTTCCTCATTGTATTCCTTACTATAAGACTTAACACATAGATTACACCAATGAGAATAACCATCTTTACTATAAGAATCTGAATAGAAGAATTTCACACTCTTAACTTCTCCACAATTACCACATTGTTTTTCTCTTATGTTGGATTTTAGGTTTTTTACTTTGTGTTTGACTTCTTTTCCTAACTCATCAATTTTATTGATAGTCATATACATTGTCTTACCACCTAATATTACTTTCTCACTATTAACTATTTTGGTAGTAAAGAATCTTCTTACCTCACTCTCAGTCTTAACTGTCTTTATAGGTTTTGTATCCACATTCAGTATATTACTATACTAATCTACAAAAACTATTTTTTAGTTATATCATTAAACAATTCTTCAAACTCATCATTCCATTTATTATTTTTAAGGAATTATTATTTTATCAAATTTTACTGTAAATTCTGGGTCACTCATCATTCCTGAAGTTGTCATAGAAGATTCTCTTTCTAATATTCCACTAAAAGATATAAGTGTTCCCTTATTTAAGTTTATTAAAATATTACTATCAATTACTTCATCCAAATATATAATATCTGATGAGTCGAGTAGTAACTTAGTATTAAGAGTAAAAAGAGTTCCATCTTTTGTTTCTACTTCAATAAATCCTGGAGAAACTTTTTTGATATTACCCATCCAATTATTAATAGGTACATTCTCAAATCGTTTGAGATAACTTCTCATATCCTTAACTGTTAGATTCCTTGCATATGAATTTTCAGAAGAAACATCCATATACTTATCAGAAATTAAATTTATTTTATCTAAAAAAAGTTGTTGTTCCTCTGGATAACTTTGACCACAGTTACTTAATAAAAAACATATTAATAATAATAATAATTTTTTCATTTTTATGATTTTAATTATTGCAATATAATAAAATTCACCAACTCATTGTTTCTCCTCCATATATTGGTTCTATCTCTCTATATTGGAAAATTACTTTTTCTACATACCATTTGTTTTTCATAAACTCATCAAAATCTCCTTTAAAATGGTAGTTAGGGTAATCTAAAATTCTAATTAGAGTTGATAATGTATTCCTTTGTTTTTTACCATTTACTTTATTTCTAATTCTTCTGTTTCCTTCTTCCTTAATACCTACTTTTTCATTGTGTTTATCAATTTTCTCATCTTTTACATCCATTAGTAGTTTAGTGTCACCCACCTTTCTCCATTCTGTATCCTTAATTATCCTTTTTCCTTCATCAATATGAAATGATTGAGGATATATTGGGTAACTTCTTCTACCATATCTGAATGTTTGTTTAATTACTTTAACCAACCAATCAAAATGAACTTTTAGATTGTAATCATTATATTCCAATACTGACATTTCTCTTCTATAATCATTATATCTCCAATCCATTTCAACCTTAATACCATTTGGTTGTTTATATCTTACTTTTCCTTTCATATGTTTTACTTATTAAATTAATCCACCTTCCCACCCAACTCAATAGAGTTTACTTACTAATTCAGTTTCTTCAACTTTCTCAGTTTCCTCTACTACAGTTTCCACACTCTTTTTCTCTTATGTTAGTTTTTGGGTATTTAACTCTGTGTTGAATAGGTTTACCATAGTCATCCAAATTCTGAATAACCATATAAAGAGATTTACCATCCATTGTTACCTTTTCTCCTCCTCTTAATGGTAGTTGGTAGAAGTTTCTAATTTCTTTATTACTCTTTAATGTTTTGATTAGTTTGTTTTGCATATTCAGTGTCTTAAAACACTAATTTACAAAATCTCCTCCTTTAGTTACCTCTTTCCAAAATCTATTGATTTTTTCAGTTTTTTCGTCTCTACTTTTTATGTATTCCCTTTCATACTTACTCAATTCAGTATCACATTTTGAAAGTCTACTATTGAAGTCTTCTAAACTTATAACATTATGTCTTTTAAACAAACCTTTTAAACATTCAAGTTGAACTTCATTGAATATGTCTTTATCAAACCTTTTACACTCATCTATCACAGCAATGAGTAAATCATTAAGACTGTAGCATATATATCCTTTATGGTATGTTGCTAACATCTTAAAATCTTCAACAAAAAATCCTCTCTTCCAACTATCATAATCTCCAAATATAGAAAGTTCAAACAACCACCTCATATCATATTCACCTCCAATATAGTTTGGTTTTACTATATTACCCCTTTCTAAATTTCTCCTTTTTATTGATACTGATGTGAGGTGTTGTTTCCCTTCCATCTTACCTTTCTTATTATTCCAATACTGATAAGTAACATTTCCTTTTTTGAATGTCTTATTTATAAAGTTTTCAATTAATTGTAATACTGTATTTACATTAAAACTGTTGATAGAGGATAGTGGGTTTTCATCCAATTCAGTGTATTGGTATTTATAGTCAATATTCATCTTAACTTTATTCATTCTCTTTAGTTTTTAATTAGTGTTTTGTTAAATACATCAAATACATTTCTGTTTGTCTTTCCAATATGTTTACACATATATCCTACATAATCTCTACTACTGTCATAGTTATCAACCCAATTCATTCCTTTTCTATCCCAACTGTTTTGAACTGTCTTTTTGAATATGTCTTCACTCAGACTACAACTTACAATTAGGTGGTGGTGGATTCCTATTCCAATATCATCCAATTCATCTACCACAAAACCATTGACTGAATCATCTAATTCATATAGGTTGTTAAAGAGTCTACTAATGTTTTTTCTACCATTAGATGTCTTCATTTCTCTTCTCCTATAACTTAAACCAACACAGTAATCCCAATCTTTACCATTCTCAGTAAGTGAGTAGTTTTTCATCCAACTACCCATTCCATTTCTTCTATTAATATCTTTCTCTGTGTTTGTATAAATCATAAACTTCGTTAAATAATTTTTCTAATTTTTAATAGTTAATCCACCATCCCACCCAACCCAATAAGGTTACTTTCTAAGTTCTATATCATCCAAAACTTCTCATCCTTTTCATCTACTTCAGACAATCCATTTTTTATTGATTTTAGAAGTTCTATTAGTTTTTGTTTGTCAGTATCCACTATCATATAGTTTGGATTATATCTCTCCACTTTTTTACCACAACCAAAGATTTTACCTTTAAGTTTAATGTTTACTAATAGTTTGTTTTCCATACTGTTTGATGGTTTCCAAAATCTATTTTCATTGACTTCAGTTAATTTACCATTGACAGTCTTATTGTTTTTAAGTAGAGTTAAATCTTTTCTACTTTCAATCATTTCAATCTCAGTTTTAATAGATTTTAAGATTCTCTCCTTTAAGGATTTTGTCTGTCTAACTCTACTTTCAGTGGTAATTTGAATTCCTAAACCACTTAAGAAATCTGTTGTTTCAACCTTTGTTCCTTTTTTGTTTTCTAATACTTCACTCATAATTTTAATTTATTTATTTACTCCTCTCTGTTTGTTTGTTATTGATGGTGAGAGGATTTACCCACCAATATTTTATTAGTTGTTATGATACCATTTTGAGTTTATTATCAAATGATTGTTTGTATTGTTTTAAGTCAATCACATCTTTAGGTAATCTCCAATCAAAATCTTTCAATATTGTTAATGGTTTTCCATCTACAGATTCTATTAGTTTTGATTTTAATTCAATGAATTTTAATTCCAATTCTTCTTCACTTATTCTATTGTTGTTATAGTCTGATATAGACATATTCCATTCAATTTTTAATGATGTTTGTTTTGGTAGTCTGCTAATTTTTTTTGTTTTTAAATCACTCATAATTTTTTATTTGTTTTAATTATTATACTCTAATATAAGTTTGTTTCTATTCTAAACTAAGTCATTATCAATCTGAGAATAGAATATTTCAACATCATTTTCATATCTATCCAATAGATCTTTAACATCCATTTCTTTCTCCATATGTTTTCCAACATTGTAGTCTAATATCATTTCATTACCATCCAATAATCCATTATGATTATGCTACCATTTTTAGTTGTTGTCTATACTGTTTAGATGATTCTCTTACACATTGTTTACAGATTGATTGATACCCATCACTATTGTAAGTAGATGTATAGAAGTTATATTCAGTCATCTTTGTTTCTTTACAGTTTTTACAACACTTAGTAGTTACTTTATAGTTACCAACTACTTCTTTTCTTCTGTTGATTTTTGAATTGATAAAATCCTTTTTGATAGTTACCATCCAATACTGTCTGTCATTCATTCTAACTGATACACCACCATCTAATGGTTGGTTGTATAGTTTTACTATCTCATTTGGTTTGTTGATTGTTTTAATTAGTTTCATAGTTTCAGTTGTTTTAATTATTATACTCTAATATAGTGATATGTCTATTCTATACTAAGTAGTTACTGCATTCAGAATAGAAAAATATGTATACCAAAAAAACCAACATCTATAAAGACATTGGTTTCTGCTACTTTTTACCTAAAAGTTATTCTATAGGGAACTAAACTGACTTTTTATATTAAGTCATTGAAGGAAATCTTCTTATCAAATATGTTATGTTTCCCCATCATATCATCAAATACTAATTCATAAAGATTGTCTTCTATAAGGAAACTTATATATCCTCTTATTTCCTCTTCAGTTGGATTGGATGGTATGTCAGTTAAATCTTTATTCTCTTTAAGGAATTTAATAACTGACTTATCTTCTCCAATATGAATTGATTTAGATTTCCCTTTGTATTTGAAGTTAATCAACCAATACTTACCAATTAGTTTTCTTTCCTTCTCTAATTCAGTTATAGACTTACCTTTCTTATTGAATCCCTTTCTCTTACTGATGGGAGTGTATTTCTTATTAGTTGATATGTTGTAGATGAGAGAGTAAGTTTCATTAAGGTGTTTATTGTCGTTCCATATCTCAGTAGATCTCATTTCAGACTTCTTCCTTTCCTTCCTCAGATTGTTAATGATTACCATATAATCATCAATCTCATCATTTATCTTATCTACCTTCTCCCTATACCAATTGTATTTGAAGAGGAATTGTTTGTCTTTCCCTTCTAACTTCTCCCATATCTTCTTTGGGATGTTACCAAACTTATGTGGTAGTTTTCTACTCATCTAACTCTATTTCTTTTCTATTCTGATTTATTAATGATATCTAATTTACAAAGAATTTAATACATCCCTTTTAAGAGAATAGGTTTAACATCAAAATGTACTTCAAAATTTCATTTCTAACAAAGAAAAATATTTTTGGATGGTATTTATATAAGAATACATTTACGATAGGAGAATAACAATCTAAACCTATTTAAAAATGATATCTAAATATTATTGTTGGTGAGATTTTAAAAAAAAAGAATCTTTCCTTAAAATCTTTTATATCTAAAACTCAAATAAATAATATTATTAAATTATATATTAAAAAAATAACGATCTACCACCAGTTTAACACCATTGATTTAATACCACCCAATTAAGATATTAGAATTATATAATTGTTAAGTGTATGTCTTTTATGTTGTTAGATTTATAGATTGGTTTCTTCTTAAATTTTATTGAATCTTTATATTCCACATTAAGATTAATAGAATAGTATTTGTTTGACTTATTGAAAGTAAATATTTGCTCCTACAAGCCATTTTTATAAAATAATTGAATCTAAGGATATAAAAGTTTGCATTCTGTTAAATACGAGGTTGTTTCTTCAAATATTCTTACATTCGTTTTCAGAAAAACCGACCTA